>Ga0206838_10044_pt1 | contig 39328 bp, 34 predicted proteins | sample Alteio_BWOrgCont_26_FD_152879 | JGI IMG/M metagenome (GOLD analysis project Ga0206838, IMG submission 152879) | Enriched cells from forest soil in Barre Woods Harvard Forest LTER site, Petersham, Massachusetts, United States -... | ecosystem: Environmental > Terrestrial > Soil > Temperate forest >...
AGGTCTGCTGCGATTTGACTAATTTATAGTGCGGCAACAGTTGCTGCAGGAAGGGCTGATAGCGTTTGCGGCTAATAAAAATGACATTCTTGGGTTGGGCTGTCAGTTGCGGCCAGGCTTTCTCAAGGCTCGCTAGGGTTTGCTGTTCACGTTGGCCGACAACGCTCAAGTAAGCGGCCTGGGGTGGTAAATGCAAATAGAAGCTTACCTTGCTTTCCGGGTCTAGCAAGACAAACTGCCAGGGATTTGTGGCTGTCATCGTTTCTAGCTCGGCCTCTACTTGCTCGGCAAAATAGCGATTACCGCCCTGGGAATAAAAGAGGGGTTGTAGAACGGTGAAAAAGGCGAAAAAGGTCACCAAAAAGAAAGTGACGAGCCGGCTGACCCATTGTTTAGCAGGATCACTCTGCAACTCGGAATAAAGCCAATCGGCCGTCATTAATATAGCAAAAGGAACCATCGGCAACACATAGTAGCTCCGCCGTGAACCGCTCGCGGTGAAAAAAACAAAAAGCGTCAAAAGCGCCCAGGCGATCCATTTAGAATTCCAGGTGAGTTTGGGCCAGCGTGCTTTCAAGCGCAGCAGGGCTGGAATAAAAAATAAAGTCCAGGGCAGCAGGTAGATGGGTAGATAGATGAAATAGGTATAAATCGGGTCTTTGTGGTCGAAGGGTTTAAAATAGCGCAAAATATTTTCGCGATAGACGAGATACAAGCCATTTTGGCCATAACTCGTGCCGTGTTCGGATAAAGAAGAGCCGATAAATGGCAAAATATAAACAAACACAGCGGGCAAAGCAGCGAGGAAGACTGCGGGGTGCAAATGCTGTTTCCAGCGCTTTTGGTGTAAAAGGTCGGGCAAGATGGCCAGTACAGGGACCACGGCTCCCACCAAGCCCTTGCAGAGGGAAGTGAGGGCGAGAATGAGATAGAAGATGGCATAATTCATCCAGCGGGTTTCATCGCGCTTTTCAAAATACCAGCAAACAGCAAAAAGAGAACCGGCCAGATTCAGCATATCTGCACTGCTTACGCGGGCCCAGAAAACAAAATAAAAGGTCGTTAATAGCAGCCAAGCGCAGAGTAAGCCGAAATTCTGATCGCGCAGGCGGGTGCCCAGCCTGTAAATGGAAGCGATGGCCAAGAGACCCGCCAAGGCCGACGGTAGACGCAAAACCCAAGTATTCAGTTCCTGTGGGATGAGGGAGACTAGCGCGATCAGCCAATAGGAAAGTAGTGGCTTGTCGTAATAGTCGTTGGAACCGAGATAGGGATGAAAGAAATCGTGGCGAAAGAACATGCCGCTGACAATATCTGCCCAGCGATGCTCTTGCGTCCAGAGTTCTCGACCGCCCAGCATGAGGAGCAACAAAAAAGCAGCGGCCAGCCAGAGAAACCGGGTGTGGCCTAAAAGACCGCCGAAAAAGTCTGTTCGAGTGGAACGCTGCCGAATTTCTTGGTTTTTCATAGGGGCCTCTTTCTAAAACAACGGGGGATTATAACGAAAACAGGGCAAAGAATGTAGCGGTTGGGAAACAGCTTCATGGCTTGCCATGCCTGTGAGTGATTGTCATGCCAGTGAGTGGTGGTCATGTCAGCGCGCTCTTAGCTGGCATCCAGCGCCTTTATGCTCTAAAAGAAGCCTAATTATAGGTTCTAGTTGCCCAGTTTCGCTAACATGACAAGAGGAAATCATCTGGACAGCACAAGGCGGATACTACTATAGTAAGCCTTTTAAAGTGGGAAGGGGGATCGATGTTTCAAGGCAGCATGGTCGCACTGGTCACTCCAATGCAAGAAGATGGAACTATTGATAAAAAAGCTTTTAAGGAATTGATTGAATGGCAAATCCGCTCCCAAACTAAAGCCTTAATTATTGCCGGCACCACCGGCGAAGGGTCCACGCTCAGCCACGCTGAGCAAGAAGAAGTCATTCGTCTTGCCGTCGCCCAGGCTGCCGGGCGCGTGGCTATCATTGCCGGCACAGGCAGTAACTCCACGCAAATCACTATTGAGCTCAGCCTGAACGCTAAAAAAGCAGGAGCAAAAGCCTGCCTGGTCGTCACCCCCTATTACAATAAGCCCACACAAGAGGGACTTTACCTCCATTTCAAGGCTGTTGCAGAAACAGTAGATTTACCCCTCATTCTCTATAACGTGCCCGGACGCACTGGCTGCGATTTATTACCGGAAACGATTGAACGCTTAGCAAAACTGCCGCAGATCATTGGCATTAAAGAAGCCACCGGCAAAGTTGAGCGCGCCACAGAGATCTTGAAACGCTGCGGCAACCATTTCGCTGTTTATAGCGGCGACGACGCTACTGCCCTCGACTTGCTGCTGCACGGTGCCAAAGGCATTATCTCAGTCACTGCCAATGTGGTGCCCGTCAAAATGGCTGCCCTGTGCGAAGCCGCGCTCCAAGGGGATGCCGCGGCGGCCCACAAGCTGAACCAAGAATTACTCAATTTGCACCATAAATTATTTGTAGAAGCCAACCCCATTCCGGTAAAATGGGCCCTGCAGCAAATGGGCGCCATACCGGCAGGTCTGCGCTTACCCTTAACGCCCTTAGATATTCGCTTTCATGCAGAGTTAACCCAGGCGATGCAACAAGCAGGAGTGGTTTTAGAACATGCGTAAATTAAATTGTTTGGTTTTAGCAGCCGTGCTTTTATTTTTGACTGGCTGTTCCGTGCTTCCCCAGGGCAACCGTATCTCAGCCCCCACTTACGACAATAAAAATATTGCCCCCCTGAAAGTGCCACCCGGCATGGATATTTCTTTCAATACCCTTTATCCTATACCGCATAAAAGCTATCCCCAAAACCCCAGGCCAGTGGACATTACCCCGCCGAGCTTGGATGTTAGCAAGAACGCGGCAACGGGGTGGTTTTCGTGGTATTAAGCATCAACAGCATTGGAGAGGTACCGAAGCGGTCATAACGGCGCCGACTCGAAATCGGATGGGGAGTTCATCCTCCCACGCGGGTTCGAATCCCGCCCTCTCCGAAAATTTTCCCCCGTGAACGTGAACGTTTGCGTTACCGTTTCCCGTCTTCCCTCCCACTCAAAAAAATCAAAAGCCGGTAACGGTAACGCAAACGTTCACGTTCACGATTCAAAGAGAGGAAATATCATGAACCAGAATTATTTTGATCACGAAAAATTAGATGTTTATCGTATTGCCGTTGAATTTGTTGTTGCAGCAAATAACATCATAGAAAAATTGCCCAAAGGTAATGCCAACCTTGCTGATCAACTTCATCGTGCAAGCACCTCAATAACATTAAACATCGCTGAAGGCGCCGGCGAATTATCCAAAAACGAGAAAATACGATTCTACCGAATTGCTCGACGCTCAGCGACAGAATGCGCTGGGATTTTTGACATTTGCCAGCGTCTCAAGCTCATTGAAGAAGAAAACCATACAAAAGCTAGAGAACTATTAATACGAATCGTCTCAATGCTAACAAAAATGGTGAAGACTTAACCCCCTGACCTGGGTGCTTTGGGCCAAGCGTCAAGAGGGTCAAGTGCCACCTTTAGGTAAATGTTGATTTCAAAATATAACACAGATTCTTATAACATGTGCAAAGGCGGTTTCTTGCGAAGTCTTGACAGTATTATTGCTTTAGCAAAAATAGAGCAAGAACAAATAACAAGCCAATCGAATAACACAAATTATGAGTTCGCAAAAAATTACAGATGAAAAGGAGTTTTGAGAGGCATTGCAATTTGCAGCAACCTTGATCCCTGATGTTGCCTCGAAAAAACGGACGCCCTAAGTGGGGGCACGTCATCATGATGTGCCCCGAATTCAGTAGACACTAATTTCTAAAATTCTCAAGCTAGCTCAAAGTGCACCGGCGATTTATAGCCAAGATATGAATGCTGGCGCTCCCGATTGTAAAACACTTCAATGTAATCAAAAACAGATTTTTTTGCCTCATCACGAGTTTGATACCTTGCGAGGTAAACGCATTCCTATTTGAAACAAATTATCGGTGGTGACCCTATGCGGATGAAGGTTTTTTGGCGATACTCTTATTACCGTACCACTAACATAATTCAATATTCTATTGCCCGAGAAGTTAACACTTAAAACGGCCGCCGGAGCTTTGCTTTTTTCACGAAATTCACTTACAAGCTCTTGAATCTTTGGGTCCATGAGCAAATTTGTATTTGCAAAAGAACAACCAAGAAACAGAAAAAATATGACTAATAACCTAGAGAGCGTAGCCAAAATTAAGTTTCTTTTCACTATGTGTTTCCTAGCCATTAATTCAATCCTGAAAAACCGATTCGACTCTGTTCACCTCACGTTGCCTTTCTTTCCACTGCTGTAGTTTACTTATTTGCATGCAACTTTAAATTGAGCGTGTGGGTCCTTCGCTGAAGTTCCAACTCGCTCAATAAGTCCAAGCACAATCATTTCACTCAAACGACTCCGGGCAGTTCTCGTGGTTACTTTCCATATTTTAGCGATTTCAGCTGTACCCAATCGTTGACCCATGGTCAACAAAGCAAGTAGATCTTTCTGCCATACTAGAAGTGGTTGTTGCTTGAGATCAGCGCTATATAAAGTAACACGGAAGTGTGTCCCTAAGTCTTCAAATTGCGGTGGTTTTCCACCTAATTGCTGATAGATATTAATAACCCTCTGTATACCAGTTCCGAGTTGTTCTATTAACTCTATTTCACGAAAAATTCTTCCCATCATACGATTTCTCATTCGCGATACTCCAGCCAAAGCAAGCTTGATTGTTTGGCCGTAGGTTAATCCTCCCGGGTTGGTGATTTCAATTCGGTCCGAAAAAATAGCAACCTGGATAGCCGAGCCTTTCAAAGCATAATCCGCGTGTACTATGGAATTAATAACAGCTTCTCGCAGCGCCTGAGGTGGGTATTCAGGAATATCCTCACGCTTAACATGTCCAATTTTTGCAGCATTTTTTGTGTGTCGCCTAATAAACATAATCACTTCATCTGCTGCCGCTATAAGCGATGCTGTAATATCAAGTTGATCGATGATGTCCGCGCGATTATCTCCTGAAAAACGCACACAACGGATAACTGAATCCGGAAACCACTCAATACGATTATTTGCAAATAATAATATACTTCCATTGGTAGGTATTGGCTTAGCAGGATGTTTGGTTAAAATCCCTAATGATTGATATTGGAGTTGAGTAATATCACCTAATTTCGGCGTAAGCTGTCTATCAATCAAGCTTTCATCTATATCAGATAAAGAAGCGCCCTGGCAGGGTAATTCATCAAATGTGAGATTTCTAGCCAGCATTTGCAAAGATAGAATTATTTCGCTATCCGCAATCCTGCTTGTTGATCCCAGTCTTACATACACACCTCGCTCTAAACCCGCTGACTTTAAATAAAATGGTCCTACGGCATGAGGCACCTGAATAACAATTAATTCCCGATTCCGAAAACTCTGTATTTGTATGTCAGGAATCAGTAAAGGCACAATCGATTCAGCGATAACATTCGCGAGGCGTTCCTCCTCTAAAAGTACATTTGATATACCGATCACCTCTTTTTTCTTATCTTTAACACCAATAACAACTATTCCACCCGCCGTGTTGGCGAACGCTATAATTGTTTTAACTATGGATTGAAGCGACTGAGTACTTTCCTTAAATTCAAGCGTCTTGCCCTCTTCTTGTACAAGCAGTTCTTCTAACATCCAGAATTTCTCCCAAATTAGCTTACTAGGAAAGTAACACGGAAATATTTTAAATGCAAACGCTTCCTAGTTAGATTGTCGACCTTGACCTAAATCATTTAACTATCTGATTAATATTAATTTTATTTTAACGTAGAGTGATGCAGCTTAGTGGAGAATTATTTTTGCACCTTGGGGTACATTTGGGGGTACATTTCAAAACCGAATTATAATTAATACATTATTTCAACAAGTTAACGCACCAATTCGATTGACGCCCTCTCCGGCAGATATATATTCTAATATATTGAATATTAATAGGTTTATTTAAAAAATAGGGAAACGGGTCACCCTATAGGTTACCCACTCCTCCTACTTACAATGTGGTAAAACGCTCAACCTTCTAATAGGAAGCGAACTATTTTAGGATTTTTAAGTTTCTCCAAAAACCATTCCACGGCTTTCCCCGCTTCATGAATACGCCAGGCCAGAGATAAATTAGCCGACGGTTTTTCTTTCTCGATCTTTTTGATGATCAATTGGTTATTACGTAGCTCAGAGCTTATTAAATGCAAGGGGAGGTAACCTACACCTAATCCGCGAACCTGGGCTGCTATTTTGGCTTGCATGGTTGAGACAATTAGACTTTCTTCTCCGGAAATAACGCCAGAGCTTCTTACTGGAAATTTTCTCGAAGTATCGCCTGCAATGATGGAACGGTAGGGCTCTATATCTGACAACTTCAATGGCTCTCTAAGGCGGGCTAAAGGATGTGTGGGTGAAACAGCAAAACCAAATTTGATTTGGCCCAGTTTAATGAGGCCATATTCATTGCCAGTTGGCGCATCTCCGGATACACCAATTGCTAAATCCACTCTGCCAGAGGCAAGAGCATCCCAGCAACCATTGAGAATTTCTGAAGTGATGTGCAATCGGGTTAAGGTGCACTCCTGATAATAAGTTTCTAGAAGTGGAAAAAGTCTGGGGATAGAAATAATGTCATCCACAGCGATATAAATTTCTTCTTCCCAGCCTGATTTTAAGCGTTTGATTAGGCGTTCAAGATTGCTAGCTGTTTTTAAAAGCTCCATACCTTCCTGTAATAAAACTTTGCCCATCTCAGTTAATTTGGCGCGATGACCACTACGATCAAAAAGAGTGATATCAAGGTCACGTTCCAAGGTTTGCACGGTGTAAGTCAAAGCGGAGCGAACGCGATGAAGCTCTTCTGCGGCTGCTGCAAAGCTCCCATTGCGGTGAATGGATTCTAATACGATCAAGGCATCGAGGCTCAATTTCATAGTCAAATATCTTGAATATATTAATTAAATTTGTTGAATTATATAAAATAATTAACTTTTAACTATTTGATTATTAGTATTATAGCAGATATTCAAAATATTTGATCAACTTGCTGGAAAAGCTTTGCTTTCTTGGCCCTTGCTCTAGCTTTATCCTTAACCCTGTATTCACAATAAAACGAGGATTTCAAGATGCCATTCACTTCAAAACAGCTTGAGCTTTATTTTAGTCGTATCGATTATCAAGGGTCGACTCAAGTTTCAGAGGAAACTTTAAATAATATTCATACTGCTCAAATTTTTTCGATACCCTTTGAAAACTTGGAGCTACAGGAAATAAAAAATGCCAGTAAGGCTGATACCATTATCCACCTTGATGAAAAATCGCTATTTAATAAATTGGTGATAAATCGAAGGGGGGGGTATTGCCATGAAAATAACGAATTGTTGGCCACGGTTTTAAGCACCTTGGGATTTACAGTGGATCGTCTCGCAGCACGTGTGCTAATTGAGCCTAACTTGTCTATTACGCATAAATTATTATTAGTAACTATTGGCGATAAACGGTGGATTGCTGATGTGGGATTTGGCGCTAATGGCATCTATAAACCTATGCTCTTGGTTCCCGATCAAATTATCAAGCAATACGGAGATTCTTTCCGATTGACCAGGGAGAAAGATAAATACACTTTAGAAATTTCCCAGGCAGAAAATTGGGTCAAACTCTATGAATTCAGCACGAACCCTGTTAAAGCAATTGATTTTGAACCTATGAGCTATTATGTGTCTCATCATCCCGATTCGATTTTTGTTAAGAATCGCATTTGTGTTTTACCAACCCCCGAAGGAAGGATTACCCTCAACAATGATCAACTCAAGATCAAACAAGGAAAAAGGAAAACTCAAATTAGCTTGAAGGATGGTTCAGCCTATTTAGAGGCTTTAGAGACCTATTTTGGATTAAAGTTCCCTAAAGAAACTCAATTTAAGGCTTTTGCAACTCAATCAACCGATGCATGGTGCAGTCTCTTTAGAAAGGCAACTGTAGGCATTGGCTTGCTTAGTGCGCTGCTTATAGCTAAGCAAGTGCAGCAAAGGTGGAGATAGGGGCTTCCCCAGAGGACAAAACCTCCAACGATGCACTTTATCAGATAGCTCATTTGTGAGAGTTATTCGATCTTGTGTTTCTATCATATTAAAATTTCCTTCTTTGATTTTGAGTTAACAACATAGTTCTGTGTTTATTGACGCCCTCCCCAGAAATTTTTTAACCCGTGAACGTGAACGTTACCGTTTGCGTTTTCCGTCTTTTCCTTTCCCCCACTCACAAAATCAAGCCGGTAACGGCAACGCAAACGTTCACGTTTACGACCAAGAATCTACGGGGTCAGATCTCTTCAGCATGCAGCCCTAAAGGTTGATAGAGGCATAAAGTAGATAATAGCCTCGCGGTCCGTCCATTACCGTCTAAAAATGGATGGACATGAACTAATTGAAACTGAGCAATCCCAGCGATTAAAACAGAGTGAATTTCATTTTCGCTATTAATCCATTGAACCAACTCCGATATCATTTGAGGCACTTCATAGGCTGCCGGAGGAGTATAAATTACGTCCTTTGATTTTGAGTTAACAACATAGTTCTGTGTTTATTGACGCCCTCCCCAGAAATTTTTTAACCCGTGAACGTGAACGTTACCGTTTGCGTTTTCCGTCTTTTCCTTTCCCCCACTCACAAAATCAAGCCGGTAACGGCAACGCAAACGTTCACGTTTACGACTAAGAATCTACGGGGTCAGATCTCTTCAGCATGCAGTCCTAAAGACTGAAGAGATCCGACCCCTGTTTTTTAGCTTTCGCTTTCTTTCAAGTCACGATATTCCAGAATATCTCCTGGCTGGCAAGATAGATAATTGCAAATAGCCTCAAGCGTTGATAAACGAATTGCCTTTGCTTTTCCTGTTTTTAAGATAGATAAATTTTGTTCTGTGATACCGATTGCCTCTGCAAGCTCTTTAGAGCGAATTTTTCTTTTTGCGAGCATTACATCTAAATTTACAATAATAGCCATCGCGTCACCTATATGGTTAGTTGTTGCTCTTCGCGCAACTTACAGCCTTCGGCCATTATCCAAGAAATTAAAATGACCATTAGCGCTATTAATAAAATTCCCACATTTGTCTGGTCTAAGGTGATAGCAGCATAACGATGATGCGGCGGATTATTCAATGTTAGAACCAAACCCATTACAGATTGATATATCGGTTCAATTAATTGACCAATCAATAAAGCACAACCAATATTACGGATATGCTTCACATTTTTAATCGAAAAAATCTCTCCATTCTCATACAGTCTGAACAGCTTTATTAATGAGTATAAAATAAACATTTCAACTAGAATGGGTACTGTGCTCACTAAAAACCCTATGCTTTTTTCTTCTATCGTTAAAGCATGCAAGATCGATTTACTGTATGCCGTAGGAATGGCATTCAATTTAATCATACCGGCCAGCATGATCAACTCATCAGGCGCATAAACCCAGCTCATTATTAATAAAACAGGTAACGCAATTAAAATTATTTGAAACACTAGCCTGAAAAACAGACTCACATTTTTTATTTTGTTCATCGCTTTTCTCCACTCTATTAAAAATAGAGGGCACATTGCTGTGCCCATCGGGTTACCCATATAATCCGCCATAAGTCTGACAACTCATTGAATGCTTAGATAAAGTAAACTCTAACGCACCTGTCGCTTTTGATTTATCTGTCGTCATAGAGCATTGCTTAGGACGACCAAATTGATTATCTGTTGACGGCAATTCATGACCATCCGCAGAAACAATAACGACTCCTGCTTGGTCATAGCCATCCAATGAAATGGGAACCTTCATATTTTTATCAACATTGGCCGACTGAAGCTCGCCCAATACCGGCTGACTATTTTGGTTTTTATGAGCCACTTTAAAAGTGATTTTCATTGGATGATTTGCGGTAAGAAGCACTTCATTTGCATGTGCCGCCACAGTAAAACCAAGACTCAGTAAAACGATACCGCTCAATTTTTTAAACTTCATAGAATACCTCAATGTTCATTTAGGATAGGCTGCGCCATCGATGACACCCGAAATATACATAAATAATTATTGTAATACAATAATTATTTATTCCTAAATATTAACTTGCCGCAAAAAATAAAAGTTAATCTGACCTTAAAATCCACCAACCTAGTCAAGGATATTAAAAATACAGTTGAAATTTGCATAAAGTATGCAATAATTAACATTATTAAATATAAAATTGAGAAAATAATATGCTTATCCAGTTTAATGTCGCAAATTATCGCTCCATTAAAGAAAGCCAAACCTTGAGCATGGTTGCAGCTAAAGATAGCTCGCATCAAGAATCCAACTGCATACAAACTGGAAATCCAGGGCTGCCTTATCTGGTACGCTCAGGAGTGCTGTATGGCGCCAACGCAAGTGGCAAAAGTAATCTAGTCTCAGCGCTTACCTTCATGAGAAGCATGGTCGAAACCTCTGCTGTCAGTATTCGTGAAGGGCAAACACTTAACATCTCGCCGTTTCGCTTTGATTCTAAGACCGCAAATCAGCCCTCTGAGTTCGAAATTACTCTTATTGAGGATAACATACGTTATCAATATGGCTTTGAAGTCAATACAACCCGTGTAATAAGAGAATGGCTATTCGCAGGCGTCAAGCGCAAACCACAGCTTTGGTTTGAAAGAAAGTACGATGCTAAAAAGGATAAAGACATTTGCGATTTTGGTACTCATTTCTTAGGCGGAAAACAACGCCATTTATGGAGTGAATCTACACGTGGAAACGCGCTATTTCTTTCCACAGCGGTCAACCTTAATAGTGAACAACTGCGCCCCCTATTTAATTGGTTTGTTAATAAATTAGTTATTATAGGAGCTAACGTATATCCTCATCCATTTTACACAATGGAATCCATCAAGAACGAACTAAATAAGCCAAAAATCATTGAGCTATTACAAGCAGCTGATTTAGGAATCACTGATGTGCAAATCAAAGTTCAAAAAGCCCAGCAGGTACAAGTTCGTTTTGAACCCGACATAGCAGCTATCGAAAGTAGACAAGAAACTGAAATTCCTAGCGCTACTTTGTTCCACCAGGATAAGAATAGCAATCCCATAGGCTTCACTCTTGAAGAAGAATCTCATGGCACTCAAAAATTATTTGCTTATGCTGGACCAATCTTAGATGTGCTACGAGACGGAAAGATATTGGTTGTTGATGAGCTAGATAGCAGCTTGCATCAAAAGATGGTTCGCTTTTTAATTAACCTTATACAAAACGACCATTTGAATAAAAAAAATGCTCAGCTATTTTTTACAACACACAACACTTCTTTGCTAGATACCGATTTATTTCGCCGTGATCAAATTTGGTTTACGGAAAAAGACCAAGAACAAACCACGCATCTTTATCCCCTAACTGATTTTAGCCCGCGCAAAAGCGAGGCCTTGGAGAGAGGTTATTTACTAGGGCGCTATGGAGCATTGCCCTGCTTTGGTGAATTCAATTTATAACGGAGTAAAGGGCGTGGGTTCCGATCAGTCATTTAAAAAGAAAAAATTCCGTAAAGAAAAAATAAATTAGGTGATACACTGATAATCAAAGGATTAGCAAAATGAAAAACGCTTCTCTTAAAAACAAAACCGTTATTGTCACCGCTGGCAATCAAGGTGGGGGCGCTATTGTTGCTGCTCGGTTTGCAGAAGCTGGCGCAAAGGTTGCTATCATTGCCCACACAGATCCTCTAAATAAAACACCTCTCACCGAAGTTTCCAACAGCATCACCCAATCCGGTGGCACAGCTCAAACTTGGGAGGTTGACCTTCTTAATGCAACCAGCATTCGCGCTACCGCGAATGAAATTGCTTCCCACTTTGGCCATATTGATATTCTCGTCAATAATTTTAGCTTCTTTCATTTCAAGCCCTCTCTGGAAACCACTCCCGAGGAGTTCAACAAAATCCTGGGCAATATACATGCCACTTTTTTCCTTTCTCAGGCTTGTATTCCTTATCTACAAAAATCAGAGAATCCGCATGTCATTAATATAGCGCCGCCACTCGACATGGATTGTGCAAAAGCGGCCTGTGAACATCATCTGCTATTTTCAATTAGTAAATATGGCATGAGCCTTTGTACCCTGGGGATGGCGGAGGAATTCAAAAACGCAGGAATAGCCATCAATTCCTTATGGCAAGCACGTCCTGTGGTCACTCAGACTTTACAAAGAAATTTTGACGATATCGTGTCAAAAGGAAGCAATAAAGCTGAAATTTATGCTGAGGCCGCCTATCAGATCGTATTGATGCCCGCAAAAGACTTCACTGGAAACTTTGTGATTGATGAAGAATTCCTAACAAAAGCTGGTCAAGACATTCAATGCTATGCCATCGATCCCGCAGCGAAGCCAGTCAGGGACATTTTTTTGCCCGGCGTGGATTATGCGGTACTCAAAATAAAAATGGAAAAATAGCGTATGCTCTCCATCAAAGAAGAATATGACCATAACCAAGTCCGCTTCCGACTAGCAAAAGTGAATCCCAGCAATAAAGAACAATGCTGGCTCTTTCTTCCAGGAGGAGCAGGAGCGGATTCTTCCTACTATTTAACCCTCATTGAGCAATTAGCCATGCCAGGGCAATATTGGTTAATGGACTTTCCAGCCAATGGAGATAACTTCCCAGATGGAGTCTCTGAAGATTACCATTTTGATAACTGGCTTGAATATTTTTTACCTGCCATTAAACGCTTTAAAAATCCCATCTTGGTTGGACAATCCTTTGGAGGTATGCTCCCACTGCTCTTTCCCGAACTTGAAAAGTACTTAAATGGTTTGATCATTTTTAATTCGGCCCCCAAATTATGGCTTGCTGAAGCAGCTCACTATGCTAAAACACATCACATTGAATCAAACGAAGAAGCTAAAACCGACTTTCGTACCAATCCCTCGAAGGAAACTTTCAGATCAGCCCTATTAGCCAATACACCCTATCACTTTCCGCCTCATCATCAGCAATTGGGAAAAGCATTCTTTAAATCACTTCCCTTCAACTATCTCGCAATGCAATGGTGGTCTAAAAAGGCTCAAACGCTGCCCTTTAACGCTCAGTGGATTCCTCAACAAATTCCTACCCTAATTGTAAACGGCAAGCTCGATTTTGTGGTGCCCTATACTGTATACAATGAAGATCCGCGTTTTAACCGAAGAAACATTCAAATCAAAGTTATTGAAAACGCCGGACACTTTGCGTGGCTAGATGAGATAGAAGAAGTATTAAAAGCTCTAAATAGCTTTAAGCCCTTAGAGCTATAAGCTGAAACAGTTGCATTTACTCAATAAGTGCACTACCGCCTTAGCACAATGGCAATGAAATTATTCGCCTCACCCAATCAGGCACTGGGGCTGTGCAACGGGAGCTTGCTTACCGTTATAGCGGCTTTGTTTCCCTTGTTTCCAGTAAATGAACGTAGAATTAGCCACTTCCTAGTAAAAACGTTTGAAGATTTTCTATCACCCCCAACAAGGTATTATTGAGATGCTCAATATCTTGTTTAGAAAAATGCTGAGTTGCTAGTGTATGCATGGTATTCGCTTCACCTTGTAATTTTTGACAAGCTTTTTTTGCTTTATCGGTGAGGAAAAAATTAAAAATCCGTCGGTCAGTATCATTACGGACACGCGTGATCAATCCATCGCGCTCCATGCGATCCAATATTCGCACAACAGATGGCTGTTTTAAGCCTGCGCTTTTTGCCAAGTCCATTTGACTTTGGCCATCGCTTTCCCATAAACGAACCAAAAAAATGGTTTGGCTATAAGTCACGCCCAGCTGGTCCAAATTCCTATTGGCCGCTTGCTCGAATAAGCGAGCCGCTTTTTTGATTAAAATGCCTGTATTTTTTTCAGTTTTAAATCCCACGAGTACACCCATTAAATAGGTTGATATTATATAGCTAGCTATGTATAATCCCTCTATCATACACAATACATGAGGAGAAAATGAAGAAAATCATAGCAATACTTGTTTACTTCTTTCTAGTCCCTCTTTCTTTTCAAGCCCATGCGCTCACTTTCTCTCAAACGGAGAAAAATAAAGAAATAGTCCGTGAATTTTACCAGGCCGCCATCAATCAAAAAGACATTGATGCCGCTTCTCACTATCTTAGCGATCACTATATTCAACATAACCCACTGGTTGAAGATGGACCTGAAGGACTAGCAAAATTCATCACATTTTTACTAAAAAATTATCCTGCCGCTCACAGTGAAATCAAGAAGATATTCGCTGAAGGCGATTATGTTATCACTCACGTGCACTCCCGACGAGAACCCCATACTCGCGGCAGAGCCATCGTTGATATATTTAAGCTTGAAAACTCAAAAATTGTAGAGCATTGGGACGTCATTCAAGAAATCCCCGAGCAAGCAGCCAATTCTAACGGCATGTTCTAACCCAAGAGTAATTCATATGACTCACACACAATCCTCTCCAAGCCCAACTGAACGCCGCCTTCGACGTTTTGGCAAATGGTTGGTCTCGCCTTTTTTCTCCATTGGCTCCGGCGTCATTTCCACTGTCGCCGTTAGCAGCTTAGGTTTTGTTGCCGCCCTTAGCTTGCCTTGGACTCTCCTTCTATTGGGGTTTGTTTTTCTAGCAGAAACAGCGGTATCAATTTATTTATTCAAAGATTCAGTCCCCGACACTTTCGTTGAACTCTTCATAAAAAACCCTTTCAACGGTTTAAGCTCTCGCAAAAAATTTCTCCTCAGCCTTGGACTTCTCTGCGCCTTGGGTGGCGGATTTACCATAGCCGCTTTAACCTTTACGTCAGGCATGACCGCAATCACAGTAACACTCGGCTTGATATCCATTTCAATTCCGGGGTTAAATGTAATAGTCGCTGGAATTTTAGCAGTTTTTGGATTTATTGCTATTACCAGCTTATTCACGCGATGGTTATCTGCAGCCATTAAGAACAATATTCATTTACAAATTAAAAATTATTTTTGCACTCTTTTCACAAGAGACCCTACAAAAAGCATGACGCAACAAACCCTTGAGGTTGGCTTTCGTCTGCTTTTTGTTTTCAGCATTGTACTATTAACCATCATCGGTAGTATTGCCACTTTGGGTACCTTTAAAAATGGGCTGAATGCCTTTTTAAATCTTATCCCCGCAGCAGACTCACTCGCGACCCTGATTGCAAGCTCCATCATTTCCTATAGTTTAACCGGCCTCGCTCGCCTTCCCATGGCAATGCAGAGTGCTTCCACTGTTTTTGATCATATCGGCCGCTTTGTGGGTCGTCTCTTATACAAAATAGGCGTCCTTTTAACCCCCAGGCACTGCAATGACCCGCAATTTGTGCCAGGGACTCCACAGGTACTTCCTTCTCAAGCCCCTACTCTTCCCACCTCAAAAGTTAGCACTTCAGCGAAAATAGGTGCCACCTTGATACACGGTTTCAGTTTTGGAGCGCTGGCAAGAAGCGGCGGCGGAGCAGTATTGAGTGAAACGATGACGAGCCTTCATTTCCCGATTTCAGAAGCAGACACCCAAACAGTGGGACAGATTGGCTCTATGGTCAGCGGCGGCATCATGGCAGCAGGAATTGCTGCCTTCACTTTCTTTTGTAAATTACCGCCTACCGCTACTCCTCAAGCCAACGAGGAAACCTCGCTCAGAACAGCAGAACCATCCCCGGCAAACAATACACCTTTTACAAAGAATCAGGATCAAGTATCCCCATAATACTTCCATCCAGCACTTTAAGTGCATAATGAGTGCACTTAAAAATATGGTCGTGTCCAATACAACTCTCATTTTTTGTCACGCGCCCAATCAACTGCTTCCTGAACCGCTGCCAATAAATCTACTTCACTGAGAGGGGTCTTGCTGAGTTAACTTGCTCTTTAAACCATTTATAAACTGCAAAAGCTCTTCTTTATTTCCGACCATACTGACATGCCCCATCTTGCGGCCTGGTTTTGCTTCGGTCTTGCCATAATTATGGATTTTGGCGGTTGGGAATTCATGTAAAATTACTTGCTCTGGGTTAATAGTCTCACGAAGCCATACATCACCAAGCAAATTCAGCATTGCGCCAGGACTAACTAATTCAGTATTACCGAGCTTCAGCCCACAAATTGCTCTTAACTGCTGCTCAAATTGGGAGGTTTTGCTTGCTTCAATGGTAATATGGCCGGAATTATGCGGGCGGGGAGCAATTTCATTAACTAAAAGTTGATCTTCAATTGTAATAAAGAACTCAACCGCTAGAATGCCTACGTAATCAAGACCCTCTAGAATTAGCTGCACTGCTCTTTGGGCTTCGCCTGCGACATTTTCACTGACACCCGCTGGAATATAACTCACGTCCAAAATCCCATTCTGATGTTGATTGGAAATAAGAGGAAATAGCTCGATACCGGTTTGATTCCTGGCAGCGATCATTGAAACTTCTTCTTTTAACGCCACCCTCTTTTCTAAAATGCATTCACCTTTATTTAAAGCCTCAAACGCCTTTGCGAGCTCTTCATGATTCCTGACCATCCATTGGCCTCTACCATCATAGCCCAAGGTGGTGGTTTTCAAAATTGCTGGAAAAAATGTGGGAAGCACAGCAGCACACTCTTTTTCGGTAGCAATTCTACAAAAATCAGCAGTACCGAGTCCAAGAGTACGAAAAAATGTTTTTTCTTTTAACCGGTTTTGTGCAACTCGAATGGCGGAAGCTGAGGGATAAACAGGCCGCAGTTGATTTATAAATTCTATTGAGTCTGCCGGGACATTTTCGAATTCAGTGGTAATAATGCAAGCCAGTTGCGCCAACTCCCTTAAGCCTGCTTTATCATGATACGCTTTAACGATATGAACATCGCAAAAAGAATGGGCCGGACAGTTTTCCTGGGGTTCCAAAATTGCCACTGTATAGCCAAACTGTTTGGCCGCTTTGGCAAGCATCATTCCTAACTGACCACCACCCAGGATGCCAATACAAGCGGGGGGTAATACCATATTTTGGATTATTTTAACCATGAATCAAGCCAGATCTGGCAAACGAGTATCGAACACTGCCTGGTGTTGTTTTTTACGGAATTCATGCAATTTCACTGCGAGTTCGTTATTGTAGCGGGCCAAGATCTGTATTGCCAGCAAAGCGGCATTGGCGGCACCGGCTTCGCCGATCGCTAAGGCTCCGACAGGAACTCCTTTAGGCATTTGCACGATTGAATAGAGCGAATCTTGCCCTTTCAGATATTTTGAGGGAACAGGAACTCCCAATACAGGAACAATGGTTTTTGCAGCAAGCATACCGGGCAAATGTGCCGCACCACCCGCCCCAGCAATAATAATTTTTATACCTCTTTTTTCCGCCTCTTCGGCATAGGCAAAAAGCAGATCCGGTGTACGGTGAGCGGATACGATTTTTGCCTCATAATTTACATTAAAATCCTTTAGTATCATTCCCGTATTTTGCATTATCTCCCAATCGGAAATACTGCCCATTACCAGTCCAACTTCAATCATTGCAGCTCCTTTTGCTCATCCGAAGTTAATTTTAGATATAATAACAGGTGAGTCAAGTTTTTCCTCTTTTCAAAGGTCGATCAGATCTTTTAAATTCCAATAATCTTCACTCCAAGCTTTTTAGCCGCTTGCTGTAATTGAGCATCTTTGCTCGCGAGTGGCAGACCCAAGCGCATGGCTAATTCAAGATAGGCCGCATCGTAGGTCGTCAAATTTTCAGAATAGGCCAGAGAAATAATTTCGTGAAAGGCTCGTTCAGATGTCTCTTTATCAACTTGTATATTCAACTCACCCAATAAGGACAGAAATTCCGCAATGCCCGCATGAGTAATCTGCTTTCGACGTTCGGCGACCACCAATATATTACCGACTTCCAAGCGCCATAGTTCAGGCACATAGGCGACTTCTTCGTCCAATTTCTCTAAAAGCTTGGTCGATGCAATCGTTGTTTCATCTCCAAAACACCAGGCAAGGGTGACAGAGGCATCCAATACAAAACTCATTACCGTCTCCCCTCATCACGCAAGGCTTTCCAATCCAGACCACCCAGCTTGTTCTTGGCGCTGAAATTTTTAAGCCTTTTGATCACGTCCCTTATATGCTCGCGATTAATAGCTGTTGTAGTAGGAACCAGCTTGGCGACTGGATGCCCATGTTTAGTAATAATAATTTGCCCCCCCTTCTCTACTTCTTCGAGAAGAGCTGAAAAATGTGTTTTCGCTTCGAACGCTCCGACGGAACGCATATTGAACTCCTTCAAACTAGTATTAGACTAGTTTATTTTAATTTATTTACACTCAACTGTCAAAATATGTGCAAATTGTGACTAGAGTGAAGATGAAATACTTTGGGGGAATTTTTGGGGGGGTCAAAACCGATAAATGAGCACAGCTTGATTTATAGCTACAATAAAGACTACAATGACGTGATTGAATATTATTTAACCACTCTAATTGCACATGCGCATTTTACTGATTGAAGATGATAAAAAAACGACTTCTTACTTAAATAAGGGATTGGTTAGTAGTGGCTACGTTGTAGATATAGCGACGGACGGTGACGAAGGTCAATATTTTATCATGCAATGTCAATATGATTTGGTTGTTTTAGACGTGATGCTGCCTAAAAAGGACGGGTGGTCTATTTTGGCCTGGATTCGACGCACTTATCCAGATGTGCGTGTTTTATTCTTAACGGCTCGCGACTCAGTTGAGGATCGCGTGAAGGGACTAGAACTTGGAGCAGACGATTATTTAGTGAAGCCATTCGCATTTTCAGAATTACTGGCACGTATTCGTTCTGTCCTGAGGCGCAAAACACAGCCTGTCTGCGATGTCTTAACCCTTGCAGACTTGAAAGTCCATTTAATCAAACACCACGTCTTTCGCAATGCGCTACGCATTGATCTCACTCCTAAAGAATTTTCCTTACTTGTTTTTTTTCTGCAACATATTGGCGAAGTATTAACACGTACTTTCATCGCAGAAAAAGTATGGGACATTCATTTTGATAGCGACACCAATGTCATTGACGTCGTTATACGCCGAATACGACAAAAAATCGATGACCCTTTTGATAAAAAATTACTGCATACGGTTCGGGGCATTGGCTATGTTCTTGAAGAGCGTTCGTGATATATTTTTAAATAAATTTTCTCTGAAGCTAAAATTAACGCTATTTTTTAGTATTATCCTTTTTACGCTTGCTGCAGGCGTCGCTGTATTTTCTTGCTGTACAATGAACAACCTATTTACTCAGCCTGCATATCAATTTCTTCTTTCCGAAATTGATACCCTCAAATATCTTATAAACAAAAACAACAGATCGGCTCTTCTTCAAGAAATAAGCGACATCCCGGAAGTCGCGAAGGTATCCACCTATCAATACTATATTCGTCTTTATGAGATTCATCAAAAAACGCTTTTCGAAACGCAAGGCATGGATCGACTCATGCCATTTAAAAAAGAAAATATAATGGCTTATTGGCCAAAGAGTAAGATATATAAATCCCAGACAGGGTTCAATAGAGACTACCTTGTCATGGAAACATGCATAGCAAACAATGGGGAAAGTTGGTTTGTCCAGATCATTTTAGATATTTCCGATCAGAACCAGCTCATGAAAAAATATCAAAAAAATTTGTTATTTGCGTTAATGTTCGCCGCCATCCTATCCATCCTACTCGGGCATCTCCTGATGAAACATAGCATGAAACGCCTTTTGGATATCACGAAAGCGGCGCATAATATCACGCCTCAATCGCTTCACCAACGCATTGATCCCTCGCTCTGGCCAAAGGAATTCAATGCCCTCGGGTTAGCCTTCAATAAAATGCTGGACCGTATTGAGAATTCATTTATAAGACTTAAAGATTTTTCTGCAGACCTTGCTCATGAACTGCGAACACCGATTAATAATTTGATGGGACAGACAGAAGTTGCATTACTAAAAAAGCAAACGAATGCCGAATATGAACAAGTCCTTGAGTCAAATTTGGAAGAATTAAAATATATCGCGGACATGGTTGAAAGTATATTATTTCTGGCACAAGCAGAAAACCCTCAGCTCGTGATCGTAAAAAAGAGTATTTCCGTGCATCAGGAAATTGAAAAATTAAAAAATTACTTTCAGGAGATTGCCGAGGAAAAAAATATTCGCGTCCTCATTCACGGCGCCTGTGACTTATCCGTTAACCCTGAAATGTTTAGAAGAATGCTCAGCAATTTACTATTAAACGCGCTAAAATTCACATCCGTGAATGGCTTTGTTAACTTCAAAATTGTATCTACTCATGAATTTGTTCATATAGAGATATGCGACAATGGAGAAGGCATCCCTCGCGAACACTTGGATCGTCTCTTTGATCGATTTTATCGGGTCGATAAGACGCGCTCAAAGAGGTCCGGCGGCAGTGGTCTTGGCTTGGCCATTGTAAAATCGATTGTTGAATTACATCAGGGGACCATCACCATCCAAAGCCAGAAACAGAGAGGCACCCGCGTCAGCTTGCAATTTCCAAAATGAAAAAATTGTAATGTAGCATTCATCCTCTTTTCCGGATTCAGGAGGTAGAATGGGATGAAGAGGTGACACATGCCTAAATTCATTTTTGAAGATAGCAATTCTAAGCTAAAATATCTTATTGATCATTGCCAATCACTAGATGATTTGGATAAAATTTATACGAATGAACAAAGGTCTGCCCTTGTTTCAGGGACGTTTTATCGAAATTTTTTTAAAAAAGCACATCATTCTCCCGTCGCTTCTGCCTTTATAGAAGCGATCGACCTCTCTAGCAACCCGATTGACTTGTTCTGGATTCTCATCAGTTTTATAGGCTTGGGAGCAGCAGCATTATGGTTGGCCAGTTTAGTGTCTTTAATCACGCTCATTTTATTTGTCGGGGGATTTTATTATTACCTTCGAACGCATCGCAACCAAGCCAGTAAGGACAAGAAATGGATTCAACTTGCCATTATTAAAATCCAGGCGCTTAATGAGTTATTAAGGCGCAATCAACCTCTCGATTGGGCTTATTCCGAAAATTCAATTTTAGAGAAAAAACCGCAATGCTCTAAAAGTGCATCCCTCGCCTTGGGACTCAGCACAGCGATTATCCTTTTGACCACTTTTTATTGGGGCATCACGGACAGCTTATTAATACTGGAATTAATCAGTGCCACTTCGATATTGGCCAGCCCTATTGGTCTTGCAATTGCCGCCGTTGCAGCGCTCATCATAGGATCAATAGTCGCAGCAAAACATTACCAAACTAGAAATTCTAACGCTTTAATTAAAACAGTAAAAAATCAACTCCAAGCTGAAGGCACTCATAAAAAAATACTTTTGAGTTGCTTTATGCAGTTTAAAAAGAAAGCACACTCCTCAGCGCTAGCCGTTCCAGCCGAGGAAAAATATCACCCGCGACCTGCGCTAGCCGTTCCCGTCGAGGAAAAATATCAACCTCGACTCAAGCGATCTGTCAGTCAGACATTTTTCAGGAAAGAAGAAGGAGTCAATGTCCTGAAGGGCTTTCAGCAGCCCCCCGAACACGGAACCACTCGAAAGTTTAGACCCTACCGAGCTACAGCTCTCGATTAATACATCGAAAGTAGAGCATTGAATAACTATTGAATAATCAATAACTTGCCATATTATTCGGCAAAAAACCTATTTTTAACACAGCGTTATTACCTACAATTCACACAACATGATAAACTATAAATAACACAACATAATTTCCTATAATTTACACGAGTGAAATCGATGGCCTCTCCCTCAGAAAAATTAGCCGCTTCGCTCGCAGCCTTAAAAATGCTTCAAGATCAAGACATTATGGCTATTCAAGCGAAGAATCTTTCGCGTACTCATCGCGAGCGTTTAATCAAAAATGGGTTTTTACAAGAAATTATTAAAGGTTGGTACCTGCCCGCTAAACCCGATGAACCGGAAGGCGAAAGTACAAACTGGTACGCTTCCTTCTGGGAATTCTGTTCTGCCTATCTTAACAAACGTTTCCACGATAAATGGTGCTTGTCCCCTGAGCAATCTCTCTCCTTACACGCAGGGAATTGGACAGTGCCCAGGCAACTTTTGATTAGATCTCCCAAGGGAAATAATAAAGTTACACTTCTGCCTTTTCAAACCTCTCTTTTAGATGCACGTTACGCAATGCCTCAGCGCAAGGAAATTAAAATAGTAAATGGTATCCGAGTTTTCTCCCTACCATCTGCTCTCATTACCTGTGGACCTCGATTTTTTACTCAAAATACAAGTGATGCGCGGACTGCGCTCTCTTTAGTTCGAGATGCCTCCGAAATTCTAGGGCTACTTCTAGAAGGAGGACATAGTTTAATCGCAGGCCGCCTAGCGGGAGGGTTTCGAAACATTGGCCAAAATCAAATAGCCGATGAAATCATTAAAACAATGACGGCAGCAGGCTTTGACACGCGTGAAACGAATCCATTTCAAGAAGCCCCTCTAATCACAATTCCCAGTCGAGAGCAATCCCCTTATGTCAAACGCTTGCACATTCTTTGGCAGGAAATGCGACAAGCCGTTCTTCAAAATTTTCCAACAAATCCTGAGCCTCCAATGAATATTGAAGCCTATCTAAAAGCCATAGAAGAAATCTACGTTACAGATGCTTACCATTCCTTGTCCATCGAAGGTTACCGCGTTAGCGAGGAACTCATTGAACGTGTACGCACAGGTACCTGGAATCCCGAGAGTCACAAAAAAGACAAAGATCAAATCGCAGCTCTTGCTGCACGAGGATATTGGCAAACGTTTCAGGTTGTAAAAAATAGCATAAAAATGACGCTTGAAGGCACTAACCCTGGAAAGGTTTTTGACGAAGACCACAGAGCTTGGTACCGTGAAATGTTTGCGCCCAGTGTCACGGCCAGCATTCTAAAACCTGCCGACCTTGCAGGCTATCGAAATGACCTTGTTTATATCCGACGATCCATGCATGTTCCACCAAATCCGGATGCTGTGCGTGATCTCATGCCCGCCTTTTGTGAAATACTCCAGAATGAAATAGAGCCTGCTGTGCGCATAGTACTCGGGCACTTCTTTTTCGTTTATATTCACCCTTATATGGATGGCAATGGTCGCATGGGTCGCTTTCTCATGAATCTCATGTTAGCTGCGGGTCATTATCCTTGGATCATTATCCCTGTCGATAAACGGAGCGACTATATGGGAGCCTTAGAAAAAGCGAGCACTCATCAAAATATCGTGCCTTTTAGCCTGTTCTTAGCTGACCTCGTCACTCAGCGCATGAATGGCAAAACCTCTGCTCTTCGAAATAAAAATAAAAAGAAGTAACCCAGCCTCCGCTGCTTAAAAAAATTTAATGAAATAATGGGGCTTCTCTATGCGAATAACATTTATTCTTTTTATTTTATTTCTTATCTCAGTTCCAGTACTTGCAAATTCCTTCTCCGGAGCACCGTTACATAAGTAAACCACCTCATAGATAAGATAGAATAGTAAACGGGCCAAGCCAATATAACAATAATCAAAATAAATGATATTTACCAAATTCTTCATTTTTCGCTTTGATGAAATCTTTAGGGACAGAAGCTAGATTTTTTGCTATTTACCCCTCTGTGGAGATCTTCAAATGTTTCAATTTCCTCAAACTTCGGATATTTCATTTTTATACTTGGCGATAACCACTCTTTGTATTGAAGAAAAGTAACATCCGGATTTTCATTTATTGATTTAATTAATAACTCTTCGATTTTATGGCTATTAAAAATCATATGGAGTGAATCGATTTCTTTAGCGTTTACAAATAATTTGGAAAAAGTTACAAAATCATGAATATTTACTATGAATTGATTCAACGGCCTGCACAATTCATCTAACATGCGCTGCTTATCGTCAAAAAATTCAAATACCTGTTTTAAATTTTGTAAATTTTTTATAATAGGTTCCAATGTATCTAGCCCTATGGGACATTTTCTTCTAGATAAAAATTTCACGGTAAACGAACTTAAAATTAAGTCATTCTTATCTTTATATTCTCCAAACTCATTTCCATGTGAAAAGTGTTTGATTAGCCAGTATAAAACAGGAGTGATATCATTTTTATCTTTTTCTTCATTCAGCACTATTCTTTGAATATTTTCCATGTCAAAAGAAAATCTGATAAATCTTTGTTTATCTGTGAATACACCTTCTGTAACCTCATCCTTGAAAGCGGTTATTACTTTTGTTAATGCAGGCTTTGTAGTAATAATTTGGGTGTATACTTCATCGGGAACCCTGTCGAGAGCATCCATACCTACTTTTTTATAGAAAAAAATCAAATCGTCCGGTGATTGGTATATTTTTTTAAAAGAATTAGCATCTAGTTCTGCAAATATTTTAGATAAAATATCTGAAGGAACTCGTTTCAAATCCTCCATTTTAGCAACCTGAAATAAAGCTCTAATCTGATCTGAGCCCAGTTTTGTAAAGGCATATTTGATGTTTTGAGGAGTTCGAATTTGACCTAAAAATTGTAAAAAATTGGTAGTTTCATTATTTGTATGCGGTGTATAGCCCATTGCACGGTAAAGATCTTCTGGCCGGCTTCGAAGTGTTGAAAATGCACGTAAACAAAAAGCTGAAGATCCATGCCTTGAAGCAGAAACCACAAACCGTCTTAACATATTTATATTCCTTTTTAAATGATTAAGTAGTTATAATTTTGAGTGACTCTTCAATAGGGCTGGATAATACACACCTGTTGATCTAAATTCAATCTTACCAATTTATTTAGCCCAGCAGATTGATGTATACGACAAAGTTCGCTAATCTTGTCGCCTCGTTTAGATGGACAAGTGAATCGTATGAGTTACGGGAATGAGCTACCAAACGTGATAGATAAGTCACAAGCTGATATTGACGCCGCTCTTGTTGCAATGAATCTCACAGAGACTTTACAAGAAATTTTTGACGGTTTCGTGTAAAATTGTAGACATTCATCAAGACTTGACCCCATGATCCTGCAGCATAATTAAAGGCGCCAATAAATGTTTGGCAAGATAGGTGGAAGCAAAGGGCCTGAGGTGGGCGTCATCAAAGGTCATTAAACCTTCTTTTTTATCATTTCCGAGATAGGTTATACAACCCGCTGTGTTGCAAAAGAAATTGGCAAGGTCCACATACTCAAATGGTTCATCGGCTCTCATTTGCGCTCTAAATTGACGATCTTTATCTCTCAATTCTTCGTCTTGATAGCCCCGAATTCTCTTTGGGGTATTTACCCAATAGTGCTTGACGATGACCTTATATAAATAAGGTTTCCAATGGGGCAGCGGACCTAAGACATAGATTTTTTTAACGCCATGTTGCTTTAGCGTGTGAGAAAGGGTGCGCATGTCCTGAATATCCAGAGCGTGATTAGCAGCAAAAAACACCACCTCCGGCGCTTCTTGTGTAGCGTAGTGAAAAGCAAAATAATTGGATTTGTCGCAATAACTTACTTTCGAGGGGTCCGGATTCAGTTGAGTCACTTGAAGCGGCGAACAGCCCGAACTAAAGAGCAGTAAAACGGAAACCTCGGCAGGCAGAACAGACTTGAGTCCGTAATAAAGATGGGCTGCATGAGAGTCGCCCCACAGAAGAACCGCTTTGCTGCCATGCTTGGTGTAACAAGCGGGATCAATGCGTGCTCGGGGTCTGTTACTCGTGGGATTCTCATAGTCGTAGTGGTTGCATTGGTTCTGCGCTATCATTTTTCTTTCATCCACGAATTGTTTGGGGTCATACAAATAACCCTCAAAGTAGTGGACATAGCTTTGCTTATCTTGTAAGCGAGCCGAGAAGCCGTCTTGTTTTTCGATAGAATAGCCCGCCAAGCCGAGAAGGATCATGAGGGCACCTAGGCTCGCCACCTTCCAAGCCTTCGGCTTTCCAAAGCGCAAGGGTTTTTCAATAAAATAATAGGTGAGCGCTGCTAAGACGATGCTGGTCAGAACGAGCAAGCTGCGCCACGCGAGGCTGGGGGTTCGGCCTTCTATGTTTCGCGAAAAAGCCAGCAAGGGCCAGTGCCATAAATACAAAGGATAGCTAATTAAGCCAAACCACACCAGGAGTCTGCTGGAGAGTAGGTGTCTATTAATCCACGCTTTTTGACCTGCGAATAAAATCAAACAAGCCCCCAGTGTCGGAAGTAAAGCGAGCCAACCAGGAAAATGGCTGACTTTCTTCAGGAAGAAGACCGTGCCAATCAGCAGGGCCAACCCCAAAAACGCGGCTACCTGGTGCAAGGCGCAACTTGAATCGTTGCCTGTTTGAATCGTTGGCGGTTTTTGAAGGCTCCAATAAGCCAATAAGCCCCCGAGCACCAATTCCCAAAAACGCGACAAGGGTGAATAGAAGGCAGTGACAGCGCTCATTTTGATGGTATTGATATTAAAAAAAAATGAAGCCAGAAGAATAACCAAACAAACCAGGAATAAATTTAATTTACGCTTCCAAGCTGCCCAGATCACCGCAGGCCAAATCAAATAATATTGCTCTTCCACCGCCAGCGACCACAAATGAAGGAAAATTTTAGTGTCCGCACTGGTATCAAAATATCCCGACTCCTTCCACAGCATAAAATTGGACATAAATTCGGCGCCGCCCCGGGTGTGCTTGCCCAGCTGTTTATATTCATCTGGCAAAAGCACAAACCACCCCACGAGCAGCGAGAAGAATAAAACGGTGAGGAGGGCTGGAAAAATTCGTTTAATTCTTCTGGAATAAAAATCCAAAAAACTAAAATTTTCTGTTCTTACATTTTTATAAATAATAGCGGTAATCAAAAAACCCGAGATAACAAAAAAGATATCGACCCCCACAAAGCCGCCTGTGAATAGCGTGGGAAAGGCGTGATAACAAACCACCGCCAGCACAGCAAAGGCTCGCAATCCGTCAATATCGGGGCGGTAGTCGTAGTCAGCAAGCTTGGCCATCATTCGCTTCCTGCACAATAGTGAATTGCTTCAGGATGATTGCATGCTGAAGATTATTAATCATGACGCCCACCGTTGCGGGATGTCCAATTGACTTAAACTTCGCTTTCTCGGGAATGACGGATGACTGGAGGGCGTTGAATCAAAACCGTCGCTCATAATGATGGCAATAGGGCTCCTTGCCATTTTTTTGATAATACGCTTGATGCGCTTCTTCCGCCCGCCAAAAAGCTTGGACTGGCCGGAGGTCCGTCGCGGGGATATAGCCCTTTTTTTTGAGCTCCTCAAGCAGTTGTTGCGCTGTGCTTTGCTGGGCGGGATCATAATAAAAAATCATGCTTCGATACTGTTTGCCGATATCCGGACCTTGGCCATTCGTCTGCGTGAAATCATGGATTTCAAAAAAGTACTTGGCCACTTGTTCATAACAGAGTTGCTGAGAATTGTAAATGACCCGCAAGGCTTCCACATGGCCTGTGTCTCCCTCGCAGACCTCTTTATAATGCGGGTCTGCTGTGTGGCCGCCGGTATAGCCAACCTCGGTTTTAACAATGCCGGGGAGTTGTTTGAAGTAGTGTTCTACGCCCCAAAAGCAGCCCGCGGCGAAAATTGCCTCTTCGGTGTCGTTCACCTGCAAGTCGGAAACAAAATCCAGGCTGATCGAGTTCACGCAATGGCGCTTGTTTTTAGCGGTGAAATGCTCCCCTTGGAAAACATGACCTAAGTGTGCCTGACAACGTACACAAAGAATTTCCGTGCGCAGCCCATCGGCATCTGCTTTTTCGGTGACGGCACCCAGCAGCTCCTGGTCAAAGCTAGGCCAGCCGCAGCCCGAGTGAAACTTGGAGTGAGAGCGAAACAGGGCTAAACCGCATTGACGGCAAAGATAACTGCCGGAATCGAGCCAGTCGGTATAGGGGCCGCTAAAAGGATGTTCTGTCCCTTTATCCAGTATCACCCGCAGCATTTTGGGCGTTAAGCTTTTGGTTTTTAGTAACATGGAGCGTTCTCCAGAGGGCGCTTTGAATAGCGTGAGTTCTCATTTATAACATAATTATTCGGTTATGCTTGCGACACCGCTCCTCGACCCCTGTTAAACATCATTGGGTGAACATCATAGGCGGGAGATGGCAACCCTCCTTTCGGACTGTGATGGGCCCGCTTTCGACTTCGCAACAGAACGCAATGAAACGACCTCCGCTAGCGGGGCTGCTTTTGTAGTCGGCTGAGTCGAAAGCACTTTCTCTGCCTGAATTTTTTGCCAGCCATAAAACAGATGAAATGGCGTCGTCCCGGGCACGGGATGGTACTGAAACAGACAGACAGGTTCATTATCGTCAATCGTCAAATAGGCTTCACAATCAGGAAAGCGTGTGACCCTCCCTTTTAGACTGACAGCAATTTGCTTGGGATCTTCAAAATTCAGGCTCAAATCAACTTCCAGCCGGATGTTAGGAGCACAATGTATGCCACAGACCTCAAAAAATGGGTTCGGTGCCGAGGACGCAATGGCGACGTGTATGGATTTTCCCGTTCTTTCAAAGCTGTGTGAGCCCACCGGTACAGCTCGCTTGGACATGACATGCTCACCCTTTTTACCGATCCGGTCCATCAAGGCCCCTCGCACTTGAAATGTTTGGCCGCATTGACGCTCGATCATGTACTTGTCTTCAAGATGATCCGGGAGGTCAAGCACAGTCGTAATTCTGGCCGAGGCATGGATGTCACTGGAAAAGAGGCGATGGTCTGTCGTGTAGGAGGCAAAAAGAAAGCTCAGTGAAGGAAGTAGCGTCATGAAAGGGATGAGGTAGGTTTCACTCTCCGGCGCATCAGGAACCAGATGCAATACCTTGGAGCACCAGATAAGCTCGTCTTCTGTCGCTGTGGTTAAGGTCTTTGCTATAAAAGTCTTCGCCCAAAACTTGATCCGCACACTTGATCCTTCTATCTATTTATTTTGGAGAGCAAATATAACTTTAAGAAAATAAAGATTCAAGCGAATATCGGCGAGCCAAATCAAAGAATAGCCGCTTTGGGTTACTCTAATGAAATTAGAGAGTTAAATCACTTTTGAACAGTCACAAAGGCCATCATAAGTGATTCAGCGGCAGTGCAGTACGATCAACAATGCTGCGTAAAACAAAAGAAGAGCGCACATTGCTCACGCCATCAATACGCGTAATTTTATTCAGAAGCAAGGATTGATAATTCTCCAAGCTCGGAACAATTATTTTCAAAACATAGTCTGCGTTTTCTCCCGCGATCATAAGACATTCCACCACCTCGGGCATGACGCTCACCGTCGTTTCAAAATGACGCCTTTTTTTAGGGTCATGGCTATTTAAGCCAATGAAAAGTAAAATGGCCAGCTCCAAACCGAGTTTATGGGGATTGAGCAAAGCAATATATTTATTAATATAGCCCTCGTCTTCAAGGATTTTCACACGGCGGGAACAAGGCGAAGGCGATAGAGCTACTTTGTCCGCAAGGTCCTGATTACTGATCTGAGAATTCTGTTGAAGTAGCTCTAGTATTTTTTTATCAATTTTATCCATGGTGGATACCTCATTGTGGTTCAGTTGCAATATTAGCAAATCTAACTAACAATTAAACCATATTCAGATAAATATACCCACATATCACGCTATAATAGGAATTTCACCCTGCGGTGGTGTTTTGATGTGCGTGGCTTCCTTGAGATCTAGGTTTTAGCGCCCCAAACAACGCTGCGGAACGCATTTTTTTCTTGGAATACCAGCAGAGTGAACCCGAATACACCAATACTCAAGCCAAGGGGCAGAATACTTAAACCATAAATCAACGCATGGGTGACTTTAGGACCACCACTTCCATTGACAACATAACCAATAATACTATGAAAGATATAGCCAAAGCTCATGATGATCATATTCGCGGCCGCGGTGGTGAGGCCGACAACCCGCTCGGGCACATACGTGGAGGCTTTATAAATTGCCAAAATTTGGTAGGAGCAGCAGATGCCAATCATCACAAAGCTGATGCTGATCTCTCTCACGTTTAACATTTGCAATACCAAGGCGCTAAAAATTATCAACATCACACTCCCTGCCCCAATAATACAAGCCATGTAGTTCCCGGTTTTTTCAGCAATCATACTCAATACCGGAGCGCCAAAGCACATGCCAACAAAAATCATCGAGGGCAGATAGTGTGCAACGCTCGGGCTCAAGCCATACACCTGCTCTAAGAAAGCAGATCCCCACACATCTGCAAAGCCTTCTAAGGGTCCTACCATGCAGCCAGCAAAACAGCAAAAAGCCACGACTTTTGAATTTGTGAAAACAGTCTTCAGATCGGAGATAATTCCTTTGCTGGGCTCTCCCTGCATGTCCGGCACAATCAGGTAGGTCGCAAGCGCTAAGAGGACGCCCACGAGTGCAAAAATTTCCACGACAACTTTATAACCCACGTGACTACACAGATAACTCACCGGGCCACCGCCATAAATGGCGCCCATTAAACCAATGGTGACTGACAAACTTAACATGCGCGTAAATGATTTTTCTTTGAAAGTCATACGGATGATTTTAAAGGTTCCCAGAATCGCGGCGGAAGAGCCAATGCCCAAAAGGAAGCGACCCAATACAGGATAAAGCCAATTCTCAGCAAAAATAATGGGTAAGATCCCAACCACGGTCAGTAAAATACAGCCGGTCATGACTTTACGAGGGCCAAAGCGATCCAACAGAATTCCCAAGGGAAGATGCAGGAGGGAATAGCCCAGGTAATACACTCCAGAAAATTGCCCAAAAATAGTGGCATCAATGTGAAATTGCTGCATCAGGTCTCCCAGCATTAAATTAGGCATGACTCTTAAAATATATTGAAAGGCATAAAACAATGAGGCCAGTACCCAGATAGACCATGCGATCGATTTCGAAGTAGACATATCCTGTTTCCTAATGGTGTAGTGAACATTAAAGCATATCAAAAGCCACGCGGTTAAATATTGTTATTTTTGTCAAATATTTAAAAGTTTTAGTTAATTAGTCCATATATCCTATATTTTTTAGTGGAATATTCTAATCCGTGGCACAAGCACCCTCACCCTTCCGAAGGGTCTATTTCAAAACCGAATTACAATAAATACATGTATTTTTGTACAAACTCTCTATAAAATTTCGGGGAACAGGGCGGTTCCGCACGGTAACCCCAGAACCATTGGTTGCGACTTCACCCTGCTTTCGTTAGCATAAGCAAAATCCAAGGAAGGTCGCTGAAATGAATAATCCATTGAATGTAAGTGTATCCCGCTTTATTTTTACAACCCTCCCGCATATGAAACTGAAATCTCTATCGTTGCTGCAGAGTATGGTGTTTGTGACGTTTGGCATTATCTTACTCTTTCTTTCCACGACCTCATTTGCACTCAGCAATAGTATCGTTGCAGTCGACAACGCGGGCACCGTTGGCCAATACACCTCGCTGATGCTTGACGCACAAGGCAATCCGATTATCAGCTATTATGACGTCAGTGAGGCAAAGCTGAAGGTAGCGCATTGCTTCGATAAAAACTGTGCCCAGTTCAACGCCATTCTCACCCCCGATGCGGCCAATAACGTTGGGCAGTACACGTCCATGACTGTCGACAACCATGGCAATCCTGTTGTCAGCTACTATGATCAAGCGAACTCCGCGCTAAAAATATTACACTGCGGAAACGCCTCTTGCTCGACAGGAAACACCCTTGCCACGGCTGACTCGGTGGGAACCGTTGGATTATATACCGCCATCACCGTGAACAGTAACGGGTGGCCCGTCGTGAGTTATTACGACGCAACAAAAGGCGTCTTAAAAGTTTTACGCTGCGGGAACGCTGCATGCACTGCCGGTAACAGCATCGTCACGCCAGACCTCGCAAGCAGTAATGGCGTCCAAAGTTCGATTAAACTCAATGCAATGGGTAATCCCGTCGTGGCCTACTTTGATTTCACCCATTCCTCACTCAAGGTGCTGCGCTGTGGAAATGCGCAGTGTACGGCTGGCAACACTATTACCACCGCTGATGCGAGCAGTAATGTCGGCCGCTATCCCTCCCTCCTCTTCGATAACAGCGGCAACCCGGTGGTGAGTTATCTCGATCTCACCAATGGCAAGCTCAAAATCCTGCACTGCGGCAATGCAAGTTGTAGCACGGGCAATTCGATTGCTTCCGTCGGATCCGGTGGCATTGTCGGTTACTTCTCTTCACTCGCCTTGAATGCCAGCGGTAATCCCGTTGTCAGCTATTACGATCTCACCCATGGAAAACTGAATATCCTGCAATGCGGCAATTCCACCTGCACAAGCGGCAACACTCTCACGGTACCGGATTCGTCAGGTTCTGTCGGTCAATACACCTCTCTTAAACTCGATGCGAATGGCAATCCCGTTGTCAGTTATTATGACGCTAGCAATGGCGATCTCAAGATCTTGCATTGCGTGAGCCAGACCTGCAGTCTGAACTCCGTCGTAGTCGCGGATGGAGCTGCCAGTGTTGGCCAGTATACTTCTCTCAAGCTCGATACGAATGGCAATCCTGTCGTGAGTTATTGGGATGAAACGAATGGGGACCTCAAACTCCTGCATTGCGGCAATGCACTCTGCAGCACAAATAACACCATCACGACACCGGATACCACTGGCAATACAGGCTGGGACACCTCGCTGGTCTTAGACGCGAGCGGCAAGCCTGTGATTGGCTTCTATGACTTCACGGCGAAGATCATGAAAATTTTGCATTGTAACAATACCAATTGTTCTGGGGCAAACACCATCACCAAACCCGATATCTTATCTTTCCGAGGCGCATCGATCGCCTTGGATTCAGCCGGGCATCCCGTCGCTGCAGCCAGCGGACAATCCGACCAAGGGCTGCGCGTGGTGCACTGCGGTGATGCAACCTGCAGCAGCAACAATACGATTACTTCACCTGATTTCCCGGTTTTTCCAGCGCAAGCCGATGTCCGTGGCGTTTCGTTGGTCCTCGATGGGAACGGCAACCCCGTGGTCAGCTTTTACCGAGCAGACACGAATCAACTGAAACTACTGCACTGCGCAGATCCTGCCTGCGCCGGCCCAGGCAATTCAATTGCCGTTCTCGATCCCGGCGCACAAGCCGGCGATCATCGTTCGACCTCGCTTGTGCTGGATGCAAGTAGCAATCCGGTTATCGCCTATCAAGACAGCACAAGCAACTCCGTCAAAATTCTCCACTGTGGCAACGTCAATTGTACTGCTGGAAACAGTATCGTCTCCGCTGCTACTCCAAACCTCGGGGCCGAACCCTCAATCAAACTGGACGCCGCGGGTTATCCCGTCGTCAGTTTCAGCGCAAACGGCGGCTTGGCTGTTCTTCACTGTGGCAACGCAACCTGCACAGCAGGAAATACCATCGTCATCGGTGACTCCTCGGCCAGTGGCTGGGATTCTTCGCTTGCACTCGATGCGAGCGGTAATCCTGTGGTGAGCTATTACAACGCGAATGACAAAAACCTGAAAGTCCTGCACTGTGGGACGCCCTCGTGCCAATAAGGGAGGGCCAGCTTTACTATAATCAAATGTGCAAATTAAACGGGCAAGTCACTCGGGTTGAGTTGCCGGGCGATCAGAATCATTTTACTACACCGGGAAGCGCAGAACCTTTCTATGTCGCCTGGGCAGCGGATCGCTACCTCCTGGCGACCCCCCTTTCTTTATAAAGTCTCGACAGAACCTACTGGGTTTGTTAGTTTCTACCAAATATATTGTACTCAAATTATAAAAAACGGAGAAAACATGCCTCAAACAACCGCACATATTCAAACATTGCAAAAACAAATCAATATCCTGAACAGCCAAATCTTATCCGCAGAACACAAAGAGCTCGGCGGCCTCAAAAAAGAATTGGCGATTTTGAATAACAAATGCGCCAACCAATTTTTCGATGCTGCGGAAAGTAAAAAAACATCCCCCCAAGAAAAGCTTGCACTTTTACAGCATGCCGCTTCTCACTATGCCTCGGCCATCGTATTATTCACCACTGTCGACCCACAGCATGAGGCTCAACCATTACATATGGATTCACATTTTAACTACCTCCGATGCCTAGAGCAGCTATCGAAGCTAGATCAAGAGCCGAATAAAGCAGGCTGGCTGACAAAGATGAAGCACCATTTTAATGCTTATCCGGGGCAATTGCCTTTTGGGATTTATCCGCCCCAAATGAGTCCGCTCGCGGTGGTTGAATTATTATCCTATTGGCTTTTGGTCGCGGAGAATAACCAGGTAGAGGCGGCAAGTGAGTTTATGAAACAGTATACGCACCTGCCCACCGCAGAGAAGAAAAAATTGTTTGTTGTGAAGGCCGCCGAAAATGCACAAACCATTTTACTCACCGCGACGCCAAGCCTGACGCAGATAGGGCCACGCCAAGAAAGAAAGCTCGAACCTGCCTCGAAAGACACTCTCATGACGTGGACACCGCAAAAGCGAAAAAAACTTCTCGCGCAACCCATCACACCGAACAAAAAAATGCAGGCTAAATCTTCAACGCAAGAACAGCTTCCACCCGAAAGTTCTCCTCTAAGTATTTTTCCACCCTCTCACACGGCTCCCTTATCGTTTGCTCCTCTGACTACAACTTTCGCAACATCTCGTTTGACAGGGACTTCCTCCTTTTTAAATCCAGGCGTTATTCAGCCCGTTTCGAATCGACAGCATTCGGGACGCGCGCGCTCTCAAACAGTGGGGTCTTGCATGGCCGCCCCCACTCCATCGACCGTCCAACACTTACCGCCGGTTGAAACCTCCCTGTTACCGCAAGAACTCTCTCTGTCCTTGCCACCGCGATCATCAAATAACTCTCGCAAAAAACCCCGGGCTTTTCGTACTTTATTTAAAAATCTTTCGTTATCCAAGAACAGCCAACCTGCCGTGGCAACTGCTCCCGTCGTTATGGATAGATTTTTAGCTTCTTCCTCATTATCCTCGCGCACTTCCTTTACCTCTTGCAGTCCATTTCCTGAAATGTCTCCACCGCTTCCCTGCCCAGAAGCTAAAAATAGATCTGCAAACTCTGTCACCACCGCGCCTTCGAGCACTTCACTCACGCCTTTGTTAAATCAAACGCCCCAGAGAATCGATCCAACGCCAAGCGCTTACGTGAGACTTGGACAAATCAGTTTCTCTACAGCAGGATTTTTTCAATCCTCGGGACGGACAGCGCCCATAAATCCAGAGCCTCAGCCCAGTCCAAGCATGCTTTCACAAGGAAGAACGTCTGTGATCAGGAGCTCGAGATCGTCGTGAAAGTAAAAAGGGTCAAGTATCAACACGTTGCCGTGGTACAGGCACCGTGTTGCGCTATTGATCAAATAGTGGTCAAATGCGCGTGGCAAAAATCGAGATTGATTGTACATTAATAAACCTGATACCATGGTAACAGTCTAAAATAGATACTTTAATAGAAATCTAAAAACGAGGTATTCGTGCACTCAGACCGCAGGAGATCCGTAGAAGAACAGAAGCCTTCCTCACCCATGCAGCTTCTATTGGCTACTTTTAACCCTCCGCAGAAGGGCAAGTCAGTGCTGCATCCGAATGCGGTTGCTTTTGCCCGCGCATATCATGCCATCGATATGGGCACTTTGAAGGTGAATGAGCTCGATGCGGATGCGGATTATGCTTTAGGCGAGTATTTGATTCATGGGGGTCGGGTGAGATTTGACTTATCTCAGCTCAGCTCTAATGAACAAGAAATTTTTTATAACTATGTGCTCAATCAAGATCAAAACCCCGAAAGAAACGCGACTGTCATCAATCGTGGCTTCGCTACGCATGGCCGCGGTCGGGATACGATTGCAGGCAGTCCCACGGAAGAAACACCCTTCAAGCCGTGGGGATTTCTTCGTGACTTTTTCATCAATCAAATTCCCCTGTGGGTTTGGGGGAGCACATCTGAACATCGCGGCATTCATTTACCGATCGGCGGAGAAGGCACCGAGTGCGCAAGTCAAACAGTCAGCACTGACGGTCGCTGGGGCCATATGTACATTTACAAAGCCAAAGGTACGGGAAATTTCATGATGATCGGCATTGAAGGCAGCGCGCCGCAAGCCAGCGCCAATCCACGGACTAAAATGAAACACAGTTGGCTCGGCACACCGGCAGAGCGTTCTGCATTTAACGCAAAAAAATTACATCACTATTGCGGGGACGGGAGCCTTCCCTTCTCGGCAACGAAATTAAACTGGGCCTGCGTTACTATCAATCCCTCGCAATTAATTGCAATAACCAGTAATCCCATGATCCTTGAAACCGATGAACAGCGGGAAGCCTTTCAAAAAATACTCCAAAAGCCACCCCAAAAAGCCCGTCATGTTACGGATCGCCCACACCGCCACTTAAAAATGGCGGCCCATAAAAAAATGGCCTCCAAAATTAATTGGAGCCGTTTGGCCATCGTTGGCAGTATTTTATTAGCCGTGATTGGTATAGTGCTTTTATGGAGTCCATTCCCCCCCGGCGTTTCTCAAGCCCTAGGCGCACTTTTAGCACATCTGGGTATGCATAATGCAATCGGGACGAGTATCTTCATGGGCATGAGTGCGGGTCTCATCGGGGGTTTAATCGGCAGGACCGCAGACCATACTGTCGGCCGTACGGCGGTAAAAAAATTCGAGACATCTAGAGAGCAAGCATCGACTCGTCTCATTGCTAAAAATTTTCCACGAATGGCAAGAAAAAATTCGCAAGAATCATCGATAGAATTGATAGAAATAAAACCGGAAGAACCCAAAGACTCGCCCCTGACGGATACGGTTCCATCCGAAAAAGGCACTTACCATCCAGGGGAAGTATCTTTCAACTTAAAGCTATGAAAAATCCGCATCACGTGCAGGGAATGCAGAGGATTCACGTAAAACAATTTTTCACCGCCATGCAGATCCGTGGACAAGCTGCAAGCCGACAATCGGGTTGGTTTTTTTATTCGTCCCAGGTCAAAAGTGATGACCCCAACGGTTGAGTACTCCGTACAAAACCGGGCTGAATATCCGTCATTTCAATCAAGCTCGGTAAATAAGTAATTTTTCCAAAGGGACCCTCAATTGTTTTGACAGGGATATCTTTTTGCTTGGGAACATCGGCAAAGGGTAGCGTGCCATTGAGCGCGCTTCTATCGAGCAGGCCGATTTCTTGCGCCCACATGCACATCCGCGTCAAGGAAACTTTTACACGATAACTTCCACCCTCGGTTGCCCTACGATAAAGGGCAGCGGCGATACCCGCGGCACCCGCGTAGGCCGCCAGATAATCAGCAAAAATAACCTGCAATGGCATAATGGGCGCATCGATCGCGCCTTCGGTATCCACATAGCCAGACACGGCAACGGCAATCATATCAAAACCGCGAAAATTAGCCCATTCCCCTTCAAAATCAAAACAACGGAGCTCATGCGAAATAATGCCGGGCTTACTCGATGCAAGGCGCAAAGGGGAAATACCGCGCTCATCCAAATTCAAATAGGAACAGGTAAAGACATCGGCATTCTGCAATAATTTAAAAAACTGCTGGGTGTCTTCGGGATCGTCAAAATTACAGTAAGCGGCGCGCTTTCCGATATCCGTCTCCAGTCGCCAGTTCATATGATCGGGATAATTGGGTTTTGACAGATGCAGTACATCCGCTCCAAATTCCGCTAAAGTACGCCCCGTAATGGGGCCCCCAATCACATGGGTGCAATCCAGCACACGCATTCCGGATAAGGGCTTCTCTAAGCCTTTTGGCAAGGGAATCGGATCGCTATCGCCAATTTTTTCAATCTCAATCACGGGTTTACTGGCAAGGCGTGCACCGACAGGGTGCCGCAGCCACTCCGCTGCGCTGCGCACCATACCAATCGCCCCGCATTCTTCGCGAATTGCCAATTCAAGGGCTTCCCCATCCCATTTCATTATTTCCGCTTCCACCGCGCGCTGCGTCGGCGCGCATTTCAGAACCTTAAAAAGCGCATCCCGTAAACGCGGATAAAACAACTCGATTTTCACAAAACGACCATCGCGTGTAGGGTAAAATTCCCCACTCATGGGCGAATCAACCCCCGCAAATGAGCCATAATCGACAAAAGGGAGCGGGCGACCATTTTGGCGCATAAATGCAATCCCATGGTGTTGATGGACAGCATTTTTAACACTCGTCGTGACATCTTGAGCGTGTCCGCCTTTGAGCTGCCACAGTCGCCCAAGCGCCATACCAAAAGCAGCTTGTGCTGCGGCCATCAACTCACCAAAACGATGCCTTGAAGCTAGAATAGGATCTTTTCCTTGGATGGTGACCTTGCCCTTATAATCTGACTCGCGCAGGCCAATAGCATTAAGAATCATGTTTAATGCTTGTTGCGTGGATGTGTTATCGACTGTAGCCATTCGCAAGATCCTCCATGATCTAAAAGAAATTCCTTAGAATTAAATTATAACGCCAAAAGGAAGTGTCTCGTTCATTTATCTTATAACGCTACGGCATTGCTATTGAGAGTGCAACTCAATTAAAGCGCATTCAATATTTCAATGCGTTAATTTTGTTCAATAATCTTATGAAACAAATCGGGGCTGTAAAGCATTCTGTGTAAGTAATCTGTCATCCCGACATGCTTCTAGTCGGGATCCAGCGCCTTAAAGCAAGGCTAGAAAAGACGCTGGATCCCGACTAAAAACGTGTCGAGATGACACGACGCAAAACGACGGCTCACTTACACAAACCGCTGTACAGCCCCAACAAATCACCCCTCTCGGGTGACTTTAAAATAAAAAATAGTTATCATGCGAGCAAAGGCAGAGCATGCATTTCATTTTTTCTTGGAGGGAACAACCTTGGCAGTCGCAGATCACACCACTTACATTCCCCGAAAGAAAATTTTTACACCTCCCGCCGTCATGGCCATCAAAATAAGTCCTGATTCTCAATACCTTGCTTATGTAAAAGCACAACCCTCCGGTGTGATGAATCTTTATCTCGGCCTCACTCAGGAAGGCCAGCATCCAAATACATTAAAACAACTGACTTCATTTACTACCCCTGAAATCTACCGATTTTTTTGGACGAATGACTCGAAGCACCTGGTTTTTTTACAAGACACCAACGGCTCTAAAATATATCAACTCTATTCTCTGAATATTGAATCCGGTGAGCTAAAAAATCATACCCAGGGCTTCACAGGCATCACTGCAAAAATTTTCAAAGTAAACGACCATGCGGTTGCAGTGGGTATCAATGATCGAAACCCGAGCTAT
>Ga0206838_10041_pt1 | contig 38723 bp, 27 predicted proteins | sample Alteio_BWOrgCont_26_FD_152879 | JGI IMG/M metagenome (GOLD analysis project Ga0206838, IMG submission 152879) | Enriched cells from forest soil in Barre Woods Harvard Forest LTER site, Petersham, Massachusetts, United States -... | ecosystem: Environmental > Terrestrial > Soil > Temperate forest >...
AAGCCAACTGGCGCAGCAGCCAGGTGCGCAGACCATCTCGCTGGATGAGGCAATCCAGATGGCCCTGGCGCACAACCACAGTTTGCTGGCTGCGCACACGATGGTGCAGCAAAGTGAGGCGGAGGAGATCACCGCCAATTTGCGGCCGGATCCGGTGCTGATGGGAGACACGCAGTTTCTGCCCCTCTTCCAGCCCAGCAATTTCAGCTCCGACTACATTGACAACACTGCGCAGTTTGACCTGGGAGTGAGCTACCTGTTCGAACGCGGCCAGAAGCGACAGCACCGTCTGCAGGCGGCGCGCGATGTGACGGCGGTGACGCGTTCGCAGGTGGCCGACAACGAGCGCATCCTGACCTTCAATGTGGCCTCGCAGTTCGTCAACGTGGAACTGGCGGAGTCGACGCTCGAACTGGCCAACCTTGACCTGAAGAGCTTTCAGGGCTCGGTAGACATCACCCAGGCGCGATACGATGCGGGCGACATCGGCCTGGACGATCTGCTGAAGATGAAACTGCAATTGCTGCAGTTCCAGACCGACGTGGCGCAGGCCAAGCTAGCCCGTGCTCAAGGGCTCTCTGACCTGCGGCAATTGCTCGGCTATGAGTCAGTGAGCGCAGACTACGACGTGGCGGGATCGTTCGACTACCAGCCGATGAAGGGCGGGCTCGAAGACCTGCAGGCAACCGCGCTTAAGAGCCGGCCAGATCTGCAAGCGGCTGTGAACGGGGTGGCCGCGGCTAACAGCGCGTTCCAGCTGCAGAAGGCCATCGGAAAAAGAGACGTAACCGGGCAGGTCAACTACACGCACATTACCGATTTGAACGAGGTTTCGCTTTTCGGACAGATGCAGTTGCCTATCTTCGACCGTAACCAGGGCGAGATCAAGCGGACCGGGTTTGCCATTACACAGGCCCAGCAACAGCAAATCTACGCGAACGGACAGGTGCTGACCGACGTGCGCGATGCTTACGAGGCTTGGAAGGCCAACGATGAAATTGTGGGGCTCTATCGCACCGGTTATCTCGACGATGCACAGCAATCTCGCGACATTACGGATTACGCATACAAACACGGCGCGGCCAGTTTGCTCGACTTTCTTGACGCGGAACGCAGCTACCGGGCCACGCAACTCGGCTACCGCCAGGCTCTGGCGTCGTACCTGCTGGCAATGGAGCAACTACGCGAGGCCCTAGGAACCAGGAGCTTACCATGAGAACTCAATCACCTCATTGCCCGATGAATTGCCTTGGCCGCTTTACGCTTGCCGCTGCAGGACTCAGTGCCGCGCTGGTGCTCGCCGGTTGCCACTCCGGTGACAATGCCAGTGGGATGACGTCGTTTTCATCGCATTCTTCGGCTGCGGCCACTCCGCAATTGTTCACGATTCCTGCCGACCAGATGAGTCACATTCAGGTGGCGACCATTGAACCCCAGACCCTTGCGCACACGCTGCGGTTGACGGGTACTGTGGAGTACAACGCATTCAAAACCACGCCAGTGATTACGCAGGTAGGCGGGCCAGTGAGCCGCATCCTCGTGGTGCCTGGCGATAGGGTCGCGTTGAACCAGCCGGTGCTTGAAGTAAGCAGTCCAGACTACGCTCAGTTACTCGACGGGTATCTAAAGGCCGCTGATTCATTCAGACTGGCAGACAAGTTTTACACCCGCGCGCAGGACCTGTACGCACACCACGCCATCGCGTTGCAGGACCTGGAGCAGGCTGAGAGTAATCGTACGCAGGCGCAGTCAGACCTGAATGCAGCAGAGCAGGGAATGCGGATTCTGGGCATCAAGAATCCGGCAGACCTTGCCAAGGCGCCTTCGTCAGCGCAGATTCCGGTACTGGCGCCGATTGCGGGCGAGGTGGTGGAAAGGCTGGTTTCGCCCGGGCAGGTGGTGCAGGCGGGGCAAACGCAGGCGCTCACCATATCGGACCTGAGCACGGTTTGGGTGCTGGCCAACGTATATCAAGCCGACCTGGAATATGTGAAAAGAGGTGACGACGTTGTTGTGCAGACGGATGCGTATTCTGACAGCTTCCCCGGAAAAATCTCATATGTTTCGCCGGCGCTGGACCCCAACACGCGTACGCTGCAGGCGCGCATCGTAGTGGACAATCCGGGCGAAAAGTTGAAGCGAGACATGTATTGCACGGTGGTGGTGACGGCGGGCGTGCTTAAAAATGCACTCGCGGTGCCAAACGCGGCCGTGCTGCGCGACGACAACAACCAGCCGTTCGTATATGCGCAGACGGGGTCGAGCCAGTTTGGGCGTCGCGACGTTGTGTTGGGCGAGATGCAAGGCAACGAGACGCGGATCGTGAAAGGCATCGCAGCGGGCGACAAGATTGCGGGCAACGGCAGCTTGTTTCTGCAGTTCGCAAATTCGCTGCAACACTGAGAGGTCAGGCTGAGATGATTCATCGCATTGTTCAATTCGCGCTGCGCCAGAAGCCGATCGTCCTCTTCATTGCGGCCTTTATTGCCATCGCCGGAGCGGTGGCGTTCCACAACATGCCGGTCGATGCGTATCCCGACTTGTCGCCGCCCATGGTGGAGATCATTACGCAATGGCCCGGCCACGCCTCTGAAGAGGTGGAGCGCCTGGTAACCGTTCCAGCTGAAGTGGAGATGAACGGGGTTCCAAATCTGACGGTGATGCGCTCAATCTCGCTCTATGGGCTTTCGGACGTCATCATGACCTTTACCGATGGCACGGACGACTATTTTGCGCGGGATGTCGTGTTCCAGCGGCTGAGCGAGGTAACATTTCCGCAGGGCGTGACGCCAGCTCTGGCCCCGCTTGCCAGCCCATCCGGGCTCGTGTACCGCTACGTGATTGAGAGCCCGGACCGCTCGCCTCAAGACCTGAAGACGATTGAAGACTGGGTACTGGAACGGCAGTACAAACAGGTGCCGGGAGTTGCCGATGACTCCGGTTTTGGCGGCACCGTGATGCAATACCAGGTGCTCCTTGATCCGGCCAAGCTCTATGCGTACCACATCACAGTGCCCACTGTGGTGCAGCAGCTATCCGTAAACAACTCGAATGCAGGCGGCGGATTCTACGAGCAAGGCGACCAGTTCTATTACGTCACCGGCGTAGGCCTTGCGCGCGATACCGCAGACATTGCCAACATTGTCGTTGGATCTCAGAATGGCGTACCCACTCGCATCGGCGACATTGGACAGGTGGAAATAGGGCACGCTCCGCGGCTGGGCGAATTCGGCTTCAACAAAACGGATGACGCAGTCGAAGGTGTCATCATGATTCGGCGCGGCGAGCAGACGCAGGACGTGCTTAAAGGAGTGGAAGCCAAGACCCAGGAACTGAACGAGCATGTACTGCCGCCGGATGTAAAGGTGCGCCCCTATTACGACCGCAGCGATCTGGTCCAACTAACCATCGACACGGTGGAGCACAACCTTCTGCTGGGCATGACGCTGGTGCTCGTCGTACTGATGGCGTTTCTTGTGAGCTTTCGCGCGGCGGTCATTGTGGCGTTCACCATTCCGCTGTCTCTGTTGTTCGCATTCATCTTTGTACACGCAGAGGGCATTCCGGCCAACCTGCTCTCGATCGGCGCCATCGACTTTGGCATTCTTATCGACGGCACGTTGGTGATGGTCGAGAACATCTTCCGCGAGTTGGGCGCGCGCGAGGGCCAGAAGTACGACTTGGAAGAAGTGATCAAGAACGCCGCGAAGGACGTAGACCGGCCGATCTTCTATTCCGTGGCTGTGATCATCGCCGGCTATCTTCCCATCTACGCGCTGAGCGGGCCTTCGGGCAAGCTCTTCAAGCCAATGGCTGACACGGTAGCGATCGCGCTCGTTGGCGCGCTAGTGCTGACGCTAACGCTGGTGCCGGTGCTGTGCGCGTTCTGGTTCAAAAAAGGAGTGCATGAGAGGGAAAACAAGCCGTTTGAATGGATTCGTGAGAGATATGCAGTGTGGCTGGACTGGTGTTTGGACCGTCCCAAGACCACGATCGTGCTGTCGACGCTGATCTTCGCCGCTTCACTGTTGCTGGTTCCATTTATTGGCGGCGAATTCATGCCCCACCTGGACGAAGGCGCAATGTGGATACGCGCCACTATGCCTTATACGGTTTCGTTCGAAACAGCGAGCAAGTTTTCTCCGCAGGTGCGCGACATTCTGATGAAGTACCCCATGGTGACGGATGTGGGATCGGAGTTGGGGCGGCCCGACGACGGCACCGATCCTACGGGATTCTTCAACGATGAATTTTATGTTGGACTGAAGCCATATAACGATGCGACGTGGAAGTTGGGAACGATTCACAACAAGGCGGAGCTGACTGAGGACATTCAGAAGCAGCTTGACGCGTTCCCCGGGGTGATATTCAACTTCACGCAGCCGGCGGAAGACGCGGTCGATGAGGCCCTCACCGGCCTGAAGAGCGCGCTGGCGGTTAAGATCTATGGCCCTGACCTGAATGTACTGCAGAATTCGGCTCTCGAAATCAAGCGGCGGCTGAGCCAGGTTCCGGGCTTCACTGAGTTGACTGTGGTACGCGAACTTGGGCAGCCAAGCCTGATCATCAACGTCGATCGCGACAAGATTGCACGATACGGCATCAATGTGGGAGACGTGGAAGCAGTGGTGCAGGCGGCAGTAGGCGGCCAGGCCGCGACGCAAGTTGTGCAAGGCGAGAAGCTCTTCGACCTGGTGGTGCGCATGCAGCCCGAATTCCGCCAGAATGCGCAACAGATCGGAAACCTGTTAGTGGGAACGCCTGGCGGGCAGCAGATTCCGTTAAGCGCGCTGGCCGATATCAAGGAGTCCGGGGGCGCGTCGTTCGTTTACCGCGAAAGCAACTCGCGCTATATCGGCGTGCAGTACAGTATTGAGGGCCGCGACCTGGAAAGCGCTGTAAACGCCGGGAAACACGCGATCGCAGACATTCAAAAGACGCTGCCGCCGGGCTACCGGCTCACCTGGGGCGGAGAGTACGACGAGTTTCTGGCTGCTGAGCACCAACTCGCCTACATCGGTCCCCTGGCGCTGCTCATCATCTTCATGATCCTGTTTGCTCTTTATGACAACTTCAAGTTTCCTGTTGTCATCTTGGTTGGCGTGGTTCTAACTGTCCCGGTGGGTGCGCTGCTGGCGCTCAAACTGACGGGTACGGCATTCAGCGCTTCCTCGGCGCTGGGATTGCTGGCGTTGATCGGCGTTTCAGTCGAGACGGCAGTGATTCTGGTGTCGTACATTAACAAGCTGCGGCTCGAGCAGAACATGGACGTCCGCACTGCAACGCGTGAAGCCTCTCTGCTGCGGCTGAGGCCAATCATGATGACCGCGCTTGTGGCCTGCCTTGGTTTGCTGCCCGCAGCGCTATCGACCGGCATTGGGTCAGATACGCAAAAGCCGTTTGCCATCGTGATCGTCGCGGGACTGGTATCGCGGCTCTTGCTCGGATTCTTCGTCAATCCAGTGCTGTATGAGATGGTGGCGCGGCGCGGGGACGTTCTGAAGGTTTGACTTGATTGGCAATTCGCGCGAATGACAATGGTCGGTGAAATTGCGCCTGGACCGGCCCGATGCATAGGCGACTTATCCGAGGCTCTATGGTTCGTCCCTTATCGAGTGGTTCCTCTGCTCTAAATCAGGTCAGCTTTGGCCGCGAATTACGGCCAGAACTCGTTGTGGGGTTGTTATTTTTTGCAATCTGAGGCTGGACGCCGTTCGAAATGAGTAAAATTTGCAAGGATTTTGTCAGGAGCCGACAGAATTAAGCTCCAATAGGACTGCAACTTAGTTATCTTTCTGGACTTAGTGAAGAACTGGCGGAGAGAGGGGGATTCGAACCCCCGGTACAGCTTTTGACCGTACAACGGTTTAGCAAACCGCCGCCTTCAGCCACTCGGCCATCTCTCCGCTCAATGAAAGCGATTATACCGGAATGCGCTCACCCACGCTGCGGCTGTCCCTGAATTGCCGGTTCGGGAGCCTGAGCCACTCCTCTCCAATGCCGTATCATGGCACCAACTCGGCATACTCTCTTCGCATTTCTGCAACCCATCTGAAACACCAACCGCCATGATCACCAGACGGCACTTTGCTTTCGGTATATTCGCTTTCGCGCAATCGCTGCGTTCGCCGGCTGAGTCTCCGCAGCCTGGTGAATCCGGGGCGCGTCCCGGCGCTAACGTCACAGGGGCATCGCTTTCTCCCTGGTCTCCCGGCATGCTCGATATCCACCACATCGACACCGGCCGCGGCAACTCAACCTTCATTCTCGCTCCCGACGGAACCACCATCCTGATCGATTGCGGCGCTTCGAACGACAGCCTCGAAGAATCGGCGCCATATCGTCCCAACAACGCAAGGCTCCCCGGCGAGTGGGTCGCCCGTTACGCGCTCCGCCGGGCGGCGGCTGCCAACCGCAACTCGCTCGACTATCTCATCGTCACGCACATTCATCCCGACCATGTCGGTGATATCCCTGCTGGCACATCCGAAATTCCTGGCGCTTCCTTCATCGCCACCGGCGTGAGCCAGGTCGACAAACTCATGCCCGCCACGAAAGTCATAGATCGGGGCTACCCGCACTACGAAGCGCTCAAACCGCCGAACGCGCCTTTCGCAAAAAACTATCTCGACTGGCTAAGTGCGCGTCAGGCCGCAGGGCGCGCAGTTGAACCGCTTCAAGTCGGTTCCAGCAACCAAATCGTCCTTCAATCTCAAAGTCCGCGACCCAGCTCGCATCCCACCTTTACCATCCGCAGCATCGCAGGCAACGGCCGTGTTTGGAACCACCCCGGCACCGGCTCCCGCCCCATCATTCCCAATCGGGCCACGCCAGGAGCCAACATGCAGCCGGACGAAAACAGTTGCTCCATCGCACTGCGGCTCGACTACGGTGCATTCAGCTACTTCACCGGCGGCGACCTTGCGTGTTCCAGTCACGATGGCCGCTCGCCATGGCTCGATGTGGAAACTCCCGCAGTTGAGGCCTGCGGGCGTGTCGAGGTCGCTGTCGCCGATCACCATGGCTACTACGACGCGTGCGGACCAGCATTCACGCGCTCTCTCGATGCCCAGGCTTATGTCATTCCCGCTTGGCACGCAACGCACCCCGGGCAGGCGCAGCTTGAGCGGCTGCTCGGCGCGTGGCCCGGCGAGACGATTCATGACGTGTTTTCCACCGAGTTGCTCCCAGCCAACCGCCTCTTCAATTCACGCTGGGCCAACCAGCTTCGAAGCACGCAGGGACACGTGGTGGTGCGCGTCGAGCCGGGCGGCTCACATTACAGGATTTTTGCCGTCGATAGCACTCAAGAGGACGGGCCGATTTCTTTTGCCAGCAATCTCTACCACTCGAGGTCGTAACGCGATAAACTCACCCTCAATGCAACTTCGCCCCAAGCCGTCCCGGCGCGCCATCAGAATGCTGCCGCTCATCGCAGCCACCTATTTCATGGTGTCGGGCGGGCCTTACGGAATCGAAGATATCGTTGGCGGCGCGGGGTTCGGCAGAGCCATCCTGATCCTCATGCTGCTGCCGCTCGTGTGGAGCCTTCCCACTGCGCTGATGATCGGCGAATTGGCCGCAGCAATCCCCGCCGAGGGCGGATTCTACGTGTGGGTGCGCCGCGCGATGGGGCCCTTCTGGGGCTATCAGGAGAGCTGGCTTTCGCTTACCGCCAGCATCTTCGACATGGCGCTCTATCCGTCCATCTTCGCGCTATACCTTGGCGCGCTGTTCCCATCGCTTACGGCAGATTGGCGCGCCTACGCATGGAAGCTCGCGGTGGTTGCGCTGTGCTGCGCGTGGAATCTTCGCGGAGCGCCGGCGGTCGGTGAAGACTCAGTCAAGCTGGGCGCGCTGCTCCTTGCGCCGTTCGCAATTTTCATCGTTCTCGGAGTTTGGCACGGCTTCGCGGTGCATCCCGCCATTGCCTGGGGAAGGCCGGCGGCGGGCGCAGGCATTTCGACGGCGCTGCTCGTGGCCATGTGGAACTATATGGGTTGGGACAACGCTTCGACTGTGGCGAGAGAGGTTGAGAATCCGCAACGCAACTATCCGCGCGCCATGATCTACGCAGCAATCCTAACCGCATTTACCTATGTGCTCCCGCTTGCCGCCATGGCTTTTGGCGGGTTGTCGCCGGAGGGTTTCACCACCGGCTCATGGGCCAATGCAGCCCGTTCGCTTGGAGGGCAGGCACTGGTGCTGGCGATCGTCGCCGGTGGAATCATTTGCGGCGTGGGCATGTTCAACGCGCTCATGATGAGTTACACGCGCCTCCCGATTGCCATGGCCGAAGACGGCATGCTGCCTCGAGCACTGGCCAAGCGAAACAGCCGCGGCGTGCCTTGGGTGAGCGTGCTGGTTTGCGGAGTGGCTTGGGCGCTGGCGCTGCAACTGCCATTTGAGCGGCTCATCTCAATCGATCTCATTCTCTATGGAACAAGCCTGCTGCTCGAATTTGTTGCGTTGGTAGTACTGCGCGTACGTGAGCCCGCACTCAAGCGGCCATTCAGCGCCGGCAATTTTGTTTCGGCCTGCATGCTCGGCGTCGGGCCAGCCTCGCTCATCGGGTACGCGTTGTGGGCTTCGCGCAACGAGAAGCTCGGCGACCCAAACACCTCATTTGGCAATGTCTCCGCGCTCTTGTTTGCGGCAGTCATCGGGCTGCTCGGCCCGGTATTTTATTGGATTACAACTGGAAGCTGGCGTCCCGAGCGTCAGCCCGTTCGCCCGCCACGGCCTGCACCCGAAGCCGAAGGCTGAAGTTGATCAGTCGATTGTTTGATATTTCTTAACTTGCAAGTTCCTTGCACCACTTAGCATCATCGTTACGGTTCCCCTTTCTGGAGGTTCAGTGAATACTTCTACCCCGGTCACCCTCTTTGCGTTGGCACTCACTCTGCTCGGTACTGCTGCGCTTTGTCAGCCGCCGCGCCATTCCATAGCGCCCAGTAACAGACCGCTTACCGGACTCACCGCCAAAGGCTCTGCCGACAACGCAGCCTCGGCGAACCCTCAAGCTGTCGCAGCCCGCAAAGAGATAAAGCCAGGGAAACCGAAGCCCGACTCGCTCACGGTAGGGTCATCTTCATCGCTTTGGCCTGCTATTACAGGCGTGGCCACCGTTTATTACGTCAACGCCAACGCCGGTGCCACCGATCCCACCGACGAAGCCGCTAATGCAGACATTCAGACCGCAGTCAATACGTTTAACGCCGATTTTCCGGGCTTGATTCAATGGGTCCCTTGGGTTTCCGGCGATCCACCATACTATGTCGAAATCAATTTGAACGCCGACGACGCGAGCGGCGAATGCGAGGCGCTCGAAGGCTTTGAAAATATTGCAGCTCAGTCAATGGCTGGTTCGGCGGCTTGTACGGTTGGAACTCTTCTTCACGAAATGGGCCATATCATCGGTCTCTACCATGAATTTCAGCGTCCCGACCGCGATAACTACGTGACCGTAAATTATAACAATGTAATTAAAGGTTCCTGGGGTAACTTCGAGTTACTTACAAACCAGGTGCAGATACTCGGTCCTTACGACTACGCTTCGCTCATGCAATACCCGGCGTACTCCTTTTCGCGCAACGGAGGCCCGGTCATTGAGACAATCCCTCCAGGCATGCCATTGAGCGGTTCTGAGGGAGTTCCCGCACAAACAGCAGCCGACTATTCGGCGGGTGACAAGGAAACAATTGAGCGCCTTTATGGCGCGCCTCCCCAGGTTATTACCGTAACCTCAAACCCAGTGGGGTTGAAGATAGAAGTCGACGGAGAAACTGTTACGACGCCCCACACTTATAACTGGTCGTTGAATTCGACACATGCTCTAAGTGTCCCTTTCAGCGTGCAAAGCCTTTCAGGTGACATTCAAAACAGCACAACCTCAGCCACGTTTTATTACACCTACGGCCGATGGAATGATGATGGCGCGCAAATCCACACCATTACGGTTCTGCCCGGAAACGGTGCTGTGGGTTTTCCGGTTACCTCGCCGCAGGTTGCAACTTACTCGGCTAACTTCATTCAACTTGTACCCTACACGCCGGTTGCAATTTATCCTTCCGGCTCGGGAAGGGCTTCCATCTCTCCGCCGGCCCGCAGTTTTGCCCTCGCGCCAGACACATACTTCGTCGCCCGCCAGCGTGAAACCTTGTTAGCGGCGCCGGCATCCGGCTACAGTTTCTATGAATTCAACAATGGCCCGTTCTGGTTGCCCGGCGGCCTTGGAGCCAATCCAAAGCAGTTCTATGTTCCCGATACAGGCAACCCTGTCGACCCAGTCGCCGAGTTCTCCAATAGTCCGGTCTACACCATCGACACTTCGCCTGATTCGTTCAGTTCCAATCTCTATGCCTATGCTGACGGCGGTTTCTTCTATACTCCAAAAAATTTCTCTTCGTATTACGATTCAACGTGGACATCAGGCAGCAGTCACACCTTGTATCTATATACGCCGGAGTATCCATATAGCTCGAATAGCCGGTACTCGTTCTCTGAATGGATTGCCGGTGGAGTGGCTCAATCGACCCCCGATACCACTTACTCCATAGCATCGCTGCCGGCAACCAGCACCAACTATGTGGCCGTCGTGACTCCCCAATTTGCGCCCGCCAGTAACATCGATTACCCTCCTTGCGGGGGATCGGCAGCGCTGTCGCCAGCGTCGCCAACCAACGACGGTTTCTATCCCGCTGGCACGGTCCTCACCTACACAGCAACTCCAACCCCGGGATATTCGTGGGACTTTGCGGGCTGGACTTATGACTTGTCTGGCACGGCGACTCCAGTTAACTTGACGGCAAATGACGAAACTCTGGTGTTTGCTAACTTCAATATCGTAGATACTCCGCTGGCATTGACTGGTCTCAGCCCCAGCTCAGCCAACGCCGGCGGTGCAGGCCCAACGTTAACGCTCAACGGCACAGGTTTCAGTCCCGATTCTCTTGTAATCGTGAACGGTATTTACCGAGCCGTAAGCTATGTGAGCGCTGAAGAGCTTCAGGTACAGCTCACATCGTCTGATTTAGCCACGCCGGGTGCGTATCAGGTTGCCGTTGAAAACTATCCCCAAAACCAGGGTTGGGATGGATGCGCGGTATTCGGATATCAGACGTTTATCGTTCAGGGCGCGACAATTCCAACGTCAACTGCCGTCTCGTCGTCTGCGAATCCTCAGAATCTGGGCAACTCGGTGACTTTCACGGCCAGAGTCACCTCTGCTGAGAACAACGCAACCGGGACGGTCACCTTCCAGGACGGGTCCACCGTGCTGGGCTCTGCCGCGCTCAACGCGTCGGGAATAGCTACCTGGTCGACTTCCACGCTGGCCGCGGGTTCGCATTCCATTGCGGCGATCTACAGCGGCGACACCAGCAACTCCGGCAGCACTTCCGCGGTACTTACCGAAAACATTGTTGCGGCGCCGGTGATCATAAACCCAACCCCTGGCAACACTCTTACAGCCACCACCGTCACGTTCACCTGGACTCGCGCGCTCGGCTTGTCCTCCTACCGGTTGTTGCTGGGCAGCACCGGCACGGGATCGCAGGACATCTATGCCTCAGCCATGCTCCCGGGAAACACCGTGACGGTGCAGAACCTGCCGAGCAATGGAGAAACCATCTATGCACGGCTTGAGTGGCAAGCCAACGGAGTCTGGAAGTCTGCCGATTTCACCTTCACGGCCCAATAGGCTTCCATGTGCGGATCGCTGGTTAACAAACTAGTAATCTTTGGTTGCGGATCGATGGTCTTTAAGCTCGCTTTTTAAGGCCGTTATTGAGGCTTTAACAGGCCTTAAAGCACCGAATGGAAGCTTAATTCCATCATTTTACCGCGCTTTAGCGACTTATTTTTGTAGCGCTCAATCCTGTAAGCCATTTGATCTCAGTCTTCCCTTGCACAGTTTTACAGTTATTTTGTGTGAGGGGAGTGGATTGCATATGTACTTTCTAGTAAACTTCGATGTACCGCAGGTAGGTTTGAGCGGCGAAATGGCGAAGGCCAGTTACACAACCATTGTGCATCAGAGACTGGAAATTAACTGCAAAGTACGATGAGATTTTTTATGAGCTCTCCAATTGGGTTCTTACTTTCCCAAGTTTAAGAATCGAGACTCGGGGGCCCGGGCTTCGTTGTCAGCAGGGGTTTCTTTCAATTGGGCCAGTCGGCGATCAACTCTGAGAAATTTTCACTTGAGGTTTTATCGCGAGGGTGCTGGCGTTCGTTGTATATCAGGCCACGCCAAACGATCCGGTGGTGCTGGGCGGAGTGGTGGCGACCATGTTGCTTTTGGGCTTGCTGGCGGCCTCCATCCCCGCGAAGAAAGCGCTGGCGGTGAACCCGATGATCCTGCTGAAAGAAGAGTGAGGCACCGGTCCCAGTGCACCGCGTGATGTTAGTCGAACATATACCTCTTCCGGCCGTCTTAGGTCCGGCAGGTGCCCCGGTCCCTCGCATTTTGGGGACCGGGGAAAGGGCTATAGCCTAAAGGGCCGATTCCGCCCGTCTACCATGTGATCTTTGCCGAAAGCTGCATTTCGCGGGGCAGGTTACTTTGTCCCCACGGTCCTCTTAAGATCATTCCAAACGTTGAATCGTTGGTGCTGCCGTCTGGGTTCTCGCACCACAGCGGATGATTGAGAACATTGAACGCCGACCCGCGAATCTGCATATGTAGATTCTCGCGAATTGCGAAGTTCTTTGAGAGATCTGCGTCAAATTGATGCGAACGTGGCAGCCGGATTCCGGTATAGACGTTGCCGGGATACGGAGCATAGCTGGGTAACTGCAGAAAGTTGGCGCCCTGGGAGCATGTGTCGTCGTAGTCATACGGCAGTTGCACCAGGCTGTACACACCCGAGCTCTGGTTTTCGTTGTACTGCTCGGCGCAGGCAGCTACCAGGCGGACATACCCGTCATCCTTTTGGATGTGAGGTTGAACGTAAGCATTGTGCAGATAAACTTCATTGGGATTGCCGGGAAGGAGCCACGGAGTTCCCGATTGATAGACATACAAGCTGCCCAGTTCCCATCCGCCGATGGCTCCGTCTACAATCCGGTTCGCGTTGGGCAACAACTTGCGCCCACGGCCCACAGGGATGTCGTATACGCCGGATAGCGTAATGCGATGCGACATATCATTGGGATCAATCTCTCTGAAAGGAACCAGAAAGGTTGTGTCATTGAGTCCGCCGGCGTCCATTAACTTTGAGTAAGTCCAAGTGCCGTGCATAACCAGCCCACGATTTAACTTATGCTCGAAGGTTGTTTGCAGCGAGTTATACCAGGTGCGCGAAGAGTTAGACTGCCACATCGTCATATCGCCGAACTCGGGGAAGGGACGCGTGAGGTTGAGGAAATTGATTGTGGTCGAAGTGAAGTAACTCGACCCAGTGAATGCACTGATGCCATAGAAGGGATTGGTGGGGTTGTCGTTGTTGCAGTTTTCGTATCTGCCGCCGGTTTGAGGGTTGCAGTTAGCCGTCTCGATCGCCGCCGCGCTTTCGTGATTGATGTTTGGGCAACCTCCATAAGAAGTCTCGTTACTGCAATCCCCGTTATATAAGCGGCTACCGACGTATTGAATAATCACCATGTCATGCTCAGACAATTGCCGCTCGATGCCCAGCGAGTAATTCCAGAAAGTGGGAATGATGTAGTGAGGGTTGATGGTCCAGGGACCCTGCCCAAGATCCGTCAACAACCCAAGTGAATTCCCCGTCGGCAGCACAACCGATGAATACGGGTTGGAGATAGGATTGGCGAGATTGGGGTAGACGCTGCCCGGATAGTTGGGGTCATTCGCCAAATAAGAGGTTGTCGCGCTGTAGCCGATGTTGTTCGGAGCATTTTCAGGACTCCTGGTCGATTCGCCAAGGCCTCCCCGGATAACAGTTTTGCCGTTGAGCGCGTACGCGAATCCGAAGCGGGGTTGAATGTCGGTCTTTGTCAGCGGATAGGCCGAGTGCGCATATCCGTTGACGCCCAGAAAAGTAACGCCGCCGAGAATCTGGCTGTAGCCGGGCACCGAAACCAACGAATTGATGGGGTTGACGGCTGTAGAGTCGAATCCGCCGTTCCCGTAGTTGTGCCGTTCCGTTTCCGGCTCCACAAAGTCCCAGCGAACGCCCATATTCAGCGTCAGTCTTCTGCTCACTTTCCAGTCGTCCTGAATAAATGGCGCCCGGTAATGGGCGCTCCAGTATGTTTTCACGTTGATGGTGTCACTGCCTGAGGTCGGGTTGCCAAGCAGCAGTGAGGCGATCGAGTTACCGCTGGCCGGATCCCATGAACCGCAACTTCCGCACTCGGTCTGGGTCCAGGTACGGTCAATCCACCAGTTATTCCCACCACCAATCACGTCGTTCCCTGCTTGCCAGAAGCGAAGGTCCAGACCGGCGTGGATAGTGTGCTTGTTTTTGATCCAGGTTACCGCCGGCAGCACCGCAAGCGAATTCATCACGGTCTGGCTGTTACCGGTGGTGCCTGGAGAGGCAAACTCGCTAAGGTCGAGATAGGGGAACTCGCCTGCGGCTGCCGGCCCCATTGCGGCCGCTTGCGAGGCTGACCAGCCGAGGGCGGTAGGATCGTAGGCCGCAGCAGAAATCGTGTAGTCTGCCCTAATCCCTACATTGGCGCGGAAATCGAGAAGCAGGTGAGGATTAACGGTATGCGTCTCTTCCAGCGTAAAGGTGTGGCTGCGTTCGCCGTAAGGCACATGTCCCGATTCCAAAACGCCAGGGAGCCCGTTTTCATTTACATCTTCAACGCGTTCCCAGTATCCGTAGTGCAGGCTAAAGCGGTCCTTAGCCGAAAGGTTATAGTCCCATTTTGCGAGCGCGTTGCGATAGCGCTCAATTTCAGGTGCTGGAATCGTGTAGTTGTCTGAATACGAATCGGCGCCGGGCGCGATTGTGGTGTTCGACGCAGGAAACATGTTAACAATCGTCTGCGCCATCGAATTGATCCGCGACGTAGGAATGATATCCGGAGCCGAAGTCGGATTGATGGTGTCAGTGGGACCGAAGGGGGTGCGCACCCACGATCCATTTGAGTTTTGCGAAATGTTCTCAGGATCCAACAGACTCACAGGAGCGTAGGCTGAGCCGTTCCAATACTGCAGGTTGGTAAAGTTGCCATCGGCCCAGCCCGCCTGTGGCACCGATGTGGTGAGCGTGTTGGGTTGTGCCTCGCCAAACCTTTCGTAAGCGAGCGTGAAAAAAGACTTGTTGTGCCCGTTGTAAATCTTGGGCACATAGAGCGGGCCATCCAGTTCCGCGCCATACTGGTTCCACGACATCTGCGGCGTTGCATAGGGCGCCAGGTTGGTGCCGGGCGTGGCGGTATGGATATACCAGTCGTCTGACCAGGTGTTGGCATCGAAGAAGGTGCGGCGAGCATTGTCATAAACCGTTCCATGAAGCTGGTTAGTTCCCGATTTAAGTTCGACATCCTCTACGCCGCCGGCCATCAATCCATACTGAGAGTCGTAGGGATTGGTGATGATCTTGAACTCCTGCACAGTGGCGACTGGCGGAACATACGAGATAAGTGACTGGCCAACATTGTTAATGGGCGCGGCGCTATTGGCCACGCCATCCATCATCAACGCGATGTATCCGGGTTGACCCCCGTTGATTGAAGTATTCATTTGCGTATCGTCGAACGGTCGCTGCCATTGCAGGCTTCCGGTCCAGTTGACGCCGGCGCTCAAAATGGCAAGCATGCCCGGGTCGCCTCCGTTGAGCGGCAGTTCCGTCACTCGGGTTGTCTCGATATCCTCACCCGTGTCGGCTTTTCCAATGTCCAGCAATGTATCGGCGTTCACCGTTACAGTTTGAGTGGCAGCCCCAACTTTGAGTGCGAAGTTTACTGTTGATGTTTGAGCCAGCTCCAGCACAATTCCCGTGTGCACGCCCGTCTCAAAGCCAGACGCCATTACAGAAACGGAATAGTGGCCGGGAATCAGGTAAGGAATCGTATAGTCGCCGGTTGCCGTCGTAGCTGTTGCTGTTGCCACGCCTGTGTCGAGATTGCGGGCAACAACGGCCGCCTTCACCACAGCAGCTCCCGTGGAATCGGTAACGCGGCCAGTAAACTCCTGGGCGCGCAAGAGTGAGCCAGAGAAGAGAAGCAGGATGAGGATCATCCCTAGTGATAACGTTTTCACGACTGACCTCCAGAAATATGGGTCGAGTGCCCAAGGTCTATGGGTGGGGTTTCCCATCGGTGGTCTGACTTGTCGCCAATGGTGGTTGCCGCTCTGTGCAGGCAGGGGACGTGTCTTCTATCTAACCCCGCGAGATAACCACGAGCGGGAAGAGTGATTTAGGTCTCAAAGCTTGACTGGGGAAGCCGAATCTAAATTGCACTACCGTGATCGAAGAAACAGAATCTTAATACATCGGGTCGAAGTATAGACGTACTCTGAAAACGTTGTCAAGATGGCTCTGCATTGACGCGCATGCGAGTCGGGAAGACAGGGCAGGTGGCCCAGTTCTGGGGCGCCGTCTCAACCAAAACCAGATTGAAGGTGCCTGAGGTCCCTCGCGTTTTGAGACCGGGGCGGTTCGGCTTCTGCCTGCATCAACTCGGTGTTCGCGATCATGTTCTTCCAAAGAGAATCCGGATCGGAATTGAAGACCGTGTTGGCTTCTGCGGGAAAAACGAACCATGCACCCAGTTTCACTTCGGCCTGCAATTGGTCCTGCGTCCATCCGGCATACCCCAGGTAAACGTGAAAGACGCGAGGGTCGGGCTGGGCTGAAATCGTCTGTTCGAAGAGGTCTTTGTCAATGATCATATAGACCCCGGGGAAAATGCTCTCGGCCTTCTCAATCTTGTCCACTGATTGATAAAGTGCAAATGCGATCGATGGCTCCATAGGACCCCCGGAATAGGCGGGGTCAGAGCGGTCCTTTGCCGGCTTGAGATTGAGCACTTTTGAAAGCGGCACGGTGGTGCGCCGGTTCAGAATCAATCCCACAACGCCTTTTTCGTCATAGCGGACCAGCAGGATCACAGTTCCAGCGAAATTCGGGTCGCCGAGGCCTCGGCTCGCCACAAGCACTTTTCCAACCGCCAACTTCCCGGGGTCTTTCAACTGAACGGGAACGAGCGACGCTGGCGGCCATCTGCCTTCTGCGCTGGACGACGTGCGCCGTCGGCCCGACTGGAATGCCGCGAGGGAAGCGACCGCGATCAGCAATGCGAACAGGAAACGGTTGCGCAGTGACATAATCGGAATCCTTCCCGGCGGGGCAAATTGGGTCGGCGCCCTTTACCCCTTCGACTTCTTCCCCGACTCCTGCTTCTTGTTGTCGGTGAAGAGCTTTACCGCACGTGTTACACGGTCGCGAGCGTAGGCTGCATCGCGCCAGCCCTTTACCTCAACACGCTTGCCTTCGAGGTCCTTGTAAATGGCGAAGAAGTGAGTGATCTCCTTCAGCAGGTGCGGATAAATATCGGTGTAGTTCCACACGTTTGCGTAGCGAGGATTGTTCTTGCCTACGGCCAGCACTTTTTCATCGAGCACGCCCTGGTCCAGCATTTCGAGCAGGCCAATGGGGCGCACTTCCTGCACGCAGCCGGGGAAGCTGGGGCTGGGCACCAGCACCAGCACGTCGAGAGGGTCGCCGTCGTCGCTCAGGCTTGAAGGGATGAAGCCGTAGTCGCCGGGGTAGTGGACGGGCGAGTGCAGATTGCGGTCCAGCTTGAAGACGTGGAGCTGCTTGTCGTACTCGAACTTCTGCACGCCTTCTTTAGGAATTTCGACCACGCAGCGGAAGATCTCAGGGCAGCGATCGCCGACAGGGAGTTCAAGGTAGTTGCTCATATTTCCTCTTTCTTCGGCGCGGGGAAGGGAATTTGGCGCCAGCTCAATCGAGCCAGTCCGGGTAAAAAGGCAAACTAGTCCCCAGCATTCGCCGGAACTACTATAATCACGGATGATGAAGGCGCATGTCTATGTCACGCTGAAGACATCGGTCCTCGACCCCCAGGGCCAAACCATCCAGAATGCCTTGCGCAAGATTGGGTTCGCCGGAGTGACGGCAGTCCGGCAAGGCAAATATTTCGAGCTTTTGCTGGCCGCCGATCTGACCCCTGAAACCGCCAAGGCACAGGTGGAAAAGGTGGCGCGCGAAGTGCTGACCAACCCGGTCATCGAAGAATTCAGCTTTGAAATAGTGGAATGAACATATCGGCAAGCAAGTACCGCCGGTCTGGAGGCCGGCGGTGCGTAAACCTGGAATTGCCTGATAAGTTCTTAAGCCTCCAAGCTATGCCTCGATAGGCGCAGGTGCCGGCGGTTGGCGTCCCGGGATTTCATACGCCAGCCCGTTGCGGCAGCGGCGGAACAGATCGATTCCCACACTGCTCGGCGTAATGTCGAAATTCTCAGTCTCAACGTAAGATGTAAAGTCATACAGCCGGTCGATTACGCTGAGGTTGTAAAGATAAGCGACATCTGTGGCGATGCGGGTAAGGTCGTACATGTGCGTCAGCTCGACGATCTCGCGGGGCGCAAGAACAATCCGAAACCGTGGCTGGGTGCAGGTTTCCGCCATATCTCGAATCGACCGATTGCAACTTTCAATAAAGATTGTTGCCTGCGACGGTGTAATGTTTATCAGCATGTCAGCGAATGCGATGTTAGAGTCGTCCCATCCCTCAAGCTTGCACGAATTGGCGAAGAGACCAATCCAGAGTTGCTTCTGCTGAACAGAATGTGCCCACGATCCTTCGCGCAGGATATGCGCCACCAATTTGGGATCGGCGCGCAGCTTGTCGGCGTGGGGTTGGGATGACAGCAGTTCTTCCGCGCCAAATGCGATTTCAAAAAGGCAATCTGCCCTGGCTGGGTCAAGATGGCCGCCGAGCAGCAGGATTGCTTCCTCAGCTCCCGATTGGCAAAGGCGGCATAGAAAGAGGATGGTTCGAAGCGTCCGGAACATGTGGGCAATTTCGCTGGCCTGGGTGAGAAAAACCGTGTTCCTCACCAGCACGCTCCACAGATTGGTATCCAGCCCCGCAGGCAAAACGAACGAGAGGCCAACGCCGTCCTGCCCCAAGCGCGCCACCTTGGCATCCACCGCGATCTCTAATTCTTTATGGTCCTGACCCGAGCCCTGCGCATGCAGAGTGAGATGAACAACCTCACCAGTCGCGAAGCGCTTCTCTGTCACCAGGTATAGTCCGGTGGAGCTGATGTCTTTGACGCCGGCATCAACGTGATTGAGTTCGGAGTCGCAATGAGCGGCAAGTTTGGCGGCTGGCAGACGCTCAGCACGTTGCTGCTCCGGGTAGCCCAGCTTTTGGAGCCTACGTTTCAGATCGCCAAACATTGCTGAGATTCACTCCGTATCAAATCGGTCGTTGAAATCCGGAATTCGATGCCATTCTAGCCAAATTCAGAGAAAAATGTCAGCCCCCACGATTCGAGCTACTGTCCGACGTCGCATTTTCGCCGCATTTCTCACTACAACTGCTGGTTTTTCAATACCCTAAGTGTTGCACGTGTATTTTATTGGGAGTCGCATAAAATGAAGCAATGTGCGGCATCGTCGGGTATGTCGGACCCAAAAAGGTCGTGCCCATCATTATTGAGGGGCTGCGGCGGCTGGAGTATCGCGGTTACGACTCAGCCGGAATCGCAGTGGGCTCGCCCACGTCTGATCGGCTGGAGATTTCGCGTGCATCCGGCAAGCTTGCCAATCTCGAAGGGGTGTTGCGCGACCACCCGCTCGATGGAACATTTGGCATTGGTCATACGCGCTGGGCCACGCACGGCCGACCCACTGAAGAGAACGCCCACCCGCATCGCGACTGCACCGGCCGCATCGTGGTTGTTCACAACGGAATTGTTGAGAACTACCTCGAGCTGAAGCGCGAACTCTCTGCGCTCGGGCACACCTTTGTGACCGAGACCGATACCGAGGTGATTGCTCATTTGATTGAGCAGATCCAGCGCCACGCTAAATCTGAAGGCAGGCCGATACGGCTTGAAGAGGCACTGCGCCGAGCAGTTCGGCGTCTCACCGGCGCGTTTGCCCTGGGAGTGCTGTCTTCCGCTGAGCCGGACAAGATTGTGGCCGCACGCCTGGGCCCGCCGGTGATTATCGGCGAGGGCGATGGCGAATACTTTGTCGCATCAGATGTGCCCGGCATTTTGCATCACACGCGGAACATCTACTTTCTCGCCGATGGCGATATGGCCATCATCACCCGCAATGGCGTAGAGCTGACTGACTTTGACGGCCACCCCATCGAGCGCGAGCTCACCCACATCCAGTGGGACCCGATCCAGGCGGAAAAGGGCGGCTACAAGCACTTCATGCTCAAAGAAATCTGGGAGCAGCCGCGTGCCATGACCGACACTACGCGCGGCCGCGTCTCACTCGATTCAGGCGACGTGTTCCTGGGCGAGATGGATATTGCCGACGATGAGCTGGCTCGCGCCTCGAGCATCAACATTGCGGCCTGCGGCACCAGTTGGCATGCCGCGCTCACTGCCAAATATATGATCGAGCGGCTGGCGCGCATGCCGGTCGACGTGGACTATGCCAGCGAATACCGCTATCGCAATCCCATCCCCGACCCCAACGCTCTGGGCCTGCTGATTACACAATCGGGCGAAACCGCAGACACCCTCGCCGCCCAGCGCGAAATGAAGGCTCATGGCGCAAAGACCGTGGCCATTTGCAACGTTGTGGGCGCCATGGTTGCGCGCGAGGCACATGGAGCAATCTACACCCACGCCGGCCCCGAGATTGGCGTAGCTTCGACCAAAGCTTTTACCTCGCAGCTTACTGCGCTGTTTCTGCTGGCACTCAAACTCGGCAAGCTGCGCGGCTACATTAACAAAGATCAATCGATTGAGCTGATCGCTGAGCTGAGCCGCATCCCCGCCAGAATTGAAGAGGTGCTGCGCGCCCGCTCGGCGCAATGCGAGGCGCTGGCAAAAGACTTTGCCACGGCTCGCGATTTTCTTTACCTGGGCCGCGGCATCCATTTCCCCATCGCTCTTGAAGGCGCGCTGAAGCTCAAGGAAATTTCTTACATCCACGCCGAGGGTTACCCCGCCGGCGAAATGAAGCATGGTCCCAATGCGTTGATCGATGAGACTCTGCCGGTGGTGGTAATTGCCACGCGCGACTCTGCCGACGCGGCCTCAAAACTGCGTTACGAGAAGACACTTTCGAATATTCAGGAAGTGACTGCTCGTTCGGGCCGCGTGATTGCCATTGCTACAGAGGGCGACGCATCGATCGGCGACCTGGTAGAGCACGTCATTCATATTCCTCACGCGCCTGAAATGCTCTCGCCACTGATTGAGATTGTGCCGCTGCAGTTGCTGGCCTATTACATCGCAGTGCGCCGCGGCTGCGACGTAGATCAGCCGAGAAATCTGGCGAAGTCGGTCACGGTGGAGTAGCCGGTTTGGAAGAGCCGCACTTTGTTTGAAGGAGCTCAAGTGACTCGGCCGATAGTGACACCAGTGCGGAAGCCTTCGTTGATCCTTCTCATTCTGCCCTTGCTCGTGTCTCTCCTGGCCAGCGTATCCGCAAATTCACAAGAAGACGATCTCTTCAACGCAGCCGGCAAAGGCGAGCTACCGCGCGTTCTGGCTCTACTAGCCAATGGAACGGATGTAAACGCCAGGAGTCAGAACGGTGGAACGGCACTTGTGTGGGCAGCCTTTTTCGGCAAGCTTGAGGTTGTACAAGCATTGCTGGACAAAGGTGCAGATATAAACGCCACCGACAACGACGGAGAGTCAGCGCTGTTCGTGGCATCTCAGCAGAACCACATCGATGTGGTGCAGGCGCTGATCGACAAAAGAGCCGAGATCAATTCCAGGACCAAGAAAGGCGACACCCCACTGATGTGGGCTTCGCAGGATGGTCACCTTGAGGTGGTGCGATTGCTGCTCGCAAAAGGTGCCGAGGTTAACCTGCAAGGCAATGACGCCGAGACAGCTTTGTCTTTAGCCTGTCAACGCGGCCATCTTGATGTAGTGAATGCACTGCTTGCAAATCGGTCGGACGTTAATATCCCCGATCATCTAGGATGGACCGCACTTATTTGGGCATCTCAAGAAGGCCATCTGGACGTGGTTCAGTCGTTGCTGGCCCAAAAAGCCTATGCCAATGCTAAAAGCAAAGAAGGCGTAACAGCACTGCACATGGCCTCGGCAACCGGACGCCTTGAAGTCGTGCGGGCTCTGCTTGAAGAAGGCGCTGATATAAACGCCAAGAACGGCGACGGCGGGACGGCGCTGATGGAGGCGTGCGCCGGGAATCATCCAGATGTAGCGAAGGAACTGCTCGCTAGAGGAGCGGATGTCAACGTCAGGAAAAACGATGGTGTATCGGCACTACATTGCGCCTCTACCAATGGTCACGTTGACCTGGTGCAGGCGCTGCTCTCCAAAGGGGCAGACGCCAATGACAAGTCTAACGATGGCACCAGCGCACTCATGGCCGCGTCCTTGAATGGTAGTTTTGACGTAGCGCAATCGCTCATTTCCAAAGGGGCCGACGTTAATTCCCAGAGGAATGACGGAGGTACAGCGTTATTAGCCGCCTCCTTGAACGGCCATTTCGAAGTGGTGAAGTTGCTGCTTGCCAAAGGCGCAAACGTCAACGCCAAAACAAGTAACGGGGGCACGGCCTTAATGATGGCCTCGCAGGGAGGTTACGCTGAGGTCGTTCGAGCATTACTTGCCGCCAACGCAGACGTCAATTCCTGCACATCTGACCATGGCACCTCGCCTTTGATGTTTGCGTCAACGAACGGCAACTTGGCTGTCGTGCTAGCGCTGCTGGATGCTAAGGCTGACATTGGCGCTAAAAAAACTGACGGCGCAAACGCACTGATCATCGCGTCTCAAGAAGGCCATCTTGATGTAGTGAAAGCGCTGTTATCACATGGGGCTGACGTCAACGTCACGGATACCTCGGGACAGACTCCGCTGGTGTTTGCCTCGTATCAGGGGCACGCCGATGTAGTGCAGGTATTGCTCGCAAATGGGGCCGATGCGAATGCAAAGAATAACAAGGGCGGGACTGCGCTCGCCGCGGCGATCGTCGGAAAACACGACGAAGTTAAGGCCATTTTGTTGCAGGCCGGTGCCAAGCCTTGACTACCGGAATCGCATGACTACAACATCTCAAAACCGCCGGGAACGGTAAAGTCTCCGTTCCAAGGAGGTTTCGGCGAACAACAAACTGGCGAAACTCCGTGCGGTTGAATGAACGAAATCATAGCCAATCACGCGTATGTTGGATTCTTTTAACTCATCCCGGTCGTGCCCATTTGCAGCTCACTTCGCAAACAGTTTCAAATCGATTCCGTCGGCCATGGCTTTATAGCCTGCGTCGTTGGGGTGCAGGTGATCGCCGGAGTCGTATGTGGGGTTGAACTTCGTCGGATTGGCCGGATCCTGCGTGATCTTATCGAAATCAACCACGCCGTCGAACACGCCGCTTGTGCGCATCCAATTGTTGAGAGCCTCGCGAATCGCTTCACCCTTGTCCGACGAGTATCCGGCGCCACCATACGGCGTAAGCGTTGCGCCGTAAATCTTGATTCCGTGCAGATGCGCCGCATCGGCGAGCTGACTCAATCCATATTCAAGATTCTCTGCCGTAATGTCGTCTTCGGGCGCGAGAAATTTCGACGCCAGGCGGCCAATGTCGTTAATGCTGTCAAGCACAATCACATACTTCACGCCATTTTGCGCCAGAATGTCGCGATCAATGCGCGCAACTGCGCTTGGGCCGGCGCCCTCGTTCAGCACGCGATTTCCGCTGATGCCCTGGTTCAGCACTGAAACATTATCCAGTCCTTTCTCCTGCTTCAGCCGCGCGGCCAGCAGATCTGGCCAGCGATGATTGGTGTCGGGGGTCGAGAGTGCGCCGTCAGTAATGGAGTCGCCCACCGTAACAATTGCGCGCGAGCCATCAACCGCAGGCACCTCCACACCGTCGAGGAAATACCAGGAGTTGAGCTTGGTGGCATCGCTCAACGTTGCTTCGGCCGTGTGATCGCCATCCACCTGGAAGTTGGTCTGCAGCCCAAGCTGATGGTAGGTTTCAGATCGCATCACCTGGTTGGGAAAAAAGAAGCTGATGGCAAGGTCAGAGAGCGGAGCAACCTGAAGGGGCACGGGATCGGAATATACCTCGGCTCCGGGCGCGAGGCGAATCGCAGTTACGCCGCCGAACGTCACCGCGTGGTCGGTGCCGTCCTTAATCGATGGACCACCAGCACTCACTGCCACATGCACGTCGGATATGGCCAGTGAATCGAGGCCGTAAGCATTGCTGAGACGGATACGCACCTGATCGCCGCCGTTCGATATGTGAACAATCTGGCGCAGAGTTGTGAGCGTGAACGCCCTCATGGAGTAGCCGGCATCGACCTTCATCGGCGACGATGCCCACGTTCCCACCCAGGCCGTCTTCGGCGCATTCTGGGCGGTTGAAACCGTTCCCGCGGCCACCGCCGCCACCGCAGCAAACACGATCCACAAGCGTTTCAGCATTGCCTACATTCTCCTTCAGGATTTCAATCGATTTTGAGCGCAAACGGAGTCTATCACGCATGATGAACGACGCGGTTCGCATTGAGGTGCGGTTGATTGACTCGGCCTTGTGTCCTACGAAAGACTACCCAAATGGGATACAGCGGCAAGATTGAATACGCCGAACAACGCAAGATCCGCGAGCGCAACACGGTTGTATACCGCATGTGCCACCTGCCCATCTGGATCTGGGTCTTTTTTCTCGCGCCGGGGCCGCTTACTTTTAGCCTGTTTGCGCATGGCTTCAGCAAGTGGAACACCCTCTGGCTATCGGTAGTCCTGGTGGGCGTGGCCATTGCCGGGTACTTCGCCCAGTTGCCCGGCGTTGAGCACCGGCCATACATTCTGCGCTTCGACGAAGACAAGCCCAACCCGCTTTACCGACGCATCTGTTACACGTTTGCCTGGAACGCGGTGATCAATTTTGCGCTGCTCAACATGGCGGGACTCGTTTACGCCGTTATCACGGGCACCTGGCGTCTGAAACAGATTTACCTCTACGCCTACTCGCCTATCTGTGCGGTCATTCTGTTGCTGGGCTTCATGGGCAAGCTGCCGCGCGTAGGCCCGTCAACGAAACGCGAAGGGATTGAGCGCCGTTACTTCTACGGGTCAGTCTGGGCCGTCACCATTGCACAAACGGTGCTGCTGATTTTGTGGAAGGCTCTACCTGAAACGCGCGTCGGCTCATTGGTAAAACTCGCGGTCTTTCTGGGAGTGCTGGCAATTGTGGGCTCGCTGGCCGCGCGTGGAGTGCTGCCGCGCACCCGGCCGATTCTGCCCGGCGAGACGATGGTGTCGGACTAGTAACGTTGCGACGTTGCAACCTTTGTAGAAGCGGCAGTTAAGTGACCCATAAGTGGCCTCAATTGGCCCTTTTCTCGCCCAAAGAGGCAGTTAAAGTGGCCTTATTAGTGCTGCTTTGCGTCTTCGTTTTGCACCTCTTCCAGGGCATGCCGATGGATAAGTCTTGCGATTACAATCGCGGTTTTCACAGTTTCACAGCGGCTGGGGTGGGGTGGGGGGGGGCTGTGCATTTATCTTCTGGTAACCTTTGAGATGTTCGCGACAGTTGAAATGAGAAAAGAGAGCGGTGAACTGAGAACGGTCGAAAGTGCAGTTGAGCGGAATCCGTGACATGAGGACAGTATGCGCCAGATGGACGTAATTGGATGCAAATGCGATAGAGCAAATTGGCGCTTTAGTAGGTGAAGCTTGCGCCTGTCGAGTCGTGCCGCCCTAATGGAGGTACCCAGCGGGAACGAATCCGCGCGTTTTCGGGGTGATCTAAATCACATTTCTTGGTCTGGGCCGGGGGGTATAACGTAGTTGCCATGTGCCTTGCTATCCCAGGTCGCGTTGACGAAATCATCAAAGAGGGCGACCTGCTTATTGGCCGCGTGAACTTTGGCGGCATTGTGAAGCGGGTTTGCCTGGACTACGTCCCCGATATCGAAGTGGGCGAGTATGCCATTGTGCACGTAGGGTTTGCAATCTCAAAGCTCGACGCCGAGACCGCCGAAAAGACCCTCGAAGTCTTCCGAAAGATGGGCATGCTTGAAGAGGAGCTGGCCAGCGAGGAAGAGGCGTTTGCGCGAGCTGCCGCAGCGCCACAGTCGGCGTGCACGGATGGTAGTTGTGAGAGCGGGTCAGCGGGTCAGCGGGTCGGTGGGTCGGCGAAAGTGAATTGAGATTTGAGATATCCCAGGTCTGAAAATCCAGGTCTGGGGCACCCAGGGTTTGTTGCTGATTGAGATAGGTCGGAAGAGAGTTGTGGTATCCCACCCTTGGCGCAAAAACTGAGACGCGCCAAGGATGGGGCAACCAGGGTTGGTGGAAGGTCGCAGCACCTGACAATGAAATACCTCAATGAGTTCCGGAACGGTGAGATTGCTCAGCGGATCGCGCGCGAGATTCATGCCGCGACCACGCGCCCGTGGAGGATCATGGAGGTCTGCGGCGGGCAAACGCACTCCATCATCAAAAATGGCATTGACCAGATGCTGCCTACGGAAGTCGAAATGGTGCACGGTCCCGGCTGCCCGGTATGCGTCACTCCGCTGGAGCTGATTGACAAGGCTCTCGCCATTGCCGCGCAACCCGGCGTGATTTTTTGTTCCTTTGGCGACATGCTGCGCGTGCCCGGAACCAATCAAGACCTGTTCCAGGTGAAAGGCGCGGGCGGCGATGTGCGCATCGTTTATTCGCCGCTCGATGCAGTCGATCTTGCGGTGAAGAATCCTGACAAGCAGGTCGTGTTTTTCGGCGTGGGATTTGAGACCACCGCGCCGGCCAACGCCATGAGCGTGCATGTGGCCAAACGGCGCGGCATCAAGAATTTTTCAGTGCTGGTTTCGCACGTGCTGGTACCGCCGGCCATCGAGGCGATTCTGAGCGCACCCGGAACTGAAATCAACGGCTTTCTCGCTGCGGGGCATGTTTGCAGCGTGATGGGTTATTGGGAATATCCGCTGCTCGCAGAGCGCTTCAAGGTTCCGATTGTTGTCACCGGATTCGAACCGCTCGATTTGCTCGACGGAATTCGGCGCACGGTTATCCAGCTCGAGGCAGGCAGACACCAGGTCGAAAATGCCTACGAGCGCGTAGTTACTTTTGAGGGCAACAAGCCGGCGCAGAAGTTGCTGAGCGAAGTTTTTGAAGTGACCGATCGCGCCTGGCGCGGCATCGGCGTGATTCCCAAAAGCGGCTGGCGGCTTAACGCGGCTTACCGCGAATTCGACGCCGAGTATCGCTTCGAGATCACCGGCATTCACACACAGGAGTCGCCGCTTTGCCATGCGGGAGATGTGTTGCGCGGAGTGATCAAGCCGGCCGCGTGCCCGGCATTCGGCAAGGAGTGCACGCCAAGGCATCCGCTGGGTGCGACCATGGTTTCAAGCGAAGGCGCTTGCGCGGCATATTTCAACTACGGGCGGTTTATGTCGGCGGATGAGTTGGCGAATACGGGGAGCGCCCGTGCCCATTAATATGTCATTCGGAATTGAAGTCGATGACCTGAAGGGAGACAGCTCGGAATGTGGAAGCTTCTTGGCCGCGCGCTTCTCGGTTTTCTCGGCGGCTACATTGTTTACTTCCCGTTCACATGGATTGTGGAATTTGCACTCTATGGCAGAATCGATTCCCAGAGGGAGTTTTATGCGCTCTACTACGCTGTTGGCGCACCGTTTCTTCTCTTTCCATCAAACTGGGAATACCTTCAAACCGATGAACTCATTCTCAATATCGTGGGATGCGTGCTCATTGTCGCTGGAATTCTCATTGCAATCAATGAGCGATTACGGAAACGGTTATTTGGATGTCTGGGAAGCGCCCATCGTACCTGAGCGGGGGGAACTGCAGGTAATGAATGTCTAAGTTAGTCGAACTCAGCGCACCCGACTTTGCGAACTGGTCGTGCCCGCTTCCGCTGGCTGATTATCCCACCATTGTTATGGGCCACGGAGGGGGCGGAAAGCTGGGCAACGAACTGGTCGAGCACTTGTTCCTGCCGGCCTTCCGCAATCCCGCGCTTGAGAATCTTGGCGACGCGGCAGTGCTAGACATTGGTGGCGGGCGCATTGCCATCAGCACCGATTCTTACGTCGTTCAGCCGCTGTTTTTCCCCGGCGGATCGATCGGCGAGCTAGCGGTGAATGGGACGGTGAACGATCTGGCGGTCAGCGGCGCAATTCCTAAATTTCTTACGGCCGGTTTTATTCTCGAAGAAGGATTTCCGCTGGCCCAGCTCGCGGCCATTGTTGAAGCTATGGCGCAGGCGGCGGCCAAAGCCGGCGTCAAGATTGTCACGGGCGACACCAAAGTGGTCGAGCGCGGGCACGGCGATGGCTGCTACATCAACACTTCCGGCATCGGACTGCTGCGCGATGGAATCGATGTGGGTCCGCATCGCGCGCAGCCGGGAGACATTGTGCTGGTCTCTGGCACCATTGGCGATCACGGCATGGCGATCATGAGCGTGCGCGAGGGCCTCGAGTTCGAAAGCCAGATCCGCAGTGATTGCGCATCGCTCAACGGACTCATCGGCGATGTGCTCGATGTGGTGGGCAGTTCGGTTCACGCCATGCGCGATCCCACGCGCGGCGGGCTGGCCTCAACGCTGAACGAAATTGCCGGTTCGTCGGGCGTGGGCATTGAGATTGACGAGACCGCGATGCCGGTGCGGCCTGAAGTGCAGTCGGCGTGCGAACTGCTGGGGCTCGATCCCGTCTATGTCGCGAACGAAGGCAAGGTGGTGATCTTTGTCGCGCCTGAGGTTGCCGATCGCGCGCTCGAAGTTATGCGCGCGCATCCGCTGGGCGTCGACGCGGCACGCATCGGCCACGTGACCGCGGAGCACAAACGCATGCTGGTTGCGCGCACCGCCATGGGCGCCAATCGAGTAATTGCCACGCAGATTGGCGAGCAGTTGCCGCGGATCTGCTAGGCAGGCTTGGTTTGATCGAGTCGAATGACTTCAATGATCTCGACCGGGCCCACGGTGCGCAGGTCAATTGCGATGCCGCGGGCAAAATCGGCTGTCGCGATGGTTCCGAGTTCTTTTCCGGTGATGATCGACATCAGGCTGTATTGCCCAGCGGGAATCAGCGGCAACTTCACAAGAGCTTCGGCCGCGTTCGAATAATTGCGAAAGAGCGCAATCACGCCGTTACCTGAGCGTGCGAGACGCGCGAAGCCATCCCACGCTGTTGACGTAGTCTGCAGCCAACTGCCGAGCGGAAAAAAGCTTTCGCTGATCTTCGTACTGCGGCGCAATTTCTTGAACCATGAGATTTTTTCGTGGTACCACTCACGGTCCGCCGCGCTGAGTTTGCGCAGGTCGCCAAGCAGCAGTGGCGCCGACCCGATGGCGGTGGCGAAGCTCTCCTGAATGCTAGGCAGCTCAGCATGAATGTTACCAATCAACATGCTTTCCACCGGCATTGAAGCGGCGCGCTGATAAAGCAACTGCCGCGCCTGCAACGGGCCGGCCGAGTCGAGCTGGTTGTCATCCACGTTGCTCATCCAATCGAGATCGCCGGCAGCCAGCAGGCCGGCATCGATAATATGCTTCTGGCCCCAGAGCTCAAAGGTAAGATCGAGCAATACGTCAGGGTGGTGCTCATAAATCTCTGCCGTGACCCACGAGATGCCTTCATAGATCATGTTGAGCGATTCGGCCCAGCTTCCATGCAAGTGGCCTTTAGCCCAGCAGCCTGGCGCTTCGCCGTAGGCATTGAAGATCGTGGTGAGGTCGAGCTTTACATATGCCAGATGAAATTGCTCAATGGCGTCGATGACGCGTGCCGCTGCGGCCTCGCGAAAGGCAGTCGCCATGCACATCACGCCCATGGCGCCGGCTGCGGTTCCGGTGATCTTGGCGTTGCCATCCTGGTTGAGCGCGACCCACTCGGAATGCTCACGATAAACAGCCGTTGACGTTCCGACCGCGGCCAGCGGAATCCACAGGCCGAGCCGCATCCCCTTTGCCTCAACCGCTTCTATGATCGGCTGCAAGCCGCCGGGAAACGAAGTGAGATTGACGGCGTTCTGGCCGTAGTCCTGCTGCCAGCCGTCGTCGATGGTAAAGATGTCCATACCCATGGCGCCCGCGATATCCACAAGTTCGAGCACAGTTTGGTGATTCACACCGCGGTAAAAAGGCTCCCATGTGTTGTAAATCCACGGCGGTCCCTGCGCATCGACCCGCCGTTCCAGCACCTGCGCGCTGTAAGAAGGAAGCGCCCAGTGTGGATCGTTGAATCCGTCGCCGTTACGAAACGCGAGCAGCGAAACCGCAGAAGTGGTGAAGCTTTCGCCGGGAGCGAGTGAGCGCTCGAAAGGCATCAGGTCAGTGTCATACATGGCGTTGATGCCTACGGCGTCACGGTCCCATCCGCCGATCTCAGTGCGCTTCATGCAGCCCGGAACTTCGCTCAACACAGCCATGCCGTTGCCGGTAAAGCCGTTCGCAATTAGCAATCCCGCATCCTCAGTCCGGCCAGTGTAGAAAGTCTCACGCGGAATGGTTCCGTACTGCGTCAGCAGCGTGAGTTCATTGGCCGGCCCGAGCGCGATGTAAATGGCCTCAATGGTCAAGTGGGAAATGTGCAGGGTTGTAGGGCCAGTATTGCGCAGCGCGAGATGCTTGCGGATGGCGGGGTGCCCATCATAGACGCTGTAGACAGCCGAGATTTCGAGAGAAAACCGATTGTGGCGGAGCCGGATGGTGAGTGCCTGGCCGTTTCGCAGGGTGCTTTGGTTTATGTCGACGAGCGCGAAATTCGGGTCGTCTCCCGAGCAGTTGTGGCCATCACAGCGGAAAGAAAACTCGCGGCCCATGCCGGTGCTGCCAATCAGAGCGAATTCAATATTCGTGGAATGACTGGTGAATCGATGTGTGTAAAGTCCAGCTCCTGGACTATAGATAAGCGATCGTGAAATCAGATCATTGCCAATGGTCCACGTCTGGTCTCGGGCCTTGTCTCCAGCTTGGAAGGCGTCCGTGATGCCAACATTCGATTCTCCCCGCGAGTCTTCTCCGCGAGCCCACGGCGCGCACGCGCAGCCCGAGGCCATCAACAATCCATTGCGGATCAGCTCTCTTCTGTCCATGAGAATTCGTCCGGAGCCTTCCATGACAGCCCGTTCCCAGTAATTGACTGCGAACATCGATTGCGAACGAATCCTATCACGCCGGCACTCAAGCGGAGTCGGGAAGTCCAGGATTCAAAAAATAGGCTGCATGACCATGCTGGCGCAATCGTTCCGCGACTTAAGTTCGAATCATTCGAACTTCGCAAACCCCGCGGCAATTTTTCCGGCCACCGTTGCAGGTGGATCTTTCAGCTTCTCGCTGATCTCCAGCACCGTTGCCGGAGGCGTGGCCAGTTTCTTGAGCGCGTCCGCCGTCGCCGGCCAATCGATGGCGCCATCGCCAGGCCACAGGTGCTCGTCTTTCAAGCCATGGTTGTCGTGCACATGCGTCGACACAATCAGCTTGCCCAGCGTCGCAATGGCCTGCGCTACCCCAACCGTAATGTGCGCATGGCCCAGGTCGAGACAAACTCCCACATTGTCCAGATGGCCCAACTCCAGAATCAGCAACAGGTGGTCAGGCGTCGTGGCCTCGCTCAGCAGGTTTTCAACCAGCAACCGAACGCCGAGCGGCCGCGCAAAAGCGCCCAGGTGTTCAAGCGCGATCTGCGCATACTCAATCGAGCGCGGAGACCACTGATCGTCGCGCTCGCCCAGATGCATCACCAGGTGCTTGAAGGGGATGCGCTCCGCCGATTCCAATGCTCGCTTGATCTCGTCCATTGAGTCGATGCGGCGCGATTTTTCAGGATGAAGCACGTTAACACCCGGTGCTCCGGCGCGACCCATCTCGCGGTCGGGGAAAAGCGGCGCGTGCATCGAGAACGGCTCAACCGTCGCCGAACGGAACCACTCGGCCAGCTCAGCCACATGCTCCCGGCTGGTGTAGTCAAAGTGCTGGCGCGCCGCAAACAGCTCAATTGCCTGCGCCCCGGCGCGGCTGGCTTCTTCAAGCATGCCCGGGTGCAGCCGGTGACTCAGGAACAGATGTGTCGAAAGAACGCGCAGCATCGTATTGGGATCTCGGCATCCGGGTGAGATTTTGAGAGCACTCCGGAGACTGAGTTCATTTTCTCACCTCGCGCGTGATCGCACCTCGCCAGACGCCTCTCAGTATAACGATGAGAGATCGGCCCGATCAGTCTCTTGTTTTGGCGGGAATCTTCCGTGGTTGGAGCAAATTCCGATTTAACCGGGTTGATCCGGGCATTGGAAGGCAAAAATTAGCCGGGATGGCCGAGCAGTTCGGGGGAACTGCTCTAAGTCAACCCGGCGCAGTTGTTGGGGAGGGGTCTGGAGAGACACTCGACAACGAATTGCCGTTTTACACGACAAAGGCTCAGATGAATGAAGGTTGGCAAAAGGTTGTATGGCGCGTGAGGAAAAAACAGGCAGTTTCATTTGCACCGTTTGCCACCCTTTGAAGATGCCGGCTAAGCTGTTTATTGTCAGCCCTTAATATCCAGCCGTCTTCCCGGTCTGTCCGCGGTGGTCCTGTCCGCCGAGCAGTTCGCCGGTTGCAGGATCGACCGCAATGCACTCGCCGTCAGACCAGTGGCCGTGACTCACATTTACGTCGTACCCCATGGCGCGAAGTGCGTCGACAGTCGGTGGAGCAAATCCGGGCTCCAAATAGAGGGTGTCAGGCAGATATTGATGGTGGAATCGCGGCGCGTCCACAGCCTGCTGAATGTTCAGGTCGCCCTCGGCGGCAGATAGAAAAATGTTGGCCACGGTCGAGATAATGCGCCCTCCGCCAGGCGACCCGAGGACGTAGCGCAGCTTGCCGTTTTCAAGCACGATAGTGGGGGTCATCGAACTCAAGGGGCGTTTGCCGGGCGCAATCGCGTTGGCCGGCCCCTGAATCAGCCCGAACATATTGGGCACATTCATTTTTGCGGCAAAATCGTCCATCTCGTCGTTAAGCAAAATGCCGAGCGATCCCGCGGTTACGTGCGAGCCAAAGGCGTCGTTCAGAGTGGTGGTGACTGAAACCGCGTTGCCTTCGCTGTCCACAACCGAGTAGTGCGTGGTGTCGTTCGACTCATGGCGATGGCCGGCAGTAGCAGACGCGGGCGGCACGAAACCCTCGGGTCGAACCAGTGAAGCACTGGGACTCGCCTTGTTCTGGTCGATACTGCTTCGCCATGCCGCCGCGTAGTTTTTTGCAGTCAGCGCGGCTACCGGAATCTGGTTGTAGTCCGGGTCGCCCAGATATTGGGCGCGGTCCATGTAGGCGCGGCGAAAGGCCTCAGTCACCAGGTGGACCCACTGAGGCGATCGGTCGCCATATTTCTTCAGGTCGTAAGTTTCCAGAATATTGAGCGTACTCACTAGCACGACTCCGCCAGAAGATGGCGGCGGAGCACTCAGAATTGTGTAGTCGTGAAAACTTCCAACCACCGGTTCACGCTCAACCACGGTGTAACGCGCCAGATCTTCAGAGGTGAGCAACGCACCGCCAGTCTTCAGGTCCGCCACAAGCTCGCCGGCCAGTTTGCCGTGGTAAAAATCCCCGGGATCGTCGGAGATGCGCTCCAGGGTCCGCGCCAGCTCCGGCTGTTTGAAGGTCTCGCCGGCTTTGTAGCGGTTCCCATTGCGCTGAAAGATACGTTTTGAATCGGCAAACCTGGCCAGGTCGGAATCGGCGAGCTGGCGTGCCTCTTCATCCGAAAGCACAAACCCGTCGCGCGCCAGCGCAATGGCCGGCGCCATCACTTCTTTGAGTCCGAGCCGGCCGTATTTCTTTTCTGCGTAGGCCATGCCGGCAACCGAGCCGGGCGTTGCTATCGATCGATAGCCGAGCACGCTGGCATTGGGAATCACGTTGCCCTGCTCATCGAGATACATATTCTCAGTTGCGGCCAGCGGCGCCTGCTCGCGGTAATCGATGAATGTGGATTTGCCGTCGTGGGTGCGCAGCAGCAAAAAACCGCCGCCGCCCAGGTTCCCTGCAATGGGGTGCACCACGGCGAGCGCGAATCCGGTAGCCACTGCTGCGTCAACGGCATTGCCGCCTTCGCGCAGAATCGCAACGCCTGCGTCTGAGGCCAGGTGATGGACGCTCACCACCATGCCGTGTTGCGCTCGCACGGGTTGTTTAGTCATATAAGCGCTAGTGTTTGTCGGGGCCTGCTGGCACTTGCCGGCGAGCGGGACGGCAAGACCACAGCAGAGCAGGATTGTTACGAGCCGGGTGCGGGGACAGCAGGCAGGCATTCCAGAATCATAACTTTTTTGCGCGATCCGGGTTCATCTTCAGCAGGCGGCCAGGACGCAGGCATCGACCTGTCTGCATCAGGTACCTTGGGCAGTACTGTCGCGCTGACCGAACCAACTCCATCGCGTCCATACTTGAAGCTGGAAGACCTGCAACCTCATTTCGAGACTTCCCAGATACTGTTGCTCGTTTCAAATTCGTTCCAGGAGGCAACATAAATCGCGATGATCAAGGCAAAATCTTCGTTCGCATTCTTCTTTCCGCTCATTCTCACCTTTGCCGCAGCTTCGGCGCAGGCGCAAACCGATGTGGCATTAAGCATCTACGGAGCCTTCAACGGATCGACCAATGGCAACGGCACCCAGCAAAGCCCTTCGAATTCCGCCGGCGGCATGCTTGAGCTGCGGCACATCAACCACCCGTGGATGGGTTTCGACGTGACGTACGCGTACAACCGCGCCAACCAAGCCTATTCAGGCACCGCCGTTCTCCCATCTCCCTGTCCCAGCTCCGGATGCACGATAAACTCCGCGACGGTATCGGCCAACGCGCATGAGCTGACGGGCGACTATTTGGTTTCAGTAAAGCTTTCGAACCTGCGGCCTTTCGCACTGGGCGGCCTGGGAGTGCTGCTGAACGAGCCTGTGAGCGGCCAGAACAATACAAGCTCGTCGACCAAGCCGGTGTTTGTTTACGGTGCGGGCCTTGACTGGGGCCTGATACCGCACATCGGATTGCGTCTGCAATATCGAGGCAACGTGTATAAAGCTCCCGATCTCACCAAGGTTTACACATCCACCGGTGCTTTTACGCACTCATCCGAGCCGATGCTGGGAGCGTATTTCCGGTTTTAGATACGGTGAGGGGCAAGCGCCGCCGTCAAACAGTTAAGCTAGCTTCATGCGACTTCTTCGCTATTCCATCAACGTCACATTGGACGGTTGCTGCGACCATCGCGCGATGTTCACTGACCGGGAATTGCATCGTAACGCGGCCGAGAACCTCAACCGGGCCGATGCTCTCCTCTTTGGTCGAGTGACTTACCAAATGATGGAAGCCGCATTTCGCGCCCCTGTGCCGACGGGCGCAATGCCCGATTGGATGGAGCGCTTCGCGCGCACCATGGACGCGGCCAAAAAGTACGTCGTGTCGAGCACTCTTGGCAGCGTCGATTGGAACGCCGAGCTCCTTCGCGGAGATCTGCGAGCATCTGTCGAGCAGCTCAAGCAACAGCCGGGCAAGGGATTGCTCACGGGAGGCGTAAAGCTTCCGCTGGCGCTGGCCGAGCTGGGATTGATTGATGAGTACGAATTCGTGCTGCAGCCCAGGATTGCAGGTCACGGCCCCACGCTCTTCGCGGGGCTGTCGAAACTTCTCGACCTGAAGCTCGTGGACCGGCTGGAGTTCGAGTCGGGCGCAGTGGCAATGCGCTACGAGCCGAAGCGGTAGCGGCCTAACGTCCCGAGATCAGCATCAGCGGGTCGGGAGTTACGCTGCAGGCACGACCGTCCTGCGCCTTCCAGCTGGTGCCATCGTCGTAGCTCAGCGAAACCAGGTCGATTGAAGTGACCGCGGTCAGTTCCGGCGCCCAGATGTCGGCCGTCGACTGGCCGTTTGATCCAGCCGCCATGTACGAGGTCACCCTCCGCACCGCGTCAGAAGATCCGCCCCAGCCGGTCTGAGTCATGCGCGCCTTGTTTGAGTAGCCGTGCACCTCGAGCGTGGCGAATGCTCCTCGCGGAATGTGGAGCGTTATATGCAGCCACTGGCCAATGCCGGCAGGGTGGTTGCGGCCGGTTCCGTTGCTCGTCCTCAAGACCGATCCATCTGAAAGATGCGAAGCATTCATTGCGGCGGGGCAGTTGGCTGCCTGCTCCATCAAACCGCGGACTTCGGGAGAGAGATTCATTGTCAGCACTCCGCATTTCGGCGTCGTCTGGGAACCCGATGCCGATCCAATCGAAAAGCATCCAAACGAGGGTTGACTTGACGATTGCTGCCCCGAAGACTGCTGTACCGCGGCGCCAGAAGTAGCCTGCCCCGTTGAGACGCCCGCCCCACTTTGCTGCGCGGTAAGGGGGACTGCACATGTGAGCAAAGCGACGACAAGCGCAAATGATGATTTCATATCAGTTCCCTCCCGCGGCAGGTGATCCGGCGGCTCCAGGCCGGAGTTTCCATTCACGATCAACATACTCCCGCACGACGCCGCAGACAAACTGCCAGACCGGTTTATTCATATTGGACGGCCAGTCTACCCGTCCGTTTCACCCCTCAGCCCGTGTGTTACCGTTTGAGTACGGCGCTTCGTAGCCGGTGCGCGATGCTTTCCCCTCGGTTCCGAGTGGGTCAGTATTGCGGTTGCCTGTGCCGAACATTAAAGGAATGTCGCAGCTGCCGGAAACGCAAGTTTCAACTGTCGCCCTTGGTCCGGCTTCGTTGCCTGGGCCGGGGAGCGACTTTGTTCCGGCACCGACCGCATCCTCACCAGTCGAAAATTCATCATCTTCAGATTCCACCGGCGCAAGCCCCGTCAATTACTCTGCTTTCGCCCATGATTCCGAACCTCCTCCACCGCAACGAATTCCGGGTTGGCTGGTGCGCATTGAGCTGCTCCTCAGAGTAATGCTGCGCATGTATATCGGCCTGGCGATCTGTTACGCGCCGTGGTCGCACGTATTCTGGGACCAAAACCCGATCTTTCTTCAGTTTCCATCGGTGGGCATGATCGCAGTGAATGGCGCCGTGCGCGGCCTGGTTTCGGGCCTCGGGCTCTTGAATCTCTGGATCGCGTTTCAGGATGCTCTGAGGCGAGGGCGCGACTAACGGACTCCGAATTGCAATACTCCCCATAACGAAAGAAATCCCCAAAAACAAAATACTGGACGGTTCCTATGAGCGACAGCGACGCGGCAACGGGAAACAAAGGGCAGGGAATTGAATCAGTTTCAACGGCCACACCCCAGGCGCAGCCAGCCAGCGCGCCTGGAGAAGGCCCACTTACTCTGGACGAGGCGACGCCGCCCCCGCTCACTGCCGCCCCGCTCGCCTATGAAAATCACACATTCCTGAACAGCGCCGATGGCCGCCTCATTCGCGTCATATCAGAGTATCTTGAGCCGTTGGCGCGATTCAGGCGCGAGCAGATTCAGGACACGGTAGTCTTTTTCGGCTCAGCCCGTTTCCGTGGTCGCGACGAGGCAGATCGCGCACTCGAGCTGCTCGACAATACCGGCTCCACAAAGGCGGCCCCCAGTGAAGAACAGCCCGCCAAAGCTGGAGACATCGCTTCAGGGCAGGCCAGCGATTTGCAGCGCAAGCGCGCCGTGGCCGCAGTTGAAATGGCACGCTATTACGAAGACGCGCGCAGGCTCGCGCAATTATTTACCCGCTGGGCCATGAATATCCCCTCGCGCAAGCGCCGCTTCGTGGTCACTTCCGGAGGCGGCCCCGGCATTATGGAAGCGGCTAATCGCGGCGCATTCGAAGCTGGAGGCAAAACCATCGGCCTCAACATCGCGCTGCCGTTTGAGCAGTCGCCCAACCCCTACATCACCCCAAGTCTCAACTTTGAGTTCCATTACTTCTTTATGCGCAAGCTTTGGTTTGCGTACCTCTCCAAGGCGCTGGTCGTTTTTCCGGGAGGGTTCGGCACGCTGGATGAAATGTTTGAGATTCTTACACTCGCGCAGACTCGCAAGCTGGCCAAGAAAATAACCGTAATCGTGTACGGCACCGATTATTGGAAGAAGATTCTGAATCTCGACGCGCTGGTCGACTCCGGGGCAATTTCTCCAAACGACCTTAATCTGTTTCAGTTTGCTGATACGCCCGAACAGGCGTTTGACATGCTGCGCCACGGCCTTACTGAAAACTATCTGGCCGGCGAGCTAGCCGCGGCCCAGGCCCAAACCCATGTCAACACCCACGACGAAGACCTGATGGCCGGCTGGACAGTTGAAGATTTTCTAAGCCCCGAGCTAGCCAAAACGCGGAAGTAAAAGAGCCGCGACATTCAGGTGAGGCGGCTGTATCCCTGGACGTTCAGGTGTTTCAGGAAAGCCAAGGCTTCGGGGTGGTTGTCCCGGCATCGTGCGACCGAACTGCGGGAGGCCTGGAACTGCAACGATCATGCCCGCGTACATTGATCAGGCGTTCGCAATTCAGCGTGCTCTCGGTGGCGAGTACACTGGAATTAAGCTCCCGATGGTGATCGCCCGCTGGAATAGAGCACGCGCGAATTTCATCGGCAGGGCTCGCAACTTGAGGACAAGTTCGAGAAGGTCGACAAACAGATTCAGATTCCGAAAT
>Ga0206838_10049_pt1 | contig 38105 bp, 34 predicted proteins | sample Alteio_BWOrgCont_26_FD_152879 | JGI IMG/M metagenome (GOLD analysis project Ga0206838, IMG submission 152879) | Enriched cells from forest soil in Barre Woods Harvard Forest LTER site, Petersham, Massachusetts, United States -... | ecosystem: Environmental > Terrestrial > Soil > Temperate forest >...
ACCGGCTCCCAGGGGAGCGTTGCATAAACAGACCGTCTGCCCGTTGACTAAAATAGTTGCCAAGCGATCTACGAGGGCACCATATTCAGTGATGCGTTGCGTCACGATAATGCCGTCTGCACCCTTGACCATGGAAGCCAGATCGGTAGATACACGGGCGAAATGCGTAACCTCTCGATTTATGCCGACGTTGGCGCCCCGCTCTCTGATCTCGAACGCAAGCGGTAAGCGATCAACAAAGGCAGGCAGCGATTTTTCACTTTCGTTTATCGGACAAATGCGTATGCTTTGCCCTGCTGCACCGGCGATGCTGCCAACGGCCAACCCGACGGCGCCATCACATATGATGCACAGATCAAGCGACTGAGGTGACTCTGTTTCAGCTGGCGATGCGGCGATAACGCTATTTAGCGCTGACTGAGCCGAAATAACCATTCAAGCTCCTTCCGGAATTTATCATCATCGCGAGAATCGGGATAAATGCGATGGTAAGCGACATCCGAGGCGATCACATAAATATAGTCATCATGCGCTCGGAACACAATACCCACCGACCACGTTTAACCTGATTTGTAATGAAACCGTTTAATGTTTGTCACATCAATGAGAAAGATCGATCGCATCAAACCCTGATATATAGCTGATTTCATCGATCCACGTATACTTCTTCATTTATTGCGAATGGATGACTATGGGCCAACGCTGATAAAATTCGCTCTCAACGTGCCTTTCAAGAAACACGCATAAACACACAGCCGAAACGGCATATACAAACGAAGCACAAAATGGCCAAAATTCACTACGAAAAAGATATAGACCTTGGTTCTCTGCGAAATCTAACCATAGGCGTCATCGGTTACGGCAATCAGGGCCGGGCTCATGCCCTGAATTTGCGTGACAGCAGTCTCAAGGTACGCGTTGGTACTCGTCCAAAAAGTGATGCGCGTGATCTGGCTATTAAGGATGGTTTTGCCGCTGAAGATGCGACAAGTATTGCCAGAGAGTGCGACGTGCTCGCCATAATGGTTCCTGACGAACTTGTGCCGCAACTCTACACCCAATCGATCGAGCCGCATCTGGCATCTAACAAAGTATTCGTTTTTGCTCACGGTTTTTCCATACATTTTGAAACGATTCGCTTGCCCAAAACAGCAGATGTGCTGCTTATCGCGCCCACCGGCCCGGGACGGCAACTTCGCTCTCTTTATGTAGCCGGAAAAGGTTTACCAGCCCTGGTTGCCGTCCACCAAGATCACTCGGGCACGGCCTTCAACCGCTGCCTCGCTTACGCCAAAGGAATCGGCAGCGGCCGAGCTGGTGCAATTGAGACTACGTTTGCCGAAGAAACGGTAACAGACCTCTACTGCGAACAATCTGTTCTTTGTGGTGGCATGCCGGAATTGATCAAGCGCAGCTTCAACGTTCTCGTAAACGCAGGTTATCAGCCGGAGCTCGCATACATCTCCTGCTTGAAGGAAGTGAAGTTGATCGCAGATCTGTTATTTGACAGCGGCGTCGACGGAATGCGGGAGGCAATCTCCAATACCGCCAAGTTCGGATCCGCAGTAGCGGGGCCGAAGTTGATCAATGCCCAAACCACTAACAGACTGGAATCGGTTTTGCACAACATAGAGTCAGGCAGATTCGCAAAACAACTGTTGGCCGATGCGAAGCTCGGATCTCCGACCATCAAAAGTTTGCTGCGCGACGAAAAGGGTTCCCAAATAGCGCGCACAGGCAAACGGTTGCGCAGCCAAATCGACTTTTAGTCGGCCACAATTAAGTTATCGATCAGCCTGACTTCACCGAGTTTAGCGGCGACAAGAACAACGAAACTCTTCTGCGAGCCAGCAATCGGCTCCAGCGTTTCGCCATTGACCGCTTCCAGATATTGGACGATGAGGCCAGGCTGAGAGTTCAGGGTTCTCCGTCCATTTTCCAGCGCCGCATCCGGTTTCACCCCTGCCAGAATCTCGTCGCGAACCGTGGAAAGAGTTCGCTGCAAGGCTGGAGCTATCGCTCTCTGGTCGGGACTGAGATAGACGTTTCTCGAACTCATCGCCAGTCCGTCGTGCTCTCGCATGGTGGCAACCGGTTCAATCGTGAGCGGGAGATTGAGATCAGCGACCATCCGTTTGATCACCTGAAGCTGCTGATAGTCTTTCTCCCCGAAGAAAGCGGATGTGGGACGGATTATGCTGAACAGCTTGCAGACGACCGTGGCCACACCGGTGAAGAATCCGGGACGAAAGGCACCTTCCATAGTGGCAGTGAGAGCGGCGGCCGGAACGACCGTGGTTCCCTCTCTCACAGAACCGCTGCCATACAACTCTTGAACGCTGGGGTGGAAGACCGCGTCGACCCCCATCGATTCACACATGGCGAGATCTTTTTCGAAAGGGCGCGGGTAGCGGTCAAAATCTTCATGGGGAGCAAACTGCAATGGGTTTACAAAAATGGAAACGGCAACTTTGTCGCATTGTTGTCGGGCTCGAGCGATCAAGCTCATGTGCCCTTCATGAAGGGCGCCCATCGTCGGAACGAAACCGACTGTGGGCGAACCGGCTTTCCCCGCCGACAATCCCTCTCGCCAGGCTCGATATTGAGTTATCGTTTCATACACTTTCGTGCTTGCTTTCGCTATTGAATCGGCAGACATACAACCCCTTCGTTTGATGCAGGGCGATTTTACAAGATGGACGCGGCCCATAAACTGCCAAACGGAGGTCTCTCAGAACTTCGTCACATTCGGGCTCACTCAATTCGCGAGAACCAGATCACTAAAGGTTATCTCCAATTAAAGAGCAGGAAGGAAGTTTTCTTGATATCCCCTTGTTTCCTTCTACTAATACTACCTACGGTCAAGACAAGTTTTCATTCTTCACCAACCAAGAGCATTAGAGTTCACCCAGTAGTAACCAGCCCAGTTCACGCGGATTCGGCATAGCAGCTTAGCTGCCCGGTTACAGCATCTGGATGAAATCAGCTCCAATCATTGCCCAAGCCCAGCGAGGTTTCCCATGACACACGTCATAGATCTGCTGCAACTATCGGTGCTGGCGGCAATGCTGGTCACCACCTACGGAATGCACGAATTAGGACACTGGGCAGTGGCCCAGATTCTCGGCGTCTGGTCGCCGGTTGTGTCGCTAGGATGGGGTGATCGCTACTTGGTGCTATTGCGAACCAAGCACACCCAGTTCCGGATCACAACTACCTTCCTGAGCGGTGGTTACACGATGCTCGCCATCAAAAAGTGGCCGGATGGCATGATTCAAGGGACGGCCACAAGTTTAGGCATCGCCCCTCTTCCCACCCGCGACCTAAAACCCTGGGAACGGGCCAGCATTCTCATCGCCGGCGTCATGGTCAACCTGATGGTGGCGCTTTTGGTGTCATACGGGCAACTGGTGGCTAGCGGTCACGGTGCCGGCGAGGCATTACTCAGCGCCATGGCCCAGACGGCCACGGACATCGCATACGTTTGCAAAATACCGTTCGGAGCTGCCGTGAATGCAGACTTGAGCGGTGTCGCCAGTTTCGTCAACGCTTTTCTCTACATGAACATCGTCATGATTGTCGTAAACCTTCTGCCGCTCCCAACCCTCGATGGATTCCAACTGGTTACAGCCGCATACGAGGGACTCACCGGCAACGAGCCTTCCGAGCGGATCCGCAAGACGGTTGATTGGTTCAACTGGATTCTGCTGGTCGGTGCAGTTGCCACCGCCCTCGGCATCCTCGTGCGCTACATGATTTTGCATCCCCACTGAGATCAACACAAGGAAACGTCATGCTCGCAAACATCGCCTTCTACGGCGTAGCCGTCATCTTCGTCGCCGTCTACCTCGTCCTGTGCGACCCGTCGATCGCTCGCCTCATCATAGGCAATGAGATCGACAAGAGCTATCGGAATCGCAAGACGTACAAAAACAAAGAGTAATCGCGAGAACATGAGAGGAGGCATCTCATGATGCTAATCTCCTTCGAAGAGTGCTATGCCCAACTCGGGTTGGCATTTGGAGCCGATGCCGCCCAAGTCAAGCAAGCCTGGAAAGCGCGCACGCTGAAATGCCATCCCGACAAATTTGCCGGAAATCCCAAAGCGCATGCGGAAGCAACTGCACTCCAGATGGAACTGAACAACGCCAGAGATCAGCTCCTCAAATTCTTCAAAGACTACCCTGGTGCAACACCGCCTCGACAGCCGTCTGCGACCTATCAGGCGAAGCCGTCGTCGCCGCACCAGGAATCCCGGACCACACGGGAATCTCGGAACTATCGCTTCGACGAAGCCAGAACCGGGAATTACCAGGGACGGACGAACACCGGTCGCACCTACGCCAACGGCGGGTTCCGCTCTCCTCATCATCAGAGGCCGGGTGAGCGGTGGACGAAGGAGAAGCCGCAGTCGGACATCTGGCAAAGGGTGCGGCAAGATCGCCAACGGCAAGAGGCTGTCAAGGCAGCGCAGAGGCGGGCTGTACATCAAGCCGAAATAGCAAGAAAGAACCAGCTCTTTGTCGCGGCTGCTATCTGCTTTGCCACAGGAGGGCTTCTGCTCGGCATCATCGTCTGCTACATGCTGGATTGGTTCTAAATCACTGCTGGAGCAGGATCGGTGCAAGCCACCCTTCCCGCTCCAGCACCCATTCTTCATGCCGCCTGCTACTACTCTTTGTAACACACACCTTTGTCACCTGCAGCTCAGCTTGACCAAGAACACATTCCGTCAATGTTTGCGATAATCATCCCTGTGAAAGTAAGCCTCAAACTACCGCCCAGATTGTCAACCGCTGCGGCGACAACTGCGTTGACACTGGCCCTGGCGTCTTGCCTGTATGCCCCGGGGCCCGCCGCCTGTGCCGAAGCTGAAATCAAAGATGTCCCGGCCGCGGCAGAAACCAAGCCCGCCCAGGAGCAAGAACTGATTCAGGACATCCTGTCTGCCTACGGCGGCGAGACGAAGATGCGCGAGCTCGATGCTGCTCCCGTGCGCGCTTCCGGCAAAATTACTGAGTTCTCGACCATCTCCAAAGCCCAGAACAGTTTCGACTGCACCATGGTGAGCAAGGGCAACAAGCTCCGCATCGACATGAACGTCATGGGTCAGCCGCTCATCACCGGTTACGACGGAGTGCAAGGTTGGACTGAGCAGGGCATCCAGATATTCCCGGCCGATCCCGCCACTCTGGAACGCATCGAAAACGAAATCAAGCATTCGCTTGAACACGAAATACTCAGCCTGACGTCAACTCCTGCAGAATTGGGCAAACCCGATACCATCAACGGCACCGAATGTGATGTCATCATTCTTAACACGGCGGACAAGAAGCCCGTTACCCTGTATGCCGACAAAAAGACTCACCTTGTTCTCCGCAGCGAGTTTATGGGCATCGACGCGGAGCAGGGAATTCCGGCCAAAATCACCACCGACTATGAGGACTACCGGGAAATACTGGGCTCCCAGCAACCGTTCAAGATCGTCGAGTACACCAACGGTCAGAAGACAACGGAAGCGACCCAGGTCGACACTTCTTTCGTCAAAGATCTGAGCGATGATTTCTTCAGCATGCCGGCGGAACTCAACATCGCCAGACTGGCACAAGGTCCGGTCATCATCCCTTTTGATTACGTCTACAACCAGATTCTTATCAAAGCGCGGGTAAACGACACGCAAGATGCCACTTTCATCGTCGACACGGGCGCCAGCCAGAGCATGCTTGATGAAAAGTTCGCGCAGAAGATAGGGACCTTGGAAAAATCCAACTACTCTATCACCACCGGCAGTGGCTCCATGCACATGAATTATATGGTGCTGAAGAGCTTACGTCTGGGTGAAGTCGGACTGGAGAACGTTTCCATCGGCGTGACGGATGGCTCCGCCTTCGCCGAAATGCGCGGGGAGCGGCCCGATGGCCTCTTGGGCGCTAATATTCTCAAGCGCTTTCTTGTCACCATTGATTATGGGCAAAAGAAAATTATCCTAGCCGACCCTCACAACGTGCACGTTCCGGCCACCGCCGACGTCATCTCCACTAAGCCTGCCATGGGCAATTTGGGCATCGTCATCGAAGGCACCCTGGACAACAGCTTGAAGGTTCCTTTCCTCGTGGACACAGGAGCGGCGTTCAACAATTCGTCCAAAACCCTGTTGCAACCACTAGTGAAAGACAAACTGTTGCCGGTGAGCAAAATTCTGGGTTTGGATGGGCAACAAGTGGACGTAGGCGCCGTGGAACTTCATTCGCTGAAGCTGGGAACCATTGATGTCGACAACCCGGTATTCTCCGTGCCCAGTCCTGTCGAAGGAACAGCCGGAGCCGGCATCATCACAAGCAACAGCCTGGCTATACTCGGCAATCCTCTCTGGAGTCAGTTCAAACTCACCATCGACTATCGCCACAACCGCATCTTTCTGGAACGACTGCCTGAGCCGGTCGCTCTCGATGCCATTCAACGAAAGCTGAATCACATGCGGGCCCAGTTGCACAAAGACAATGACTACGACCAGACTCGCAAAACGTGCGCTGAGTTCCTGGAAAGCGATGATGCCAAAAAGTACAAGTCCGTCTCCGCATTGATCCACGCAGAACTAGCCGCCGTTTTAGTTGATCAGGCGTTGGATACGGCCAACCGCGAGCTCCTCAAAAACGCGAAAAAAGAGTTCGAGACGGCAGAACAGCTGGCTACTGCGAGCAATAATGCCAAGGTGCAAGCCAGAGTTTACGCCAAGTTAGCCCGTCACATAGGTGATCTTGACCTGGCCATGACAGCTCAAATCAAGTCGATGGCGGCTCGCGCCATCAAACTGGCACCGATGGATCCAGAGGTACTAACCTCGGCGGCCATGGTTATTAGAAACGGCGGCCCGGCTCTGGCCGAGCGCATTGTCGACCAGGCTCTATCGGCGGAACCTTCCAACTGGGACGCTTTGTGGTTTCGCTACAATCTGGCGAAGCAGTTGGACGAGAAAGAACAACGCGGGTTGGTGGCGGCTCAGTTGAGGCGCTACTATCCGGACGTTCCCGAAGTGCTGGCTCTGGAAGAGAATAAGCAGCCCGTCCCCAAACCTTTGGAAACCAAAGGGCAATCGGTTAAGCCCGCGAGCAAACCGGCGGCGAAGCCAGTCACTAAATCCGGTGCCGGTAAGCCTGCCAAAACGAAGAAACGGTTCTAAGTTACGCTACGTTGGGCGGAACCGCTTGAGGCTGCACGTAGACAACGTGGAACGGCAGCGAACCGATGTCTTCTCCATCAACTTCGAGAATGACCTGGTAAGTTCCTTCCTGAGCAAAGGTCAATCCTGTGAAGGCGTTAATGATTTTGTGGGTGACGTGCTCGTTGGGTAGAGGATCTACGCGAGTTTCCGGCGATGTCGCCAGCAACTGTCCGTTCGGGTCGAGCAGCTTGAACTGATAGCCGAACTGTTTCTTGACGCCGTGCAACTGAGCAAACCCATAAACTAGGGGCAGCGTCACAGGAAAAGCTTGAGTAGCAATGCCATTGTGGATGTTGATACAAGAAATTGCTTCGCGGCGCAGAATGTCTTGCAGCACCAACTCGCACAAGATAATGCCAATGAGCTTCGGTTTGTCGTTCATTACAGGGGTCCTTCCAGGGTCAGTTCGGCTCATTATACGAGAACGACTATCCCGAAGTGTCAAAGAGGGCTAATGATTGGTCAACCGGCAGGCAACGGAACGCAACAATCGAGCCGTTTTCAAGTGCTCGGGCGTATACTGCTGTTGGTTCCACTGGAGTTTCAACGTGTATTGGCTAGACCCCGAAGAGATGAGTTTCGTAGAACTAGCGACGTTCTTCGCCATTTGTACGCTCGGGGTTATGGCGCTGTGCCAGTTCGTTGACATGGGTTACGACGGCAAAGCCCAAGTGAACTACAACGTCAACAACCCGTTTTACACAAACTAGTCAGGTACTGGCATTTTGTTCTGACTTGGACAACAAGAACCCCCGATCAGGTTGGATTGGTGGGAGAAACTCGGACCTCGTTCCTGCATTCCCCAAGTGTTTTCAATGGGCGAGAAATAGAAAGCTTGCGGGAACCACGCTATTAGAGTCCTCTTAGCAACCACACTAAAAGCTACGTGCCTGCGCCCAGAAACAGTGATCTAGCGCTTCTCTTTACTATGTCTCATGATTGGCTACTTGATCTAAGCCTCTTAATTTCCGTACTTTGCATTAGTCATTTGTATTTCCGAAACAGAAAAAAGAGAACGCCCAGCTATAGCGTCCCTCACCTTTCATAGCTATCCCATGGATCCTGCGCGATCTCGGGTGTAACTCTGCTCCAACTATTTTCTGACTGAAACCTGCTCGCCGGCATTACTTCCGCGGCGAGCTTTCGTTTAACTCAATGGTTTTCACGGCTGTGCGCCGTGACCTCAGGAGGTGCTATGAGCATTCTTCAAACACAACGCTACCTTGTCGCTGTCACCAGCGAGATGGGCGCCGGGAAAAGTACGTTCCTGGAAAAAGTGAAAGCCCTCGGCTACCCGGTCATCGACACTGACAAACTGGCTCACGAAGCCTATGAACCGGGTCGGGACTCGTACAAGAAACTGCTGGCGATTTTTCCGACTGTCGTCGACAAGCCGGATGGCCCCATCGTCCGAAGCCGCCTGGCCGAGATCATCTTTGCTGATCCGGCGAAGAAAAAGGAGCTGGAAGACATTGTTCATCCGGCTGTGGAAGCGCTCAAGAACGAGCGCATCGCCAAGGCTCTGCCCGGCTCCATCGTGTTCGTCGAGGTTCCCGTCCTCTTCGAATGCAATCTGCAGAGTCAGTATCACGAGACTCTGGCCATTCTGATTCAGCGCGACAAGCAAATCGAGCGCATTCAGAAGCGCTCCGGCTTCTCAGTTGATCACATCATGGCTCGGCTCAACAAGCAGATGCCACAGGACCAGAAGAAGAAATTGGCAACGAATTGCATCGATAACTCCGGCACTCCGGCGGAGTACGAAGCAAACATCGAAGCCTTTCTCATCGGGGTTCAGTCTCGCGCCAAAGCGTTTTTCGCTCAGGTGGCGCAACGTGAAACTCGCCTGCATGAGCAGCTGCGCGACCTCGCCGGCATCGCTCTGGAGCAAGCGGACAAGAAACTCGGGCATATCGGCAACACCGCCGAAAAGCAGGCAACCGCATCCATCATCATGGCCGTCAACTCCTCTTCCGGCGACAAAGCCGCGAAGCGTTGCGACGGTCTGGACCTGGCTGTGGACATCGGCATGCGCGTGAAACAGCGCGCCGGCTCAGGCAAGGAGTGCGATAGCACCCCTGGCAAGGCCTGCAAGTGCGGCAAGACCGGCGGCACCGCCTGTGGTTGCAAGGATCCGGCGCCGGTTCCCCCGGCTCCGGTTCCGCCGGCACCACCGACTCCCACGCCTCCGGCGCCAACGCCGCCCGCGCCGACTCCACCGGCTCCCACACCGCCGGCACCAACGCCGCCGGTCCCCACACCGCCGGTCCCGACTCCGCCCACCCCGACGCCTCCGGCTCCCACGCCGCCGGCGCCACCCACTCCAACCCCGCCGGCACCTCCGCCGCCAGCGCCTCCCGCTCCGGTCTGCCCGGTGTGGAAGCGTCCCTGGCCATGGTGCTTGCTTCTGGCGGCAGTGCTGGGCGGTCTCTTGTTCGTCTACTTCTGGAACCACCCGGTGGGAGGACCGACGACGATCATCGTCAATCCCGCCCCGGTGCAATGCGGCTACTGCGCCACCCCACCGGTGCAGTGTTCGACATGCCAGCACGGAGAGGCACCACGACCGGTGTTGCCTCCTCCGGGTCTGGCTTGCACGACCGACGCCCACACCGAGCGACTCTCAAATATTCCGGAGTTCGCTTTCCCCTGGACGCCGAATTGGGTGCGCACTCGCGTGAGCACCTGGGTCGTAACCTATGACGGCAACTGTTCGGGAGCGTTCGTCGCCGCCCGAGACTCAGCCGGAAATCTGCTCAGCTATCAGCGTTATGGCGAGAGGCTGGCGTTTGCCTATCGCTACGACATCAGCAATGATGCTGGCCGTACCCAGATCGACCGTATCGAAAGTGGCAACATTTTCGCCGGTCGGACTGTATACACGTATGACGAGCATGGTCGCCTGAAAAGCGCTCAGCTCTTCGACGGACGCCAACGCTTGATCACCGATGCCCAGTTCAGTTGGACGGGGGATGCACTGTCGGCTTCCACGCGGCAGTTCGATCCCGATTCCGGCCGAGTGCTGAGTGCCCCGTCGTACGACAGTGACACCGTTCGCGGTGTGCTGGCGGCGAACTTCTACCTGTTCGATACCTATCGTCAATAGGCGACGTGACGGGCGTGCCGCGAGCACGCCCGTCAGCGCCTCAACCCAAGGACCTCGACAATGAGTATGCATTTTCTTCACTGCAAGACTCCCGACAGCAAGCACTACAAGGTTTTGCCCAACGGTGCCATGCGCATCGCTCGCAAGTTCACCCCGGCAGAGTTCATGTCGGACGACGTGCCGAGCCACTGGCCGGATTTCCTCAGCGTCGTCGACGAAGACCTCGCTATCGAGGACAAGAAGACCTACAAGAAGCTGCTCCGCAAACGCATGGCGCAGTTCAACAAATACGCCTACATGCTGTCCGACTACAACCTCAGCATGATCGGCTATCTGCAGGGTGACGACGGCGCCGGCAAGTCTGGCACCGTGAGCATTCTGGACACAGCAATCTGGCGCGACCACAAGATTTTCCGCAGCGTTCCCATCGGCGCCCCCACTCCGGAAGAGCTGAAATATCCTTTCCTGTGGCGGTTCAACAAGCTTGACCGGACTCCGCAGGTCGGTCAGATCACCATCTTCGATCGCACCCACCAGGGCCGGTTCCTCGACGAGAAGGTGCTCTGCATCACGCCCCCCCACGAGATCGAAAAGTCATACGGCGACATCCGCCAGTATGAGCATCTGGCCCGCCGGCTCGGCGCCATCCAGGTGAAGATCTGGCTCGGCGTCGCCTACGACGAGCAGGGTCGCCGGTTCAAGAAGCGCATCGAAGAGAAGCCGAAGAAGAAGACCGAGGCTGACGACCTCAATCGTGCCCTCCGCAAGGAGTTCCACGACGCCGCCAACGTGGGCTTCTACCAGACGGCTACTGACGACATCCCGCAATACGTTGTCTCTTCCAACGACAAGCCGTACTGCCACATCGCCGTGCTGGAAATCTTCATTCACGAGATGAAGAAGGCGATCAAACGCCGGCGCCGCGAGGCCAAGAAGCACGCTGCCGAGATGGTCAAGTTCGCCAAGGACCAGAAGGCTTTCGCCAAGCGCAAGGAGAAGATCCTGGCCAAAGCGAAGGCTGAACAGGAAGCCGACAAAGGCAAGAAGAAAGGCAAGAAGAAGGACAAGAAGTAATTCTCGCCTTCGACCGCAGCGGTGGCATCACCCCTGGTGCCACCGCTTACTCTTTGGGAATGGAAGGGGGTCAAAATGAGCAAAACACTAAAGAAGGTTGACATCGTCAGCGGTATCATGGCCGGCTTATTCACCGGCGCAACCGTGATCTCTCTGATGGGCAATGTCGGACCATGGGCTCTCGGAGCGGGTGCGCTGGTTTTCTTCGCGACCTTCAGCAGTTGCATCGAATTGAGTTGGAGACACAACGACAACCGTCGGCGAAGGAAGGCGGCATCAGACGCAACTGAAGAGAAGAACAACCGAGATTTGGTTGCTTCTTGTCACTCCATCATGCATCAACTGCAAACAGACATGAGGCGCGTCCCCGAAGCTGAAAGCGCCAAAGTCAAAGAGTGCGTTACCCTCTGCGCCAACATTCTGCACGCGATCACAACCGACACAAACAAGAAGCGGGCGACAACGGTCTTTATGAACGACTACCTTCGCCCTACGGAGGAGACAATTACCGTCTACCTTCGTCTGAAAGCGCGCAAATTGAGCATAGCTGAGGAGGCACTTAAGAACGCCGATGAGAAGATCCTTCCCGAGCTTGCTCGGAAACTGGAACTGTTCTACAACAACATCCACCTCGGTGACATCACCCGCCTCGCCACTGCCGAAGCAGTGCATGAGGTAAAGGCCCGATTGAGCGCGCAAGCGCAGGTCGAGCTAGGACTTGATGCCTGAGGCTGCCAAAAACATGCCTGCGGTATCGCGACTGGGCTTAGCTCTCGCTGAGTCCGCAGGACTACGATTCTTTTTCTTTTTGTAGTAGCGACTGACTAAGCACCATTTATGGTGCCCACCATCACTCTGAAGCAGCCGCTCCAGCGGTTCTACTTCGAACGCCGACCAAGCGCACGAGAGAAACATGAAAACGATTCAGGTCAACTCCGTACCTGGTTTTAGATTCCGGCAAGAGATCGGCAACGGCACCCACACAGTGATCTGCGACCTCGACGTCACTTCCGGTGGCACCAATGCCGGTCTGGATCCCAAGGACCACACCTTAGGCGGGCTAGGCGCCTGCACCGCCATGACTATCAAGATTGTGGCGGACGCCAACAAATGGCAGCTCGATGGAATCTCGGTCAAAATCACTCAGACCGACAAGCCCAACCCGGCTGACTCCAAGAAGAAAATCTATATCATCGCCGAAGAGATCGAAGTGCGCGCAAACTTGACGCAGCTGCAGCTCGACAAGCTCAAAGCGGCGGCGAAAAAGTGCCCGGTCTATCTGTTGATGACCGAGCAGAAAGAGGTGGAAGCCACCATCACTCAGGTTTCCCCCGCGGCGCCATCAACGCCTTCCACCACTGCACCCCAGACGGCACCGGTAAAGACTGAGAGTCCTTCCGGCTCGGAACCTCAGAAGTCGATGCCGAGCAAGGGCGAGATCTCGAAGCGATTCGGCGACAGCGCTCAGTCATACGCTGACAGCGTCGGTCACGCCAAAGGCGCTGATCTCGCCATCGTCGTCAACATGCTCAATCCTCGTCCCCACATGGTGGTTTTGGATGTGGCTACCGGTGCCGGTCACACCGCAGTGACAGTGTCGCCCTTCGTGCGAAAAGTGGTGGCGACCGATCTCACCCAACCGATGATCGATCAGACCAAGAAACTCGCTGCTGCCCGAGGCGTCCCCAACCTGGAAGCGCAGGTCGCTGATGTCGAGAACTTGCCTTTTGCAAACGCCTCCTTCGACGCTGTGACGGTGCGCATCGCTCCTCACCACTTCCTGGACATCAAGAAAGCGATGGCAGAGATTGCCCGCGTTCTCGTTGCCGGAGGTGTCTTCGTCATGGAGGACAGCTGCGCCCCCGAATCGGCTCGCCAGGACAAGTTCATCAACGACCTGGAGAAGCTACGCGATCCGACGCACGTGCGTTCATACACGAAGAACGAGTGGAAACGTCTGCTTGCGGACGCGGGATTGAAGGTGGTGCGCCTGCGCCATTACCGGAAAGAGCACGACGTGGCTGACTGGATCGAACGCTCGGGCTTGCCTCAAGCAGAGCAGAACAAGGTGTGGGAAGCGTTTGCCAATGCCCCGTCATGGGCTCGCAAGAAGTTTGCCATCACCTTCAAGGACGGCCGCGCTCTCAGCTACAGTGATGACAAAGTGATACTGCGGGCGGTGAAGAGCTGAGCTCAAGCGAAGCGTCACCGCCTACATGTTCATCGGATCGCGACTTCGATTCGATGGAGTTAGCGGCGTCCAGATCGCCAGATCGGACGCTGCAGAATACAAAGGAGCCAAATATGTACATAGATTCGCATACCGTCGCGTTCGCCTGGCCGCTGTTCTCCCTCATTGTCGCGGGCATCGCCCAGGGGAAGGGACACTCAGGCTTGCTGTGGTTTTTGCTGACCTTGTTCTTGGGCCCGCTCGCGCTGCTGATCTTGCTGTTTTGCGAGAATCGGCGGTGGTGATTGAACCTGCTCCCTGAGGACCATCGCGAGAACCTTTAGCGCTCGCTGCTAGGTTCGCCGCTGTCCACCTTGCTGTTCGGCTGTCGAGTCTGGCGCTTTCCAACCGAAGCGTCAGATTCGCAGCTAGAGCCAGTTTTCCTGCATTTTGCGCCAGTCTTACTATGCAATATCATATGAGAAACTGGGCAAACCATCGCGGAATTTTGCGTGAGGGCCCCGGGCAACACTCACGCATGGGCGGCACTCCACCTCGCTCTTCTGTGGGGGCAGTGCCAAATCTCAATATATACATTATACATATGTATGGGTATCAGTCAAGCGATTTCCCCTCGTTTTTAACCTCTGTGCATTCAATACGATTTCGCCAGCGAAGCCTGCCCGCCCTGAGTCACTACTGGCAGTGCGGACAAGGTGGATACTCTTTGCTGAAGATAGGCTGCTTCAGATAATCGGAGTCTTTCCATTTCCAGAATTGAGAGACGTTCGGAAAGGTTTGGATAACCGTGTTTTGAAGGGCGCCATGCACACGCTCGACTTTGCGCACGTAAACGTTTTCGATGGGGCTGTTTCGTGGATCCAGCCTGACAGGACCGCGAGGTGCATCTTTCAGCTGCACTTTTTTGAGCGCTTCGATAAACCTTTGTTTGTCTTCGACCTTTCCTTGCAAGGAGTCGATTGCTTGCTTGATCCACATACCTGAGGTGTATGAACACTCTGCGTAATATGAGGGATCCTTGTGAAATTGGGCTCTATATGCCGCGGCAAATTTGAGATTCGCGGGCGTCTTGAGAGCAGCGCTGTAGATAAGAGGCGAGTATACCCCTACCGACTCATCCCCAAGCTTGTTTAGAATGAATTCGTCATAGCTGGAGCCACTGCCGATTACAGGCAGTCCAGGGCCCAGTTCCTTGTACTGCTTCGGCATCACTTCCGCCGCGGCGCCCACACTCACAAGCATCACCGCATCTGCATCTTTGTGGATCTGCTTGATAAAACTACTGAAGTCAACGAATCCTAACGGTGCCCAGATCTTCTGCACAATCTGACCGCCGGCGCCTTCGAAGCTCTTCTGAAACCCTCCCACCTGCTCATAGCCGAAGCGATAATCCATCGCCAGGGTAACGATTTTCCGGTAATGCAAATTCTTGTACACCCACTCGCCAAACGGCAGCATGGGCTGACTTGATGTGTATCCTGTGCGAACAAACCACGTCAAATTCTGCCTTTGGGTCAGATCATCGGAAGTACAAACGGCCCCCACCATGGGGATCTGTTCCTTCTCTGCCATAGGAACCACGGCGGCACTGATGTTGGCGAGCATGATGCCGTCCACTACGTTGACGTGATCCTCATCCACCAACTTCTGTAGTTTCTGGACAGCCGTGGCCGCGTCGCTGCCGTCATTTTCAATGATGAGCTCAACCTTTCGCCCCCCCATTGTGCTGTTGACCTGATCAATGTACAGCTGGATCCCATTGGCCATGTCTTGTCCTGGACCCGCAGCGACGCCGGTCAAAGACGTGATAAAGCCAATCTTGATCGGTTCGCCTCCAGACGCGGCCAAAACCACAGGCGTTATGCACGACTGGAGAACAGCCATGAGACAGATTAATGCGCTCACGCGCAATAAGCAGCCGTTTACGGCACTCATAGATACCAGCTATTCGGAAGGGGCGGGTGGGAAGACACCTGTGGCTACATACTATTGTAGCTCATGACAAGTTCCAAATCGGGCCAGTGGACCTACGTCAGCAGTGTCGAACCAGTCTCCATCGGAGAATTCCCAAGCCAAATTCAGGTCGATGATCATCAGGACAGCTTCTTCCACCAACTGGCTGGGTTTGATGCCTTGCCTAGAATGCCTCGATCTCTCGGCGAAGTCCCTCGATGATGGCGGCAACAAAAACCTTTCCTTTCTGCCTGGTCGCCCGAGTCGGATCACCCCAGATTCCCGAAGGCGAATACACGCCTTCTTTGCTATCGGGGTTTCGGGTCAGACGACCTGGACCGGGAGTAAAATCACGCACGACCTTGGTCATGTCAACGACCTCCGGGACCGCAAACAACATGATCGAGGTTTCCACCTCATCGGCGTGGCCGCCTTCAACCGGCTCAGGAAGAATGTTTTCCAAGAACTTATCCAGAACAGAGTAGCGCAACAAAATGTCTTGCGCCGCCAATATCTCTGCTGCCTTTTCCAGAGGAGACAGGGTGGACACACCATTGTTCAACGCATAAAATTTACGCGGACCGAATTGAGCCAGGCTGGTGCAGATGTCCACGGTGAAATCGCGCGCCACTTCGAATCGCAACGACGTAGAGCCGGGATATTCAACAAAAGCAGGATAGTAGTTGTAGTTTACCGTCGGGGCGAAAACGAGATCATCTATCTGTTCCAACAAGACGTTCTTAAAATACTCGACCATCAACCAATCATTGCTGAGAGGAAGATGAGGACCATGCTCTTTAGCGGCCGCGCCCATAGGCACGATAACGGCGCGACAAGACTTCAGAGCGCCCTCCGCTTCCATCCAGGTAAGACTGTCGAGTAGAACAGATTTCAATATGAGGCCCGATACTTAGTTTCTTTGGTTGGCACGATGCTTGGGCGGTATCGCGGTCGCTTTGAGACAAAAACGCCTTTCCCTTACCTTTATTCTCTACATTTCATCTCTTAAGCTCCATTGACAATAAAATCATATCAGCCTTCATCGCCCGTAAAACCGCTCAGTTGGCACTTACATGGGCGATCGGGGTAAGTTGACACACCCCTGGGGGGCTAAAAACGCGGTTAAGCTATAGCACAGTCCTGGTCCCGCATAATAAGATATCTATTTGCCAACTGCTGAATGCAGCGGGCGTCATCGTCTTAGACCCGGGGATACCATGATCGAAAGCCGCATAAATCTGCTCGGCTGCCTTGCCAGCTTGACCGCTCTCTTTATAATCTTGTCCGACACCGGTTGCTCCAGTCCGGAACAACAGCAACGTGAGCGCCAGCAGCTCATGGAGAAATTTGTATCCACCGCCATTCAACACATGCTAGACCGCAACCCAGAGACTATTCAGGAATCGATGACCTTGCTCACAAGAGATGAGATGACGCAACCGCTTGTCGACAAGCTCGTCCAACAGAAACTTCTTCCTGAAACTGATTTGAGCGTCCTCAAACTGAAAGACGAAGCCCAAGAGAATCACACTTCCAACCAGGTTGTAGTGAACAGCACCGCTCCGGTAGACGCACCTACACAGCCGGAAGTCAAATTCAAAGTGGCAGGCAAAGAGATCACTCAAAAAGCGGGGGCCCAGGAAAACACTCGCGATTTCGAATACTTTGTCACCTGCAAATTGACGCCTGCAATGGATGGGTTTCCTCGCATAACCGCCCTGGCACCGGCAAATCAGCCTGCTTCAACCGCGCCGGCAGAAGCAGAGACGGCCAGTGAGCGCGGTGAACACGGCGAACACACTCACAAACGGCGCCATCACCACCAATAAGCCACTACCTGTGGTGCAGAAGAAACCAAAAGTCAGGCAACAAAGTTCGCCGTAATTCCCCGCGTTCACATTAAAAGATCGGGTTGGCCTGCTCGTATCCATGTTACAGTGGGGAATCTGGTTAAGGCACACCCATGCGCTCATCTACGAGCCCGGTTACCGAATCGACAGATAACGATAAGGCAGCTCTTGGGCGCCAGACTCGCGTTGTTCTCGCCTACCTGGTTTGCGCCGCCATCTGGGGCACAACCTGGTATGCCATCCGTGTCTGCATCGCTCCCGGTTGCTACCCCGTCTACCCGGCTGCCGCGATTCGCTTCACAGTCTGTTCCATCATTCTCTCCGCCTTCTGGATCGCATACAGGGGGCGCATCGAACCACCTACACGCACGGAACTGGTCTTTATCCTCATAGGCGGGGGGCTCTCCGGAATCGCATACGGGTTGCTGTATGACTGCGAACAGCAGATTTCTGGTGGCGTCGCCTCTGTCATCGCCAGCCTGGGGCCTCTCGTAGCCGCGGCCATCGCCATGCTTACAGGTACGGAGAAGCCCACGGGGCGAACTATCTCGGGGGCGCTCCTGGCGTTAGCAGGAGTGGCTATAGTCTTTCACGACCGCATGCAGGTTTCGGTGGAAGAAGCTTCAGCCATCGGCGTCTTGCTCTTCAATCTATTCATCTCCCAGACATCCAACGTCCTCATGAAACGTCAGGCCCACCATGTCGCCGTGCTGCCCGTCAACACACTGTTCTTCCTCGGCTCAGCCGTCGTCTTGTGGGTGGGGGCCATTTTCAAAGGACAACTGTTCTTGCCGCCAGACATACCACTGCGAGCAACCATTGCTCTTCTCTATCTCACATTTTTCGGCACCCTGATCACCTTCGCCGCCTGGTTCTATTTGCTCAAAAGAGTCCGTCTCTCCACCGCCACCACTCTTGCTTTCGTCACGCCGATAATCGCCCTGATCGTTGATGCTTTCTATGAGAAGAAGGTCGTGTTGGGAGCAGAAAGCTATGTCGGTTTCCTCATCATACTTCTCGGTGTAGCAGCTACAGTCCTGTTTAACCCTCGCTTGAAGAGCCTGACCATCTTCCCGGCCCGCTTATTGGGATGCCACCGTATATGGTGGCACAAAGGGCAAAAAAATTTGAAACCGCTAGGTCAGGAGGCCTACGATTCAAGCAGGCCTCCTGAGTAGTCTTTCGAATAATTACGGAACTGTCGTGAAGTGCCTCAAGGTATCGGAGAAGTCATTCCCCTTGAAGAAGTCACGGCGCCAGTCCTGCCCATCGATGCGGTACATAAAGCCGATCGGCTCTTTGTACAACTTGCTGTCGCAAACGCTCCAGCCAGTCCCTTTCATCCCAGAAGCCTTACAAGCGCTATCGAGATCTTTGAGGTTGACGGCGTTGCTATCCAGGAAGTAGAACTGGGTCTTGTTAGCGCCCGGACCGAGCCATCCGCCCTTGGCCTTCAGTGATGTCATCGAGAACTGCTCCATTGCCTCCTGGCAATCAGCAGCGCTCTTGTCGCACGCCAACACAAAGACAGATTCGTCTTTGGTAGCAGTAGACGGATTGAGCACTTCCGGCATGTTCGTCTTCGTCACTTCTTTGACGTAGATGCTCGTAATGCCCGCCTGAGCCATGGCACCGCTAGCGGTGCAAAGGAGGAGGGCGCCAAACAGAAAGGAAAGGACTGCTTTGTAGGCTTTCATTGCTTATCCCCACAGTTTCTTCTTTTGCAGACGACAACAAAACATCTATTCGCCAGAAATCTACGAATCTACTTCTCACCGGCCTTCTTGTTGCCCAACTTGAGCAACGGGATGAGGAGAAGACCGAACAACGTGATCACCGCACTCGAGATGATCAAAGGGTTGAGCTGGCTGTGGAAAACCCGCACGTACATCTGAGCTCCCACATTCGAAGATGCCTGCAAAGTCAGATTGTGAATCGACATGAGCATCGCGAAAGTGAAACCTTCAGCTCCATCTGGGCAGTATTCCGCCGCCAAGGCCAACATGGCAACGAGAGTGATCATGCCGAAGGCGCCGTTGATAACGGCAAGCACAATCGCCATGGTCTGGCTGTTCAAGAGAAGATACGATGCTTGCGATGCCGCCCCTAGAATAATGCAGGTGATCATCAACTGTTTCAACGTCATGCGCTTCTGCAAGTACGGATAAATATTGCCGCCTATCACCGAGCCGATGGCGCCAATTGCAGCCAGGTTGCCGATGAACTGCTGGCTGAAATGGAGATGGTCCACCATGTGGTAGTACAACGGCGTGCCGAACCCGGGACTAAACATGTAGAAGAAGATGAACAGCGCCGCCATCCAGAAGGTTCGCGACTTGAGCGTGCTCACAACGGCGCTGAATGTGGCCTTCAAACCGGCCAGATTCAGTTGCGACTTCTCCTCCACATTGATAAACAACAGGCCGACGATGACGATAAGCGGCGACAGCCCCAGAATGAGCATCGCAGTATGCATACCGTCGACGGCTCCATAGTTTTGAGCGATCCACCCTCCTAAGACGGCAGCCCCAAGATTGGCGCCGAAGAAGCACATGTACTGCATATTGACGAAAATTCCGCTCATGGAGAGCTTCTTGCCGTTCTCGACCATGAGGGCGCAGCCCAGGGTCGTCGACACGGCGATGCCGAAAGATGCCGTCAAGAAGAGAAAGCTCAGTCTTGCTGGTTCCGACACTAGGTACGCGGAAAGCAACGCTACCGAAGCCAGAGCGTTGGCAATGAAGATGTAAGACTTCCGCCGATAGCCGAACAAGGGCACGAAATCGGAAAACATGCCGTAGATCGGTTTCACCATCCACGGTATCACGAGAAAACTGATGTACGCCGCCGTCTTGTCAGGTCCCCATCCCAGCTGCGTCTTGAGGAAGTTCATCAAGGGCTGAGTGAGAAGCGGCGACTGGACGAGCCCGTCCACAATGTAGATGAGCCCGAAAATGAGCATTAGCCTGTAGACAACAGGCTGGCGCTGGCCCGACTCGTTCATGGCAATCTCCTATTACAAGCGCGTTAGCGCTCATATATCAGTTCCAAAAAAATGTGGATGAGTCCTTCACAAATCTGAATAAGCCGTTCCACCACGGCTTGTTTAGATTTGCAGCCTGAAAAAATGGTGTAGAGGACGGTCTTGCCGCCCTCTACACCGGCCAAGATCAATCGAACGAAGCCTTTTCTCCCGGCATCCGTTTCCCCAGTTTGAGAAAAGGAATCAGGATAAAAGCCAGCGCTGTCGTTGCCGCCGACACCCAAATCAGCGGCACTAGCTGCTTGTGGAACAGGTGCACGTACATGTAGGCTCCGGAGTTGGCGGAGGCTTGTCCGGCGATGTTGTAAATCGACATCAGCAGAGCATAAGAGAAGCCTTCGGCACCGTCCGGGCAGAAGTCGGCCGCGAGCGTCATGATGGAGACGATCGTGACCATACCCAGTACACCATTCACAACAGTCAGAACAAAAGCGCTCGGTTCACCCGCCAGAAGCAGGTAAGACAGCTGAGCCAGCATGCCCAAGAAGATGCACGAGTTAAGCAACTGCTTCATCGTCATTCGCTTCTGCAGCCATGCATAGAGGACACCGCCTACCACCGACGCACCCGCACCCAGGGCACCCAGAAGTCCGATGAACTGCTGAGTGAAGTGAAGGGTGTCGATTTGAAAGTAATAGAGCGGCGTTCCGAAGCTGGGGCTGTAGTTGTACAGGAAGATGAAGCCGCCCACGAGCCAGAGGTTGCGCTGCCGAAACGCTCTTCCGAGCGCTCCGAAGCTCGCCTTTAATCCGGCAAGATTTACCTGCGACTTTTCTTCCCGCACCGTAAACCAGCTCGCCACCGCGGTACCAACCATGGTGGCAGAGAGCACCATGCAAGCCAGCTGAAATCCGTGCAACTGGCGCTCGGCGAACCAGCCACCAGCCAGAGAGCCGATAACGGTAGCGGCAAAGAACCAGCTCCACTGCTGGTTGACGAAGCTGCCGGAAGCAGCGTATTTCTTGCCGTTCTCGACCATGACGCCGCCGCACAAAGCGGTTGACGCCGCGATGCTGATATTGGCCAGCAGCAAGGGCACGAGAATCTTGGTGGGATCCGCAAGTTGCGACATATACGCAAACGAGAGAGCCCCCAGGGTACCAAACCCGAGCAGATAGCTCTTTCTCCGATACCCAAATAGAGGTACAAAGTCAGAGAACATGCCGTACAGCGGCTTGATCAACCACGGAATCGTGAACACCGTGAAGAAGGCCGTAACGTGGTCTGGAGCCCAGCCGAGAGTGGCTTTCATGTAGTTAGTCAGGGGCTGCGAGTAAACACCGGATTGGAAGAGCCCGTCAGCCATATACAGACACGCGAAGAAGATGAACAACCGCCACATGGCAGTCTTCCTCTCCTTCGCGTTAATCTGCGGCTGCGCGGGCTTGGAATCCACCCCGGTCTGGGAGCGCTTTTCGTCACTCATAGTCAGACCTTTCCGACACTCGCGCGAGTGTCTTTGGGCGCCGCGCCAAGCCAAGTTGCGCGCAGCAGTTACGTTCACTCGTTTACTTGATCACCGTAAACCGATCCAGCTCCTCGTTGTCCTCGGAGATCTGGCGAACGGTCATGGAAAGACCTTCGAAGTCGATGACGGTAAACGAATGCTTTGTCGCTGCCAGTTTGTAGGTAAACGGCTCCGTCCCCGTTCCCGGCGCTGCTGTGTGGTGTAACGAAGCACCACCAGCGCCAGTGACCAAATAGATAATTCCATTCGGTCGAGTGTTGCCGATTCCATCAAACTGCCGGTCAATCTCAATTTTCCCCTCGATCGCACCGGTCGGATCGATAGGCTTACCCTTGTCCAGCTCGAACTTGAGCGGATACGTCCGCTCATACCAGTGAGCATGTCCGACGATGCACATGTCGACGCGCATCTCTTGCAAGATGTCGGCAATCAGGCGCATCCGGCTCTCCGGCTTGTGACGCGTGTGAGACGTGAAGCTCGGATGATGGAAGACGACGATCTTCCATCGCGCCGAGCAGCTCGATAGATCATGGCGAACCCAATCGCGCAGATCTTCACTGGTCCAGTCCATGTAGACGTTGGAGTCGAGGAAGAGCCAGTGCACATCGCCGTTGTCGAAGGAGTAGTTAGACATGCGCGGATACCGGCCACCCGAAGCTTGGGTGACGTTATCTTGCCTGGCCTGATCGCCCAGAAGCATCGGCGAGTTGCGCCCACCTCCTACGAACGGTCCGTTCAAAGGCTGCGACCATTGGTAGAAGTATGCGAACAAGTCGCCGTGGTTGTCCAGATTCGGCACGTCGGTGAAGTTGGGACGGCCAACACAGTGGTTGCCGGTACAGCTGACCGTCAAGGTAGAACGCAGAAGCGGTCCGCCTTTGGCGATGTCTCGCTGATCGTTGTTGATGACCGGATAGACATATTGCAGGTACTCGGACAACCGGCCCCGCTTGTACGCCCAGTCTCCCGGTACGACGAGCATCTCCGGCTTGTAATCGAGAGCCTGGTAAACAACTTTGGCAGATCCCGGATTGCCTTCACCGAAGTCGCCGAAAGCAACCACTCGCAACGCGGACCCCCGCGGTTTGATCATGGTGGCAGAGGCCGTGAAGACAACGATATCGTTGCGCAAAATCTCATATGTGAACTGGGCACCAATGGTCAGGTCATTCAAAAGGGCGCGAAACTGAACGTGCGCCGGCACCTTGTCGAACACCGGAATGGGGTTGCGGCTCACGTCAGCCTTGACAAACCCACCGGAATCGGTAGAGCGCGCCCGGGCAGACCAGGTGACTGCCGCCTCATCCATGGCGCTCCAGACCACTTCCAAGCCGCCGTTCGTGACACCGTGCCTGGTGCCGAGCTGAACCGTGGGCTTGATGAAGAATGGACCGTCGGTGGGCGGTATATCATGCTTTTTATGCTCCTTCGAGTGTTCACCCGAGGAGTCTTTCTTCTTGCCGCCACAAGAGCCATTTTCTCCACAGCTCTTCTTGCCGGCACACCCGTCGCATTTGCACTTCGGCTTGCGAGCGCGCTGTTCAACACAGAAGATCGCGCTCACAACCAGCAGAACCACAATTAAGAGCACGTAGATGAGCATGGCTTTCTCGCTTTCTTTTTGGCTCCTTTCGTGAGCGGCGCGGCGAACGCCTTCAGCAGCCGCCGCGCCCAGACCTCACTTTTTGCCATCGCCGTCCTTGGGATCAGCCTTGGGATCAGCCTTGGGATCGGTCTTCTCGTCCGCCGGGCAGTCGCACTTGGACGGATCGCCCTTGCCTTCTTGGCCTTCGCGATAATGCTTCACGGCGTAATAAACACCGATGCCGACCGCGGCCAAGAGCACCAGTAGAGTTGCAATATCCATGTCACACTCCTGTTTCATTTCAGTGGCGCACGCTACCGGCTAGCAGTAGCGTGCGATTCGATCCGGAGCCAGCTACGCACCGAACACCGGCACGCGCCTTCGTTTCTTTCAAGCAGGCTTATCGCCTGACTCGGTTCCGGCAGTTGCTGCCGGCGATGAGGACTCACCGCCGGACTCCAATTTCTTCACTTCCAGCTTCGTGATGGCGGGGCCTTTCGCCTCCAGAACTCGGAAGCTAAAGCCACCCATGCTGACTGTTTCACCGATGTTGGGTTGCCTATCGAGAGCCTCGATGACGGCGCCGGCAACACTGGTGCAGTGAGTGCAAGCAATGCGCACTTCGAATGCCTTGTTGAACTCGAACAGAGTCAACTCGCCCTGGACGTGCCAGGTGTCCTTGTCCTTGGCTTCGACAGCATTGCTCGGCTTGTCGTACTCGTCCCAGATTTCGCCCACCAACTGCTCGATCAAGTCTTCGAGCGTGATCAAGCCGACCGTGGTGCCGAACTCGTCCACCGCGATCGCCATCTGAAGTCGACGTTCTTTCATCTCTTCCAGCAAGTTGCCGGCGTGCATGCGGACAGGCACAAAGTAAGCCTTGCGCATGTACGCGTTCAGCTTGAACGCAGGCAGTGCGCCTGGGTTCTTGAGGTGATCTTGCCATAGATCGAAGAGATCGCGGGTGTTGAGAATGCCTATGACAGTGTCACCACGGTAGACCGGAAGCTTTGAGTGCTTCGTCTGGCAAATGACCTTCACGATCTCGGCCAGTGGCATAGTCTCAGTGATGCAGTCCATGCGCAGGCGAGGAACCATGACTTCGCGCACCGTTAGATCTTTGAGATCAAGCGCGCGTCGCAACAGCCCGGACTCCTGCTTGTCGATCGTACCGGCTTTCTCACTCTGGTCGAAGAGAATCTGCAATTCGTCTGTCGACGGCAACTGGTGGTGCCCCTGCGGCGCCACGCGCGCCAGTCGAAAGAGCTTCAACACCAGAAACGACGCCGTCGCCATGAACCAGATGAGCGGGCCCATGACCACGCAGAAGACCATGAACGGCTTGTACAACCGCATCAGGGTCTGCTCGGGCAAACGCAAAGCGATCTGCTTCGGAATCTGCTCGGCGAACACCACCTGGATGACGCTGAGAAGCCCGAAAGACAGCCAAAACACCGCTTCGCTCGATCCCTGACCGTGCAAGTAGAAGGCATCGAGCACGATGGCGTCAAGCGCCAGCAGAAGCGAGCTTCCTACCTTGCCCAGGCTCAAACTGCTGAAGCTGATGCCCAACTGCGAGCCGGCGATAGAACGTTCGATGTTCGCCTTGAGCGCTTGAATAGTCTTAGCGCCGGCAACACCGTTGTTCACCATTTCTTCCAGCCTGCTCTTGCGGATGGTGACGAGGGCGTATTCAGCCGCCACGAAAAGGCCGTTGGCTATGAGGCACAAAACTACCAAGCCAAGCAAAAAGAGCGTACTCATAAAGACTCCTGAGTTTCGGACTGTGTCGAACATCAGTCCATCGGGAACACCTCACCAGCGCACCATAAATGCGTTCCGTAGCTGTTGTTGTTGCTCGGAATAGGTCCAGTTCGACTAGATTGGAGGCTCTGGGTGAGATGAAAGGGGTGAAGGCCAAAAACTAGCGGATCTCTTATCAAGCGCTCAAGAGCTTTTAGATATCAACTTTCTATAAAGGCTTCTATCTGAGTTCTTATGAGAGGTAATAAAGCTCGCCGCTAGCACACCTTGATAACCAACCAGACCTCCCGCCCCTCGGCGACGACTGTCGAAATCGCCATGGACGCCACCGTCTAGGCGATCCAGTCATGTTGGGCCAACTCCGCCAACCTGCCAAATCCATTCCTGAACGAGCCTCCTTTTCAACCACCTTTCCGTCTGCCGAATCGTCCCCCCAAGTTCTCAGGCACCATGCCAAAACTGCCGGATGCCCTGCTCATTTGCGCACCATCTTTGGTACCAAAATGCCATTGCCGCTAAACATATTTGGATATACTTTTGATATACTCCAGACATGCCACAACACTTGGTATTCGACCCTTGCTACAACACCGACTTGAGAGAGTTCGGCGTGGACAAGCCATTTGCCCTTGACAGGGGCGCTCTGGTGTTGCAAGAACTCGAACGGCGTTTCGGCAAAGAAGCCGCGGTCTATGAGAAACCAGAGCCCGTCGCAGTCGACGATATCCTTCTCGTTCACAGTCCGGCCTACATCGAGAGCTTGAAGAAGCCCGAGACGTGGGTGCAGATTATGGAGTTCAAAGACGAAGAGTACACACCCAACAAGGCCACACGGGCCCTGCCTGATCTCCTCGACGACATTCGTCTCAAATGCGGGGGAACCTTGCTTGCCGCCCACAACGCTTTGGAGTTGGGAATGTGTGCCAACTTGGGGGCTGGCTATCATCACGCTTTTCCTGACCAGGGTCGTGGTTATTGCGTACTCAACGATCTGGCCATCACGGTGAAGAACGTCCAACGATCGGGTAAAGCGACAAAGATTCTCATCGTCGATCTCGACTTTCATCAGGGCGACGGTACAGCCCTCATATTCAAAGGAGACAAAGACGTCTTCACCCTCTCTGTCCATTCCCAAGATGGATGGCCTGATGTGAAGCAAGAAAGCTCCCTTGACGTGCCGATTTATCAGAACGAGGAACACGTGTATTTAGACAAAGTGGACGTCGCCGTTAAACAGGCGCTTCGTTCATTCGCACCGGATTTGGTGCTGTATGTTGCCGGCAGTGATCCCTATGAAAAAGATGTTTTACCAGGCACCGTCTTCATCAAGCTGTCGCTCGCACAGCTTGGCCGGCGGGACAAATTCATTATCGATACATTTGCCGATCGCGGCATTCCGCTAGCGTCGGTCTTTGCCGGCGGGTACGGTCCAGACGTTTGGGAAGTTCATTATCAGTGCACACAATACTTACTAGAAAGAAGCGGTAAATTAGTTGCCAGCCAGAGCCCATAGTAATCGATTCAGAAGAGATGCCTTCGAGCATGATGGCGTCGCCATGCCCTTTTTAAAATGGGCAGGTGGCAAAGGTCAGTTGCTCAAGCAGTTCGAGCCCTACTACCCCGACAGGTTTGCTCGCTACTTTGAGCCATTCATCGGCGGCGGCGCCGTTTTCTTTTCCATGGCTGCGAAACAGCAAGATCTTCGTGCCACCATATCTGATTGCAATTTCGAACTTATCAACTGTTACCAGGTCATTCAAAATCACGTCGATGAGCTTTGTTTCGCCCTGCGAGAGCACCTCAACGATGCCGACCACTACTATCGAGTTCGGGCCATGGATGTTTCCGCATTGAATCCGATCTCCCGGGCGGCGCGTCTCATCTACCTGAACAAGACTTGCTTCAACGGCTTATATCGTGTCAATCGCAGCGGCAAATTCAATGTTCCCTTCGGCAAGTACAAAAATCCCCGCATCGTCGACGACACCAATTTACGCAATGTGTCCCGTTTGTTGCAACGCACCGACATTCGCCACAGCAATTTCGATGAGAGTCTGGAGCAGGCGCGCAAGGGCGATTTCGTTTATTTAGATCCCCCCTACCAGCCCCTCAGCACCACATCAAATTTCACCAGTTACACAGCCACATCGTTCTCGTCGGCGGATCAAGAGCGGCTTGCCGACACGTTCCGAAAACTGAGCAACAGGGGCTGCCTCGTCATGCTGAGCAACTCCGATACAGAACTAATCGAGGACCTGTACCGAGGTTTCAACCTGCACCGGGTCATGGCCACCCGAGCCATCAACTGCAAAGGCAACAGCCGCGGTCGCATCAGCGAGCTGCTCATCACCAACTACTAAGCGATCTCTCAGGGAGAGATGTCATCCCTGGTTGTACGATCTAGCTGAAACTGGCTTGTGGTCTGCCACAGGCGGCGCACAACATCGCCACTACACACGTGAGCGATTGTGAAACTCGTTGCATCCATTCTCGCGCGCTCCCGTGAAACGAGTCAAAGTCCACACCTGGCTTGTAGTCTGCCACGGGCGGCGCATAACATCGCCACTACAACACGTGAGCGATTGTGAAACTCGTTGCATCCATGCTCGCGCACTCCCGTGAAACGCGTCAAAGTCCACAACTGGCTTGTGTCTGCCACGGGCGGCGCACGGTCCATTGGGGGGGGTCAAGTTGACCTGTCTCTCCTACCCGTTGCAACTCACTGTCACTTTTGGGGGAGGCAAAAAGTGACTCCTCTGTCACATGAGGGGTCAAATTGACCTGTTTCTCCTGCCCGATGTGACTCAACTGTCACTTTTGGGGGAGGCAAAAAGTGACTGCTCTGCAGGGCGGAGTCAAATTGACCCGCTTGCTCTGCCCGATGTGACTCAACTGTCACTTTGGGAGGAAGCAAAAAGTGACTCCTCTGTCACATGGGGTCAAATTGACCTGTTTCTCCTGCCCGAGGTGACTCAACTGTCACTTTTGGGGGAGGCAAAAAGTGACTGCTCTGGCAGGGTGGGTCGACATGTTATGTGGTCGTACAATCCCTTTGTACAAAACGCTCGCATGAGAACTTACGAACCGAATTCGGAATCTCTGTAATCAGCTCGCTGCTCAGCTTATGGGAACGGCGCTATGCATCGCCCGGGTTGGACACGATGCGACTTTATCCTTCGATGAGGTAGCCGGCGCCGTAGAGGGTTTTGATGAAGTCTTTTTTGTCGAGGGCTGATAACTGATGGCGTAGCGTTTTCATGCAGGTGCGCACGGTTTCTTCCGAAGCTTCGGCGTCTGAGGGCCAGACTGAATCGAGCAATTGTTTGGCGCTGAAGGGACGGTTCGGATGCCGCATCAGGTATTCGAGCAGGGCCGACTGTTTGGGCATGAGAATGATGTTTTTGTCTTTGACGGATAGCATGCGGGTTTCCGCCTTCAACTCAACGTCTCCGATCTTGAGAACGCTGAATACTGTCCGAGGGCGGCGCAGCATGCTTCTGATGCGAGCCCCGAGTTCACGGACATCGAACGGCTTGGTCATATAATCGTCGGCGCCGGAATCGAGCCCTTCACCTTTGCTGGGAATGTCGGCTTTACCGGTAAGAAAGATAATGCCGGCTTGCCCACCGGAAGCGCGATAGCGGCGGCATACTTCCAGCCCACTAATGCCTGGAAGAGACCAGTCAAGCACCACCACGTCGAAATCGAATCCGTCCAGCATCTGGAGGGCATCTTCGCCGCTGGACGCCACTTCGAAGACGTGGTTTTCCAGGGCAAACCAATCCCTGAGCCGTTGGGCTAATTCAGCATCGTCCTCAACTAACAGAATTTTGGCCATCGATATCGTACTAAAAACTCGTACTAAAAAACCCGTACTAAAAAACCGGACTAAGAAACCTGCTTGGCTAATGATATAGGCAATCTGGCGCTTTTGCGAGAGTAAACTGATGGGTTCTCAAACAGCTCCTGACATTGACCGATACTGGTCCGGCCAGCCGCAGCCTAACTGTATCACTAGACCGGCTGGATGCGCCAAGGCGGCAGTCTGAGCCATTCTCAGCGGGCAAACGCCATGCAAATGCCATGCACATTGGGGTTTCGGGTATGTCATCATGGTTTACGGAGCCCCAAAGTTTCATTCGCCCGCACCAAAAGACAACGAAAAGATACTCGTCGCCGTTGCCAACATGAAACTCAAATTCAGCTCTATCCTCGCCTGCCTACCAGTTGCGATAGGCCTATCGTGTGCGTCCTGCACAGACAGGCACGAAGACGCCCCGCGTCCCCCTGCAACTGTCGCTGACACCCCGATGCCCGACCTTTCGGGCAGCTCCGGCAACATAAATGAAAACAACCCCAAATTGGTGGCATTGAACGAAAATATCAAACAAAATCCAAAGTCGGTGAAAGCATACATGAACCGCGCCGAGTACCTCGAAAGAGCATATGAGGCGGAGCGCGCCATTGCCGATTACACCTACGCAATAAAGCTGCAGCCGGAGAATCCTCAAGCCTACCTTGGGCGCGGAAGGTGCTATTGCTTCATCGAGAGATTTGGGGAAGGCAGGGCGGATATCCAAAAGGCAACCACCTTCGCCGACGCCAACACAGCCATGGCTGCCCTGAAAGAGAAACTCGATCTAGACGAAAAGCTGCACTTGTATAAAGACGCGATACAAGATTTCGAGCATTTGCAGAAAGTAGACGACAATGTGAAAAACAGGATCATCTGGAGCATGCCTGAGGTTTACGTCAAGGGTGGTGAACCTGAAAAAGCCATCGAGCTGGCAAACGCAGCGATCAAACGCTGGCCGCACTCGAACCAATCTTGGGAGGCTCGGGCAAAGGCCTACGTGGCAATGGGACAAAAAGAAAAAGCCCTCGCCGACTATACGCAAGCCATCGCGCGCAGCCAACAAAATGCCGATCTTTACAGGATTAAAGCCACTCTGGAAGATGAGCTCGGCATGAAAGATGGAGCTGACCGCGATCGAGCCCTCGCCAACCAATTCGGCAATGAAAGCGTTAGTAACGCTCCATTCCGCCGCTAGCACCGCTTTGCTAGGTTGAAAAGAGACACACCAGGAAAACGTTCGACACAGTCGCTGCATTCCTGGAGATCTGATCTGAAACGATAAGGATGTCTTTTAGTTTCACTCTTCAGCGCATTTAGGTTCTCAAACAGTCTACAAATCATGAGTATGAACCTTTCATAGTCGCTCCGTGGGCGGCGCGCTTTAACGCAACCTGCTGCTTGTCCTCGGTTTCGCCTGCGGCTTACCTCGGACTGCGCATTCGGTCGCGGCGCTTGCCCATTTTTTATAACCGCTCCGTGGGCGGCGCGCTTTAACGCAACCTGCTGCTTGTCCTCGGTTTCGCCTGCGGCTTACCTCGGACTGCGCATTCGGTCGCGGCGCTTGCCCATTTTTTATAACCGCTCCGTGGGCGGCGCGCTTTAACGCAACCTGCTGCTTGTCCTCGGTTTCGCCTGCGGCTTACCTCGGACTGCGCATTCGGTCGCGGCGCTTGCCCACTCCGCTTTTGATTCACTTTCAGATCAAGGAAACCCGCCATGAACAAGACCGACGAAGCTCGGCTAGAACATCTAGAAATTCCGAGCGAAATCACGGAGCTGGCGAAAAGGCTTACCCGAGGCGCCAGAGAGGTGCTTCCCAGTCTGCGGGCCCTGCAGCTGAAACTGCTCAAGGCACGGCAGGAAGGGCGTAAGCTCAGAGTCAAGCTCGGCATCGACCCCACCGGGTTCGACGTTCACATCGGCCACGGCGTACCTTTGCGCGCTATGGCTCGCTTCCAGGAAGAAGGCCACGAGGTTCAGTTTCTCATGGGCGGCGCTACCGCCCAGATTGGTGATCCCACTGGCCGCGACTCCGCTCGCGCCATGCAGACGGCAGAGGAGGCCGCGCAAAAATGCGCTACCTTCGTGGAACAGATTCGTCCGCTTCTGCCACTCAAGCCCGAGAACATCTTCAACAACGCCGACTGGGAGCATCGCTTCTGGGAGACATTCAGGCTTTTGAGCCGGCGCCTGACCATCAACCCATTCCTGGGCAAGGAGGCGTTCGCGAACCGGCTCGACGCAGGAAAACCGGTGTCGTTCATCGAGACCTTCTACCCGATTATGCAGGGCTTCGACTCTGTCGAGCTGCATTCCGATGTGGAAATAGGGGGCACCGATCAGCGCTTCAATCTCCTGATGGGCAGGCAGCTTCAGTCCATGTTCGATCAGGAGCCCCAGGTGGTGATCATGTTCGACCTGCTGGAAGGCACTGACGGCGTGCCCGTTCTCAATGAGGACGGTTCCCCGGCCAAGACGCCTGAAGGCAAGCCCCGGTTTCGCAAGATGTCGAAGTCGTTCGACAACACCATCAATCTCAAGGACTCGCCCAATGATATCGTCGGCAAGACTATGCGCTTGCCTGACGGTCTCATCGAGCGGTTCTTCACTTTGGCGACCTCGGTCGACTCGGAGCGACTGGCGAGCGAAGCTGCTTTCCTTGCCGGAGGCGGCAACCCTCGCGATGCGAAGGTGCGTCTGGCCCATCAGCTCGTCCTGGAGCTGCACGGTCAAGCCGCTGCCGAAGCAGCTCTCGAGTTCTGGCATACCGTGCACACCGAGCGCGGCACGCCCACCGACATGCCACTGTGCATGGTGCCGCCGGCCACCAACCTGGTTTCCCTCATAGTGGAGCACGGTCTGGCCGAGTCGAAGACAAAAGCTCGCGCCCTCATCAAGCAGGGCGGAGTTCGGCTCGACGACGCCAAGGTGACGGACGAAGCTCACGTCATCAATCTGGCGCCGGATGAGAAACTCGTTCTCAAAGTGGGCAAGCAGGGCAAGTTCTTGCAGCTGGTCGGCCAGCCCGCTGCTTGACTCAACTTCCGGCAATGGATAAGCAAGGGCTGTTTGCGAAAGCGGCTCTTGCCCCATCCAACCACAAAAAAAATTCTCGCCATAGCACCATATATAGTACCACTGCGCCTCAAAAACCAAAAAAAACAACGATTCCACTACGGCGCGTAGTCAACCAACAGCGGGTATACTTTCCGAGGAGTCCGCTTTCGAGGTCCTGGGGTTGAATCAAAAAGTCCTGAATTTGGCGAGATTCGCGTACCAGTCGCTCATCGTTTGCTGGATGATCGGTTCCCTCGGTTTCATCGGCAAATTGTTGGTTGCTAATCAGCTTCTTACCAGTTCAGATGGGCGCACTGTTCACTACTGCGACTTTGTTCTCTACAAGATGGGCGGCACGATCTTTCTTTCCGACTCGCCGCAAAACATCTACGACTCGGCCACCCAACTGCAAACGTTCAACAATCTCATTGCTCCACTGCATGTCGATCATTTAGACCCGCTCCTTTATCCGCCATTCTTCTTCGCCATGATGACACCATGGGCGCTACTACCCCTGACCCTCGGTTTTATCATCTGGTCCATCCTGGGAATCGCCGGTGGACTGGGAACCGTACTGTTGCTCTTGCGTGAATCACAGCTGTTGCCGGCCCGCCAACACAGAACATTCCTGGTCGGAGCCGTCGTGTTCGTTCCATTTTTTCAGAGCTTGGAAGTCGGCTATTCCAGCCTGCTTCTCCTCATAATTTTAGCGGCATTCTTCTGGGCATTTCTTACCCGCAAAGATGTTCTTGCCGGGCTTATGCTGGCCTGCAGCGCCTTTAAAGTGCAATACTTCTGGTTCCTTTTTCTCCCTGCTCTTTTTTGCAAAAGGATCAAAACCCTGGCAGTGGGGCTGCCGGCGGCGGCCATGCTTTGCGCTCTGTCTGCCTGGCGCGTTGGGTGGTCGAACATTTGGAACTACCCGCGAATCGTTCTCGCCGGCGAGCCCTCCGGCAACGTCTACCAGATGGTCGGATTCCGCGGTTTGATAAGCAACTTCGTGCCTCAATCAATCGCCATTCCCGCCAGCGGCGTCGTCTCAATTTGCGGCTCTATCCTTCTTATGTACATCTGGTGGCGGGCTAACAAGTCGAAAAACCAAACTGAAATGCGCTGGGCGGCAGCCTTGACAGCAACAAGCGCTCTTCTTTTCAGCCCTCACTCTCACATGTCTGACTGCACCATCCTTTTGATCTCCGCCGCCCTGACCCTATCAACACTCGAATTCGACGAGGCCGTCAAACTCAAGCCGATAAGCCTCCGCATCTGGCACCTCGTGTATCTCATTTCTCCAGTCTTGAGTATCGCTCTCTTCATATATTGGGGAATACTGGGTCAATGGCTGAACATGACCATAGACCCGTTCCTTATTTTCAATATTGCCCTGTTCGGATCGGGACTGGCTTACTTCTTAAGCCGGCAGCCGATTGACGATAGCGCTTCCAAACTCATCTTCTTGCCGTAACAAGCCATGGTGGAATCCCCACTGTGACTGAAATGCCATGGTTTTGCCAAGTTGCCGCCATCGTTCTGCCACTTATACCTCTTATAGTTCTTCTCGAAGACATTCCGTTTTTTACCTTCCCTCCCTCCGTTTTCCCGCAGGGTAAATCCAATATGGCCAAAGTATTGTTCATTGAACGCAACCAAAATGTGGGCGCAGATTTGCGCAACTCGATGATGGCTGAATCACACGCTCTCGACCTCGTGAGCGAAGTCAGCGATCTTCTTAATCGATTGAAACTGTTCGAGTATGATCTGGTTCTTGTCGAACTCGAAATGGCAACGGAAAACGAATCCGCTCTGCTCCAATCGATTCGCAGCGAGGGCTTGAATAGTGCCGTTATCGTGTTCACTCAAGAGGCGATAACCCCCGAGACGAAAGCCGACATTCTCGATGCCGGCGCCGACGATTGCATCACCGCACCTTTCTTTATGACGGAACTAAACGCGCGTATTCGTTCAATTCTCAGACGCAGCGCCAAACAACCGGCGGAAGTGTATCAAGTAGGAGACGTCGTTCTCGATCGGACCAAGCACCAAGTGCTGAAAAACGGTCAGGAGATCGTTCTCGCTCCAAAAGAGTTCTCTCTTCTCGAGCTGCTCATGAGCAATCCGGGTCAGATCCACAGCGGCGAATCGTTGCTGCGAGAACTGTGGGCGTCGACTACCGGTGTGACAATCGAAGCCGTGCGCACATCGGTCAAACGTCTGCGCCAGAAGCTGTCGGCAGACGACAACAGCATCACAGTGATCGAGACAGTTGCCAAATTGGGATACAGAATCAATTGCACCACCGATCCGATTCCGTTCCGCCCCATTCCTCGGCACACAATTCCAGTCCAAACGCCAGTCCATACAAATGGATTTGTCACGGCTCCCTGATCTCAGTGTGGTTTCTACTTAGACCGTTGCGGCAAGTACGAACGCCGCAGCGGTTTATACGCATTAAGGCTAGGGAATTGCGCCACTCTGACATAGAATGGGCAAATTCGATCGGCGCTAATCGCCGTGTCACAACAAGACCACAAGGAAACCCTACACTTCCATTAACCCGCAACGGTTCCATATGAGCGGGATACAAGCTAGTCACAGTCTCCGTTAACTGTGCAAATGGAGTCGACACCAACAGTGCCACAAATTTCTAGAGAACAATTTCTAGAAACGCCACGCGTTCCAGCTTCTTACTTACCAAACCACACTGTTGATGTAAGCAAGGCAGTACGTTGCCGGCTACAACAGAACCTCAACTAGGGCGGCGCATCGGAAACTATGGTCATCGGTAACCACACATCACCATCAGATAACGCGGCTGCGGCAGGTCTTCCAGCCGACAAACCGCCTCATTTCCACGCCATGGACATAGCATCGCGAGAATCTTCCACAAATTGCTTCATTGATGCCGTGTCGGCGATGAACCACACTGGTAACAGAGGCCTCTCCGAAGATCTGGCCATTGCTCGAGCAGCCACCATTTCGCTGCAGCGAATGGACACTGTCTCGCCTATTGTCGGCAATCAAATGTCCTTCGCTCCCTCTCCATATGAAGGATTAATCGACTTCCAACCGAGACCCAGCCGAACTACAGACAGCACCGTTCTCACCGCCGCCGTAAGCACAGACGCACCAGCGGCGCCGGCGCAGGGAGATGCCCAGAAGCAGATTGCGGATGCTCAACAAGCCTTGCTGGCACCGAATGTGTCATCAGTCGACAAAGTCAGGATGATGGATTATCTCTTCCAGTCAGGCGTAGGTACCGATCAAAATCCTCTGCAAATCCGCGATCGTGACGGAAATGTTCGCAACTATGTGATCGAAGAACAACAAGCCGGCAATGGCCGAACCATGGTGCATCTTTTCGCTCAAGACGACCAGGGCGAGCGCCACGTCGTCTTGCGTGGTGTCATGCAACAGGATGGCTCGGTTCAACAAGAGCGCGACGACCAGGGCAGATTTGTCGCCATCGAAGGCGCCTGGTGGAAACAAAACATGGCCGATCGCAGCCTGCTCGTTGCCCAGAGCTCAAATACAGTTGATCAAACCGATCGGACCCGCCCGGCTCCGCCTGCACCAGTTCAGCGCGACAGCTACTACGATTACGACGGATCGGCCCGTTCGCCGCAAGCGCCCCAGTTAGGCGAAGCTCCCACGGCGGCGCGCCGCAGCTCAGATCAAGATGACCGTCCCCAGATGCGCGAAGAAGCGCCGCGAGTATACGCCGACGGCTACATGCCGTTCAGACACTACGGCGAAACCCGTGAAGAGTACATGCAGCGCATGGGACAGCGCCGGGAAGCCCCGCCGCCGGCACCATACTCCACCGATCCAGGCATTCCCAGACTGCACCGGCAGCCGCCTGACTATGCGCCCAGACCGCAAAGTGTAGAACCAGGTTACCGTCAAGGGTATCCACGACAGTACGAGCCTGGCGAAGCACCTCCGCCCATGGCACCGCCACCATATTCGATGCCGATACCGATGCCTTTCTTTATGCCGCATCGCCATCGCTGGGGCCCACAGCCCATGATGCCGCCTCCCTACGGCTACGATCCATATCATCGGATGATGAGGCCTCCAAATCCATACGAGCAGCCGAGACCGCCGTATCCATACGGACAGCGGCCACAGCAACCATATGAACGGCCACCCATGCGGCAACCGCATCCTGAACATAGACCGGTCCGACCATATCCACCGGTAGAACAGCCGGATGTTCCCCTGACGCCAGTTCAACCAGGCGATTTGAGCCGTGACAATCCTTCTGCCCGAGCCAAGCGTGAACAGCTCGCCGAAGAGTCGTACCGGATCGGCGGCGGTCGCAGGCTTAACAGTTGGTGCGCCAGGGGTGTCCACGAGGCACTCGAAGGAGTCGGCATTCATGTCACGTCCGCCGACGCCCTTCAATTCGGCAAAAACTTGCTAGCGTCAGGCAAATTCGTGGTCGTGCCCTTGCGTCCAGAAAACGCACAACGAGGCGACATTGTAGTAAGACACGAGCTGTTGGATCCCCAGAGCGGACGTGGCGATATTTTCATATCTCAGGGTGACGGCACCGGAACCAGTGACGGACAATGGCGTCGCATCACCAAAGACGGAGAGACGTACAAGACCTATAGTGGTGGTACGGGCGGCTACGACCGCAGCTATGTACTCCGATACGTCGGTTAACTGATCTTAGCTTAGCCCGAAGACGAAATTCAGAAAATCAATGCTCCTATGCACAGGCGCCATGTATGGCGCCCCTACCGCAGTCGGACAATGGATCCATAATCAATCCAAGACGCCGCATGTTGAGGGGCGACGCCGTGCGTCGCCCGTGCCAATCACTTTATGGATCCAACACTGAGAATACCAGACCTCTGGCGCGCACTTTTTGCCACACTCTTTCCGGAATGACAAATGCTGAATCCGATGGTTCGCTAACCAACCAATCCGGTCGCTTCCCTGGTTTCAACAAAAGTGACTGCCCATCAATACCCTCGAAATACAAGGGATGATTTCGTCTCAGTATGCCAATGCCATATAGATTGGTAGCGTTGATTTTGGCCTCGTTCAACCACTCCGAAGGCTTTCCAGATTCGTCTGTGATAAAGGCTTCCTTCATCTGATCCATAGCCCGAACATAGGGATGGTCGGGAGAGTAAGCAGCCATCACCTCTTCATATGAACTGTGTTGAGCGACCACATCTCGCATATTTGCCAGAGCTTGTTCTGCCGTATCGCCGGGAACACCAACAGACTTCGCCCGTTCACCCAATTCAAGAATGAACTTGGTTACCCTGGAATGATCTCTGTCAGCCAATTGCGTAGTGTCCTTCACATGCTCTTTCCAACCTACCCCCATGCCGGTGCCAAAATCTCGACGAAATGCTGCCGAGATGTGTTCGAAAGGCGCACTGGGAAGAGCTACTAGAGTGGGCTCATCCCTGATGTGGAAGAACACCTGATGGGACTCCGTCTGCATAGACACAGACATCGAGAACTCCGGCGACTCCACAGCCGGTAAGTGATCTAGAAATGCATCCGTTAGATGATCGGAGACGTGACTCCAGAGGATGAACGGTCTATCCATGATCTCAAGGCCAAAGCGCTGCGGCAATTCGCTGGTTACAACAGGCACAGTGAATCTATTCAACTGATCGACGCGGGCTTGCAACACCTTCGAAGTCTCTTTTATTTCAGCTTCAATCTTGTCTTCAGGAACCTTGGCACTGCCCGGAGCATTCGCCGCTTCAGCTCTATTCCAGATCTCCAACTGTTTTACAGCTGAAGGGTGGCGGTAAAACACGGCAATGTCATCGAGATACTTAGGATCCGTTTGCAGTCGCAAAGAAACGGGACTATTGCTCGCATCTACAGCCAATTCGGCGCGCCTGGACATCAAATCGGTGATGCGTTGGATGCGTGTAGGATGATAATCGAGCGATCTGAGAACA
>Ga0206838_10050_pt1 | contig 37957 bp, 47 predicted proteins | sample Alteio_BWOrgCont_26_FD_152879 | JGI IMG/M metagenome (GOLD analysis project Ga0206838, IMG submission 152879) | Enriched cells from forest soil in Barre Woods Harvard Forest LTER site, Petersham, Massachusetts, United States -... | ecosystem: Environmental > Terrestrial > Soil > Temperate forest >...
ATCAACCCATCGATGTGGAAAAACTTTCGGCAATGGACCGATGGATCTTATCGACTTTGGCCGAAACCACGGATGATGTAAACGAAAAGCTGTCGCAGTACCGCTTTGGCGATGTGGTGACGACACTCTATGAATTTATCTGGAACCGGTTTTGTGACTGGTATGTGGAATATGCGAAAAAACAGCTTCGCGATGAGGCCACCCAAGCCAATACCCAGCGTATTTTGCGGTTTGTGTTGGATCAGACGTTACGTCTGCTGCACCCGGTGATGCCGCATATTACGGAAGAGATCTGGCAAAAGCTGCCCAACCGAAACGACCCAGCCATTATGATTAGCGCCTTCCCAGATTCAAAAACCATGCCCAAATATGACATCACGGCGATTGACCTGATCATTGAAACAATCCGCACCATTCGAAATATCCGGCAATCGTCCGGAATCGCCCATAGCCAACCCACCGCCGTTCAAATCGAATCCTCGGATAAAGCGTTGATTGTTAATCAGGATATTATTCATCACTTCATCAAATTGAGCAGTCTTGATTTTAGCGAGGCGATTGACGGGTCGCCCGCCAATTCCGCCATCGGCGTGTTTAGCGCCGGTCGCGTGATTGTGTCTTTGGACGGCGCCATCGATATCGAAGCAGAAGTCGAGCGTCAGAAAAAGACGCTTGAAAAACTACAAAAAGAACACACCGATCTGGCTCATCGCCTGGGAAACCCTGCCTTCGTAGACAAAGCCCCGGCCGAGGTCGTCGCGAAAAACCGCGAACGCCTGGAAGAACTAGCCCAACAAATCCAAGCCATCGAGGCCCAACTCTCGGCGTTGGCTTAAGCCTTTTGTTTTTTCAAAATTGTTTTAGACGGTCTTCCTTTTTGACGGCCTGTGACCGGAATCCCTCTTTTGAGCGCTAAGGAAAAAATCATCTCAGGGTGGGCTTGTATCATAATCAGCAGTGCGTCGGAAGAAGGACTTTGGATCATGGCTGCTGTCTTCCATCGGGAAAAAGTATTGGGCGCAAACCCTAAAATAGTCTCTAATTCTTTGGCGGATAGCCCTACTTTGGCAGGAATTTTTCCAATTTCTTCTCCACTCAGTAATCCTCTTGCTCTGCGCTTAGCCTCAATAATTTTAGGTTGATTGATCTTATCCAGTTCACCGGTAACAAATTTTTCACCGCAATTTTTGCAGTGATAGCAGACAATACCTGAAACCGTAAAAGCAGGATTATCGCCTGCAGCTTCAAACTCCCAAATATCGCCTTCCATGAGTTCAACGGACTCTGTAGCTTTACATGTAATACAACTGCGTGATTCAAACATGGACTTTTCCTTTTTATAGCGTTGTATGAAATGAAATAATGATTAATCCATTCTGATCTATTGTGAGCTTGATGTAGGCATTCATGTGTTTTCGGTAGGGCTGAGCATATAATTTTTTGGTATAGACATCAAAAGCCTCATGGGTAAGTCTGGAGATCCCGGTAGAATGAAAATCAAACTCCTTTAAACTCAGAATGACGTCACAAACCTCCTCAATCATAAAATCAAATTCCTGTCCCGCTTCTCTGGCAGCCCTATTTGTCATAGCCACTTTCCCAGGCTGAGAAGCCAAAAGCTTAATTTCGACTAAGGAGTAGATGGGCTTCATCTATTTTAATTCTATCCTCACGTTTATATTTTTCAACCCTTTAAGCCAAATCTTAACATTATCAAGATATTGGCATAATTTGACCGCATGCCCCTCAAGGACATAGAATCAAGGCATGGATATCCTGAAGAGGCAGTTTAAAAATCATCCTATATGGGCTGGAGGGCTGTTGCTTGTTGTGGCCCTGGTCATGATCTTGGTGCTTCTGTGCCAGACGGCTATTCATCGCTATGAGAAAGGGCAGAGGTTATACCGGCAAGGCAAATATGCCCAGGCACTCAGTCGGTATGAAACCGTGTTTAAGATTGCCCGATTCCTCAATCCGGTTTATGTCAAAGCCGAGGTGGGCAAGGGCTACGTGTATCTGAAACAAGGTCACTACGACATGGCTATGGACACGTTTAACCACGCCCTGAGCCTGGATGGCAACTGTGCCGATGCTTTGGTGGGACAGGGCTATGTGGGGATAAAGCGCGGTAATTACACCGAAGCAACCCGCCTTTTTGAAAAAGCACAGAACATGAACCCTCGTCTGGCGGATGCCTGGGTGGGGTTAGGCTATGTATTTTTGGAAAAAGGCTTGTATGCCAACGCCATTGAAGAATTCCAGGCTGCCCATAATCTGGCGCCCGATAATCCGCAAGCTTATGTCGGGTCGGGTTACGCTTATTTAAAAATCAGCTCCACTCAAAGCGGCAACCTGGAAAAAGCGCTGTGGGAATTCGACCAGGCCTTGAAACTGGATCCTAAAATTGCAGAAGCCTATGTGGGTTTAATGTATGGGTACATGAAGCTCCCGGACTGGGATAAGGCCCGAGAAATGGCCGACAAGGCCTTGAGTTTAAACCCGAACCTCGATGAAATTTACGTGGCCCTGGGTCATATCGGCATCAAAACGGAATCTTACGATACGGCCCGGCAGATGTTTCATAAAGCCTTAAAAATGAACCCCAACAATGCAGAAGCCTACGTCGGGTTGGGGTATGTCGGAATCAAGACTAATCATCTGGCCGACGCCTCCAAACAGTTTCATCATGCACTGGGGCTGAATGAAAACTTACTCAAAGCGCATCTGGGGCTTAGTCAAGCCGATTACCAGATGGGGGATACAAAGGCGTCTGTCCAAGAGTTGCAGGAAGCCGCAAAAACCAACCCCACCGTAGAAGGGCGAGCCGACTTGGTTCGAGAAACCTGTGAGCATCCGTTCTCCAGCTCCCTCGAAGAGAAATTCCAGCAAGAGGTCAAAACCGGTTCGCTGGAGGCCCCCAAACTGCTGGATCAAATCGAAAAATATTGCCCTGCCTCCTGATTTGATAACTTTTTTCCTCTAAACATCTTAATATTCGAGGGTTTAAGGATGAAAAATTTTTAAATTGACACTAAAATACTAAAACAGGCCTGTGAGAATACTTATGTTACGGCAGTCTAAACTGGGGATCATTTTTGGAATTCTTTTGATGGGGTTCTGGCTCATGCCGGTGAGCTATGGCGACAATTCATCTCAGGAACTGTCTCAGTTGGAGCAGCAGCTTTTTGCGCAAACCTACCCGTCCGAATCGCCCGAGGATCGGGTTACCCGCATTGAAACCACCGTGTTTGGACAATCCCATGCCAATCAACCGCTGGATCAACGTCTGCAAGCCTTGGGACAATTTGTAGAAGCCCCGTCACCTCAGCAACAACGGCCCCAACCGGTTGCCCATATCCCCCCGCCGGTGTCACCTTCCGAAACCTCCTATCCTATCGTCGTTGCCATGGAAAAACAGGTGTTTCATCAAACCTATGAAACAGAACCCCTGGAGACTCGCCTGGCGAGGCTGGAACAAAAAGTATTCGGTCATCCGATGCAGGGCAGCCTAGCCGATAGAAGTGATCATCTGGAAGACGTCGTCTTGGGGCATAACCCGCAAGACGCTTATTCACAATCTGGAGAAAATAATGATATCGCCTATTCTCCGGCTGCTTCCTCCCCCCAAAACAGCGCAGACGCCCACAATGATGTCCAGCAAGCATTGCCTAACATTGAAAACAAGGTCTTTCATCAAACTTATCCGCAAGATACGGTTGAAAACCGCTTGAGCCGGCTGGAGCAAAAATTATTTAACGCCACCGCCCCGGAAATGTCTCCGGAAGATCGCTTATACCGCATTGCCGGTGTACTGAGCGCCCAGAAGTCTTCCCGGGAAGACACGTTTGCCAACGTCAACCCCAATAATACCGGCTATGGCTATCCGGGTGGCACAACATCCACGTATACCCAGGCCCCTTCACCCGTCGCAAGCTACGGAATGCTGGGCGTCACGCTTCTGATGATGCTGATGTCGTTTTTATAAAAACTTTAACCCCACTGCATCTCGAATATGAGACAAGCCATGGTCTTCAAGCTTGTGTAAAAGTCCGGCATGGATCTCCTTAATCAGGTTGGGCCCTTTGTAGATGAGCCCGGTGTAAATCTCTACCAGAGAGGCGCCATGGATAATTTTTTCCCAAGCCGATTCCGCATCCATCACGCCACCCACCCCAATCAACACCGGGTTAACCTGCTGTTTCCGGCAGAGTTGATACAGTTGGCCCAACACCTCCGTTGATCTTAAAAAAAGCGGTGGGCCGCTGAGGCCTCCTTTGGGCGTGGGCATGGTATTGGTGGCGATCCAGCCACAGACCTGATGTTTCAGCCCGACCTCAAAGATTTCTTCCAACTGGATTGGAGACAAGTTGGGAGAGATTTTTAACACAAACTGCCCTTTCAATTGGGTTAACAGTGTGTCCAAGGCTTCCGGATCTTCAAAGGTTTTCCCCTCTTCAGTATTGGGGCAACTGATATTCAATGCAATATAAGCCCCTAAACCACAGACGGCTTCATAAGCCACCGCAAAATCATCCAAAACGGCTGGATCCGGCGTTTTAACCAGACTGATCCCCACCGGAAACCCCGGCGGCAAGGTTTGGAGTCTCGGTAATATTTGTTGAATCCCCTGATTGTTCAAACCCATTCGGTTCACAATCGCCCGATCTTCTGGCAGCCTAAACAGCCTGGGACAGGGATTTCCCAGCCAAGGCCGGGCAGACACCGATCCCCCCTCCATAAACCCAAATCCCAAGGCCTGCATCAAGGGGGCCAGTTCAATATTCTTATCAAACCCGGCTGCCAAGCCCAATGGAGATTTAAAGCTGACGCCAAATAAAGTTTGTTCCAAGGGTGGATAGGGCTTTGCCGTAAACCGTTTTAAAAGCCCCTCATTTTTTTGAATCCTCTTGCCCATGGCCAACACCTGATGATGCACCCATTCCGGATCACATCGGAAGAGGATAGGACGTATAAAGCGTGAATAAAGCATCACTTTTCATTGTGGCATAATCTGATAATGACTTGACAAATATTTCAAAATGAAATACATTGAAATCATGCGGATTATTACCATCCGGCGCATTCGAGCCTTTAGCAAGCAACACCCTGACAGTGAGACTGCACTGATTGATTGGTATAACACGCTTCAAAATTGTCAGGCCAACAATATAACCGAGTTGCGAAATACCTTTAAAACAGCAGATATGGTGGGCCGGGCTACGGTTTTTAATATTAAAGGAAATCACTACCGGCTGATAGCAGCCATCCATTACAACCGACAACTGGTACACATCCTGGAGATTTTAACCCATGACCAATACAGCAAAGAAACCTGGAAAAAACGACACCACGTCTTTGATTGACGCCTTGCAAGAGGCTGATATCCAAAGCGTGGTCATTCAGCTTTTTAAGGCGCCTCAAAATGATCAGGAGTTGGAAAACTTGGCCGCTGTGCTGGAAAAGTTGATGCTTACCACGGAAGACAGCCCCGATAATCCCTATAACGGTGTAATGGACTGCCTGGCTTACTTAATTGAACAATACGAAGCCAAACACTACGCCATCCCCGCCAGCGATCCCAGATCCGTTCTGCGCTATTTAATGGCTGAACATAATCTAACCCAGTCCGATCTGCCTGAAATCGGCACGCAGGCAACAGTCTCCAATATTCTAAACGGTCGCCGCAAACTCACCGCCCAGCACATTCAAGCCCTGAGTCAACGGTTCCAGGTCTCCCCGGCCTTGTTTTACGGAAAAAACTAGCCAAAATTACTCTAAAAATTTATATAAAATATGGGCATCAACCAAGCCCAGTGTTTGATGCTGGAAAGCCTTTGGAATCGTCCCGATGATCTCACAACCTGATGAGAGTGCCATTTTGAGGCTGGCTGTGTTGGTTGAAACCACCAAATTAAACTGCATCGCTTGATAGCCCCTGCGTTTGGCTTCCTGAAACATATGAGCCAGCATGGCTTTGCCAATGCCCTGACTGCGGTATTTGGGATCAATCATAATACCGCCGTTGGCAATATGAGAACCCAACCCCGGTTGATTAGGCCTCAAATAATAAACACCCACCAACTGATCATCTGCCTTAACCAAATATATTGCCATGGTCATATTGAACCAAAGACTTATAGCCTCTTCATAGGGTATATCTGGCAAATACGGCCAAGTATCTCCAGGTTCGACAACGGCTTTAAAGATAGGCCAAATTGCTGGGAAATCTTCGCGGGTTGCTGGAGAAACCTGAATCTCCATGAAAAAACTAAGCAGTGACTTCCTGGCCGCGGAATTTGGAAATCAGGGTTTCGGCGAGGTTGTTGGGGACCGGCTCGTATTGGGCGAATTCCATGCTGAACGTGCCGCGCCCCTGGGTTTTGCTTCGGATGTCGGTGGCGTAACCGAACATATCGGCTAGGGGCACCATGGCGCGGACCCGCTGGATTTGAGTACCGGCAATGGGCTCCATGCCTTCCACCCGGCCCCGACGGCTGGACAAGTCACCGATGACATCGCCGATAAACTCTTCAGGGACTTCGATTTCGACTTTCATCACGGGTTCCAACAGCTGAGGACCGGCACGTTTCACACCCTCTTTCAAGGCCATCGAGCCGGCAATTTTAAAGGCCATCTCGCTGGAGTCGACATCGTGGTAGCTGCCATCAAACAGTTGAACGCTAAAGTCTATCAGTTCGTAGCCGGCGATAATACCGCCTTGCATGGCTTCCTGAATCCCTTTATCGACCGCCGGAACATATTCCCGGGGAATCGACCCCCCCACGATTTTATTTTCAAACAGATACCCTTCGCCCCGTTCACGAGGGGTAAGACGCAGCCAGACGTGACCATACTGACCTTTACCGCCCGATTGGCGAATATACTTGCCTTCAATTTCAATCTGCTTGGTAATGCTTTCACGGTAAGCGACTTGCGGCTTGCCGACGTTGGCTTCCACTTTGAATTCGCGAAGCAGACGGTCGACGATGATTTCCAAGTGTAATTCGCCCATCCCGGAAATAATGGTTTGACCCGTTTCTTCATCGAGACGAACCTGGAAGGTCGGATCTTCTTCGGCCAGCTTACTCATTGAGAGCGACAGCTTTTCTTGATCGGCCTTGGTTTTAGGTTCAATGGCAATCGAAATAACCGGGGTCGGGATATGGATGGATTCCAGAATAATCGGGGCATTTTCCACACAAAGCGTGTCTCCAGTGGTGGTGTCTTTTAAGCCCACCACCGCACAAATATCGCCTGCATGCACTTCCTGAATTTCGTTTCTCTGATCGGCGGACATCTGCACCAGACGGCTGATCCGTTCTTTTTTGCCCTTGGTGGCGTTAGTGACATAACTTCCGGCCTGAAGCGTGCCGCTATAAACCCGAACAAAGGTCAGTCGACCCACGTAAGGGTCGGTCATAATTTTGAAAGCCAACGCGGCAAAAGGCTCTTTATCGTCACTTTTACGCTCGGCGGTTTCCCCGTTGGGAAGAATCCCCTGAATCGCGGGAACTTCCAGCGGAGACGGCAGATAATCCACCACGGCATCCAATAACAACTGAACCCCTTTGTTTTTAAAGGCGGTTCCACACGTCACCGGCACAATTTTGACCTCACACACCGCTTTGCGCAGTGCGGCTTTCAGCTCGGCAGTGGTAATGTCCTGGCCGTCGAAATACTTTTGCATCAACTGGTCATCGGTTTCTACAATGGCTTCCACCAGGGCATCATGAGCCGCTTTGGCTTCATCCATCATGTCGGCGGGAATATCGGTGATTTCGATGTCGGTCCCGATATCGTTTTTGTAGAAGTGCGCCTTCATCTCCACCACGTCAATAATGCCCTTCAACTGATCTTCATTACCGATGGGTAATTGGATGGGATGGGCATTGGCGCCCAGACGGGTTTTCACCTGTTCCAGCACGCGGGTATAGTTGGCGCCCACGCGGTCCATCTTGTTGACAAAGACCATCCGGGGAACGTTATAGCGGTTGGCCTGGCGCCACACGGTTTCTGACTGGGATTGAACCCCGCCCACCGCACAGAAAACAGCAACCACGCCGTCCAAAACGCGAAGCGACCGTTCCACTTCAATCGTAAAATCTACGTGCCCGGGGGTATCAATGATGTTAACCTGGTAATCTTTCCAAAACGTGGTGATGGCAGCGGAGGTAATCGTGATGCCACGCTCGCGCTCTTGTTCCATCCAGTCCGTGACGGCGGTGCCTTCATGAACTTCGCCGATTTTGTGGACTTTCCCGGTGTAATACAGGATCCGCTCGGTGGTAGTGGTTTTCCCCGCATCAATGTGTGCGGCAATACCGATGTTACGAACTCTTTCCAGGGGCACGTTTCTGACCACGATTCATTCTTCCTTCTCGTTGGGACACACTTCATTAAACTTCATCCTAGCGGGAAAGTGTATATATTGCTAGAGGAAGGCAAAATAATAAGAAATGTAACAGTTAAAGAGCCGGTGGCAATTTCTAAAATTCAGAAACGTTATAGTGCGAGCATTAAAAAACTTTATATTGCATAGAAGCTAAGGAGTATTTCATGGAGATAAAAAACATCCAAACGGGCCTAAAGTTTAGGGGACATTTTATTGCTAAATTTCCAGTCAACTCTACTATTGAACAAAGACAGGCTTGGGAAGCTTTACAGAAATTTAACGGAGCAGCAATGGATGCCGTTAAACAAAAACTATCCCCCCGGGAATTGGCTGAATACAATAAGCAAGGCTTATATTATAAAAATCTTGCGGGTATAGTGGGGATTTTTATTAACGATAGATACCACGGTTTCAATAATTCAATAGGCCTCGACATATTTTGCCTCGATAAATATAATAAGACCGTCGGAGAAGCTTTACAGAGTGCATTTGCCGAACACAATTTTAAAACAGATCCTAAAAATCATCTGACCCTTCATCGATTAGTGTCAGTAAAAATTCCCGATAGCACGGCTCTGGAGCAAGCAAAACCAAAAAGACTCGCGGTGGATATTGCTAATTAAATGTACTACAGATTGACGAAATTGACGTTCCTAGTACCGGTAATGGGCGAAGGCTTTGTTGGCTTCAGCCATTTTGTGGGTGTCGTCTTTTTTCTTGATGGCGGAGCCTTCCCCGCGATAGGCAGCCAGTAATTCTTCAGCCAGCTTGTCTATCATGGATTGGCCGGTGCGTTGTTTGGCATAGGTGATAATCCACTTGGAGGCCAGCGCCAAACCGCGTTCAGGACGAACTTCAATCGGCACTTGATAGGTAGAACCTCCAACCCGGCGGGCTTTGACTTCAACCAGGGGAGTGACTTTCTTCATGGCTTTGACAAAAACTTCAACCGGCTTTTCGTCTTTGACTTTGGTGCCGATCACTTCGAGGGACTTGTAGAAAAGACGCTCGGCGACGCTTTTTTTGCCGCGCTGCATCAAGCGGTTAATAAATTTGGAGACATCCACGTTGTTAAACAATGGATCGGGATTCGGAATTCTTTTGGCGGGTTTATACCGGCGGGGCATAGATAGTGGACTCCTTTATTTGCAGCGCTACTTTTTCTTACCGGCTGCGACGGCTTCGTTCTTCTTGGTGCCATACTTGCTGCGGCCTTGCTTACGGTCTTTAACCCCGGCCGTATCACCTGCACCCCGGATAATATGATAGCGCACACCGGGTAAATCTTTCACCCGGCCGCCTCGGATCATAACCACCGAGTGCTCTTGCAGGTTATGGCCTTCTCCCGGGATATAGGCGGTGACTTCGTAACCGTTGGTCAGACGAACCCGGGCCACTTTGCGCAATGCGGAGTTGGGTTTTTTGGGCGTCGTGGTGTAAACACGAGTACAAACGCCCCGTTTTTGCGGATTGGAAGCCAACGCAGGCGATTTGGTTTTATCCTTGATTTTCTTACGTTCCTTACGGACCAACTGGGCAATGGTGGGCAATTTATCTTCTCCTGGACACAGACAGGTTCTTACCATATCTAAAACTCAGTCAGCCTGTCAATCTTTCATGGATAATGGCGATATGCGCCTCGATAAGTTTTTAAAAGTTTCGCGCCTCGCCAAACGCCGCACCGTGGCCAACGATCTTTGCTCGGGCGGCTGTGTCCTGGTGAACCGTAAAGTGGCCAAGCCCGCCACGGAAATTCATGTAGAGGATGAGTTGAGTCTGGATTTGGGCCATCATCAATTGGTTGTGAAAGTGGTGGAGGTCCCCGCAAAGGCTGTTCCGGCACAAAGCGCTTCTTCGCTTTACACCGTGGTGTCTGAAACCTATAATAGCCGTGACTGAGTTTGTTTATACAGAGGGACACATGATGGGATCGTTTATTGAGCATCTTCACGCCAGAGAAATCCTGGATTCTCGGGGAAACCCCACGGTGGAAGTGGAAGCTTTTCTTTCCGACGGCGCCTACGGGCGGGCCAGTGTTCCTTCCGGAGCCAGTACCGGCAGCCGGGAAGCCCTGGAGTTGCGCGATAAAGACCCCAGCCGATATTTAGGCAAGGGCGTTCGCCAGGCTGTGGAAAACGTCAATGAAATCATCTTAAAAAAACTGGAAGACATGGACGCCCAAAACCAGTCCGAGATCGACCAGACATTGATTGAACTGGACGGCACCCCCAATAAATCCCATCTGGGTGCAAACGCCATGTTGGGTGTGAGCCTTGCCGTGGCCAAAGCCGCAGCCAACTATTTAAAACTGCCTCTGTATCGCTATATTGGCGGCATTGGTGCAACCGTGACGCCCGTTCCCTTGATGAATGTTTTAAACGGCGGCGTCCATGCCGATAACCGCGTGGATATCCAGGAGTTTATGATCGTGCCCTTTGGCGCGACCTCGTTCAGCGAAGCCCTGCAATGGGGGTCCGAGATTTTTTGGACCTTGAAAGGGGTCTTAAAAGAGCGTGGGTTGAATACCAATGTGGGTGATGAAGGCGGGTTTGCGCCCAACATCTCCAGCAGCCAGGAAGCCCTGGAGCTGCTGATGCTGGCCATCGACAAGGCCGGGTATTGCACCGACACACAAGTGAAATTGGCCCTGGATGCCGCCAGTTCCGAATTCTATAAAGGCAACCAGTATGTGATGGCCGGGGAAGGCAAAACTTTCAACAGTGATCAAATGATTGCGTATCTGGAAACCCTGGCCAACGAATTTCCGATTATTTCGATTGAAGACGGCTTGGCCGAAGGCGACTGGGCAGGTTGGAAATCGCTGACCGAACAGCTGGGATCTAAAGTGCAGCTGATCGGAGATGACTTGTTTGTCACCAACCCGGAGATCCTGAAACGGGGCATTGAAGAAGGCGTTGCCAACAGTATTCTAATCAAGCTCAACCAAATCGGCACCCTCAGTGAAACGTTGGCCGCTATCAACATGGCCAAGCAAGCCGGTTACACCACGGTCATTAGTCATCGTTCGGGTGAAACGGAAGACACGACACTCGCCGATCTGGCGGTTGCGGTCAATGCCGGACAAATCAAAACCGGCTCACTGTGCCGAACCGACCGGGTGGCCAAATACAATCAAATTCTTCGCATTGAGGAGTCCCTGGGCACCACCGCCAAATACGCCGGAAGCGGCGCGTTTAAAAGAGGGTTTATTTTAGAACCGGCTCTACTTTAAAGGTAAACGTCATTTCTTCATTGCTGCCGACAGAAGAATCCCGAACGGTGATGGGGTTCATCTGCTTAACCGATGTGAACTCGGAAGAAACATCGGTTTGACGGTGAATCGGCTCATCATCCGTGGCCGACATTCTGAGATCATACTGAGACGCCTCTTTCATCAGCGTTAAGGTTGCGTCCAATTTTCGCCCTTGAAAGTCGGTTTTATTCTCCCAATCGCCCACCAAGGTTGTTTCATCATCCGGGTTCGGTTCAAATTTCAGGGTCAGCGCAATCACGTGATCAAAAAGCACTTTTTTCACGGTCCGGTTGTCACACACCTGATGCGTACGGCTATCGATAACGACATGTTTCGGGTCATAGCCCGCGTAACAGCGGTATTCCACTTCTCCATGCACATGAAGCCGATAGGTCTCCGGCGGCGGATCAGCTGCTATTACCCATGAATTTAAGAGCATCAAAATTATTGTGACTATAAGTAAGTTTTTCATATGCAACCGGTCCTAAACCTTTTATAATAACAAGGTACATGTATCGGGGAGGTTAGACAATGCAAATCGTAACCAATGGCAAAAACCTGGATTTAACGCCCGCCATTAAAGACTACGTCCAGCAAAAAATTGGCCGCCTGGAAAGCCACTACGACTTCATTTTGGAAGTCCACGTGATATTGGAGCTGGAAAAAAATCCCCGCATTCATGCCAACCAACTGGCTGAAGCCACCGTTCACATCAACGGCGCCGTCATCCGCGTCGAAGCCGCCTCCGAAAACCTCTACGCCAGCATTGACCTTCTGGCCGACAAGATTAACCGGGCCTTAACCAAGCACAAATCCAGCAAGAACCGCACCCATGACACTATTCGTAAAGAAGGCGGGGAAGAGCAAGTCTCTCTTGAGCATGCGGAAGACGAAGACGACGAAGAGCTGCTCTACGTTCATGTCGAAGAGGAAGAACCTGTCTCAGTCACTGAGAAATGATGCTTATGACCTTCATGCAGCCCGTAAACTGAAATTAGAAGATTTTTTCTCTCCAACATAGTCCTCAAGCTTCACCCTAGAGGGTTTATCGACCACGTTAGTAGACAGATGAATGATATTCAAGTCCGGACCTTGTGCAAATCCCCAAGATTGACCTGCTTGGTCAACCTTAAAATAACTTGATACACCCAACAATCCCAATGCAGTATTTTTTCCCTCAAGATTGCTGGTGTTATAAATAAAAATTTGATATTGTTTTGGATTCACCCCTCGAATTCGGAGTTGATAATCAATTTGCTTCCCAATGATCTTAACCTGGCCTCCAGTTTTGTAATACCATTTTTTGTCCAGACGACCATCTGTGGAAGCTGCGACTGCATCTTGGACAAATAACTTGGTGTTAAGAAATGCCGTTGGCTCTAATCCAATAATGACAAACGATTGTGGTTCATATAAATAGTTTTGATGCTCCTGAGGATTGTCAGAATAATTGAGCCTTGAGCACCGATGTAAAGAAGCGATAGAAAACCGTTTGTGAAAGCGTTCATAATAGGCATCCGAAAGCTGGTTTGCCAGAGCCAACGTCAATTTTCTGAATTCGGCAGAATCAAGAGGGATATTCTCGTTATAACTGAGTAATGCACAACCGGGTGTTTTACGATTGGTAATATCCTGCCGAAAGACTTTTTCGACGATTCGATTGACGAGTATTGGATTAAAAGGCTCTTTTTCTGTCTTTGGTAAAGGGCTATATAAAGTATAATCCTCTGTTTCGGGTTTTGCTTTGGATTGCCTTGTTTTGGGCTCAAGACCCCCCCATCCAAAGCAAGGGGATGAAAATAATCCGTTTTGAAAACTGAGCAACATGCGGAGACCTATCAACTAACTGGACACAGCCACATGGAGACCGCGCTCGCGGCGGTAGCGGCGGGAGCGTTTGGGTGGGGGTAGGGTTAGATGGGGTTTTTCTAGGGGGATTAGAATTTGTTGGCCGGTGTCGGTTTCAAAGACCTGATAATCGGTGCCGGGCTTCCCGACGGGGACACTCCATGCGGCATAGGCACCCACCACGGATTCCAGGACCGAACTGGGGGCCAGGTTGGTGGGCAGGTTTTTAATGGCCAGTTGGTATTCCAGCATGGTTTGAAGTGCCCGGCAGCCTTGGGGCGAGCGGCTGCGAAAGGGAATCAGCATGTCGTAATTCATCCGGGTCCAGTAGTTGAAATATAAAAAAGCTAAAATCCCTTTGTCCCGCAGCCGATCATAGAGACGCATACCACGGGTTTCATAGCGGTTAAGGGTTTTGAGCCGAAAGGGGTGCATTTTTATTTCTTCCTGGCGCCATCGTCCTGGGAGGCTCAGGCTCTTGGGCATGTCGATGACGACGATTAAACTGTTGGCCGGTCCCAAATTTTCAATCGCGGCAATCATTTCATCATCCCGGTAGAGCTTGTCCATGCGGATTAACACGCGGTCTCTATCCATGGCGCTAAAGCCGCTTTCCAGCTGATCGTTGGGTGCCAGATCGACGGCGCAGAAGCGGTGTTTCAGCCCCAGCTCGCCGCCAAAGGTCTCGGTGATGTCTTTTGAAAATTCCATTGGTGTCTCTCATCGGTTGGGTTACAGTATTATACATGCTTCAAGCGGGAATCGTCGGCTTACCGAACGTGGGGAAATCCACGTTATTTAATGCGCTGACGTCCACCTATCAGGCCGAAAGCGCCAATTACCCTTTTTGTACGATTGAACCCAACACCGGTATTGTGAAAGTGCCTGATGACCGGCTGTGGACCTTGGGAAACCTCAACCACTCTCAAAGCATTGTCCCTGCCGTATTCGAGTTTGTCGACATCGCGGGGCTGGTGAAAGGCGCAAGCCAGGGCGCGGGTTTGGGGAATCAGTTTCTGGCCAATATCCGTGAAGTTGATGCCATTGTGCATGTGGTGCGCTGTTTTGAGGATGAAAATATTGTACATGTGGAAGGCACGATTGACCCGGTTCGCGATGCCGAAATCATCACCATGGAGCTGGCCCTGGCCGACGCGCAGTCGATTGAAAAACGGCTTCATAAAGGCAAAAAAAACGTCGCCAAAGAGGCCATGCTTGAAATCGAGCTGTTGGAGCGCATCTTACCGATTGTCTCTGAAGGCCAGTGGGTGAATGTCTCTATTTTTTCTGAAGAAGAATTGGCGATCGTCAAAACGTTGCAATTGCTTTGCACCAAACCCCTTTTATTTGCGGCTAATTTAAAAGAAGAGGATTTGGCCGATCCGGATAAAAACCCTTATTATGCGGCCTTAAAATCTTTTGCGAATGCCGTTGTGCCGATTTCTGCGCAAATTGAAGCCGAGCTGGGAGAGCTGGGCGCGGAAGAAAAAGAGGAGTATTTGCAAAGCCTGGGCGTGAAAACTTCCGGCGTGTCCACTCTGATTCAGGCGGCGTATGATTTGCTGGGACTAAAAACATTTTTTACGTCCGGCCCCAAAGAAACCCGTGCATGGCCGTTTACGGCAGGCATGAATGCACAGGACTGCGCCGCTGAAATTCACACCGATATCTCGCGGGGATTTATCAAGGCCGAAGTCATTGCCTATAAAGATTACATGGCCTGCGGCGGTGAAAAGGAAGCCAAGGAAAAAGGCCTGATGCGTCAGGAAGGCCGGGAATATTTGATGCAGGATGGCGATACGGTTTATTTTAGGTTTAATGTGTAGATGAAAATCATCGATGAATTTAAAGAATTTGCACTCAAAGGCAACGTCGTCGATCTAGCAGTTGGGGTGATTATCGGGGGCGCGTTTGGAAAAATTGTCTCGTCACTGGTGTCGGATGTCGTGATGCCGCCGATCGGGTTGCTCTTGGGCGGGGTGAATTTCACCAGCTTGAAAGTTATTTTAAAACCGGAATACGTTGCAGCCAATGGAAAGTTAATAGAGCCGGTGGCGATTAACTACGGCGTGTTTATTCAAACCACCGTCGATTTTATTATTGTGTCCTTTATCATTTTTCTGGCCGTCAAGTTCATGAATAAACTGAGGAAACCCAAGGAGAGCCCCGTACCGCCTCAAGAGCAACTGCTCACGGAAATTCGGGATTTGCTGAAAGATAAAAAATCTTAAGTCAAAAACAAGGGAGAAGTCTCGGCACAGGGCATATAGCCTTTTCGGACTTCTTGATCCAGATTGACGACATTGTAATCCGGGCGCACACCGTTAAAGATGGAATAGCCGGAATATTGGGATTTCTGATCATGGCCATGAACCAGAAACCGGACACCTTGCTGATAAAACGGAAGTTTTTTTGTGTTGGATAACCTACTGCGAACCCATAAAAACCCGTCTTTATGTTCTGAAAAGAATTTTTCCGCCACCCAATTTCCTTGGCCATGTTGCATGGCAGAAACAAGATAATCCCGATAAAAACGGTTGGCCGTTTCAACAAAGTCAGGTAAGTGTTTAGCGCTCATCTGCTCATAAGGCACATGCCAGAGCCCGGCTTGCTGTAATGCACTAAACAGGCTTTTCATCGTGTCTGCTTTTAAGGGCGTGTGCACATATAACGCTTGTGTTTCCGGTTGATAATGCATGAGTTTGGTGTGTGACAGAAACCGAGCATATTTTTCCCGCAATGCGTTTTTATCTTCTGCAAGTATGAGCGCTCGCATCATCGAAGCCTGGTGCGCTGGAAACATGACAGGCTGACCGGTCATCCAGTAATCAAAGGCGCCATGATCATGATTGGAGGCAATATTAATGATGCGATCGGGATGGTCTTTACGTAAGTGTTCGATGATATCCAGTGTCAGTGTATCAATAGGCCCTCTATCCCCAATAATATCGCCCATCAGAATAAGTTGTCGGCCGGCTTGCCATTGCATGGAAGGAATCAACGCCTGTAATTCTTTTACCCGTTGTTTATCCAAGGCTTGATGGGTGAGTTCTGTAAACCGTTTCACCTGCGGGGCAGGCATATTGACCAGCCCCGTGGCAATGAGGGTTTCAAACAGTTTGTGAAACGACCCATGCAAATCGCCCATGGCAATCGTTTTAGCCGATGCCGTGGCTGAGGCTAAATCAGAAGCCCCGACGTTCAGTTTTTCGCCTAGGGGGCTATATACATTAAACGAATAAGGCACAGCCAAGTCCTGAAATAACTGGGTAGAAGGCGTTACGGAAGACACCAGCCCAAACCTTGGCCGGTATACTCCTATATAGGGTTGAATCGCAGAAATCATAGAGAATTAAACCCCCTGAAACATGAAAATTGCGCTTACCCCAAATGATGCGTCATCGGTCCTTCCAGGGAAGCTTCAGAAAATTGGCGGGCGTAAGGGTTTTTTGTTTTGAAAAACTCTTGTGAGGTCCCTTGCCATTGAATGCGACCGTCAAACAGTAAACAAACCCAGTCTGCCACACGTCTTATGGTAGAGATGTTATGGGTCACCACCACACTGGTCGCCTGGGTTTGAACACGAACCCGGTCAATATAATCTTCAATCAAGGTCGAGGCAATCGGATCCAGCCCCGCCGTCGGCTCGTCGTAGAGGATAATGGCCGGATCACTCACAATGGCGCGGGCAAAACTGACCCGTTTTTGCATCCCCCCGGAAAGCTGGCTGGGATAGAGATCTTGAATATTTTCCAACCCCACCAGGGCCAGTTTTTCTTTGACGACCTTGTGCATGTCCGCCTCACTCATCACAGGCCCATGGATATGACCGTTGCCGAAATCGGGGTGTTCCATCAAAGAAAACGCCACGTTTTCAAAGACCGTCAACGAATCAAACAGGGCCGAATATTGAAAGACCATCGTGATGTTTTCATCGGCCAGACCAACGCTGCCGGAATCGGGATGCTCCAGTCCACTAATCACGCGAAGCAGCGTACTTTTGCCGCATCCGCTGGGACCGATAATGGCCAGAATTTCATGCTCGCCCACCGAAAGCGAGATATCGTCGAGAACCAATCGATCTCCAAAAGACTTGGAGATATTTTCAAGCGTGATCATGGGTTTGGTAGACATGCGGTTTAAATCCCTCCACCGAAGATGACAAAGGATAACACATAATCGGCAAGGGCCAAGGCAATGACCGACCAGACCACGGCACGCGTCGTTGCGATACCGACCTCTCTGGAACCCCCCTCGGCATTTAAGCCGATAGTGGTTGAAAACAGAACAATCAAGGCCCCAAATACCGCCGGTTTAATTAACACGCTGGCAATATCTTTGCCTTCCACCTGCTGCCAGACGGATTCCATGAACCGGTTGTAATTTAACCCGCCAATCCAGTAACTGATCACCATACCCCCCACAATGCCCGATAGGGCTGTTAATACCGTCATGAGAGGAAGCGCCGCCACGGCGGCACAAAGGCGGGGCAGAACCAAATATCGGCTGGGATGAACCCGAAGTACCGTCAGGGCATCGATTTGCTTTTGAATTTTCATCGTGGCCAATTCTGCGGCATAGGCGGATCCCACCATGGCGATGACGGCAAATCCGGTCATAATAGGAGCTAATTCCCTCAAAATCGCAATGGCGACCAAGGCTCCTACAAAATCCCCGGCCCCTTGCTTGGTGAGTTCCTTGGAGGTTTGAAGCGCAATGACCATGCCGGAAAAAAGCGTCAGGATCAGTGAAATTCCCAAGGCATCGACCCCAATAAAGGCGGCCTGCTCAAAAAAGTGCTTGAATGACAATTTACCGCGAACCAGGTATCTAAAGGTATCAACGGCATTTTGAGCCGTCAACCCCATGACGTAAGAGAACTCCGAGCCATAGTCGGCAACCACCCGTAAAAGGCGGCGTGTGTAAGGAAAAAGGACGGCTGTACTCATCCTGACCACCTAAGATGAAGCAGCTTATCCAAAAATACGCACAGTAAGAATCCCAGACTCATGATGCCGTTGATATTAAAAAAGGCTTCGTTGAGACGAGTCAAATCATGGGCCTTCACAAGAGATTGCTCATAAAACAACATGATACAGGCCAACACCACTCCCAGCCAGTAAAAGATTCCTACGGTCGGAATGAAACATCCCACTAAAATCAACGCAACGACCGTGCCCCCGTGAAACATACGACTTAAGCGCAAACCGGTTTCAATTCCCCAGGACGCCGGAATACTATAGAGCCCCGCCTTGCGATCAAAATCAACATCCTGACAGGCATACAAAATATCAAACCCGGCCACCCAGAACAAAACCGCCAAACCAAACAATAACGCGGGCAAAATCACCTGCCCGGTTAAAGCCACCCAGCCCCCAATAGCGGAAGACCCCAGTGCCAGACCTAAAACCAGATGGGCCATATTCGAAAACCGTTTGATATAGGAATAGGCGGTCAGGATCAACCACGCCACCGGTAACAGATAAAGACAGAGGGGCGGCAAGTGAAGCACCGCAAAAACCATCAACATCAGCGCAAAAACCGTCAACAACCAGGCCTCCAGTAAACGAACCCGTCCGGCGGGTAACGCCCGGTTTTGGGTGCGGGGGTTTTGTCCGTCAATGGCAACATCTATAATCCGGTTCAGCCCCATGGCATAGGTTCTGCCCCCAACCATGGCAAAAATCACCCAGACCACTGTGGCAAAAGGCGGCCAAGTTGACCCGGATGCCAACAATAACGATGACAATGCAAACGGCAAGGCAAAAACCGTATGCTCAAACTTGACCAGGTCTGTGTACAACCGGATTTTTTGAAGCACTGCCTGCATATAACTTTGCCCTTTGCCTCCTTGAGCCCTCCAGGTAGAATACAATAATTATGCATCAGAATATACGATTCATTTTGAGAGGGTGCCTTGCCGTCAGCCTGTTATGGGGGGCTTTACTATGTCCTGTATTTGCCCAGTCTAATTTTTTTGCTGAAGGGCCCCCTTCTCAGCTGTCAACGGAAGAAAAAGGCATTATACGCATATACAAGGCGGCAAGCCCGGCGGTGGTCAACATTACCAGTACCGCCCTCAAGTACGATTACTTTTTAAACCCCATCCCAACCCAGGGCAGCGGTTCCGGGGTTATTTTAACCAAGGACGGCTATATCCTCACCAACAGCCACGTGGTAGAAGATTCCAAAACGTTGGAAGTAACCTTATTGAGCGGGAAAACATTCCCGGCCATTCTGGTCGGGTTGGATTCCAGCACCGATTTGGCCCTTGTGAAAATACAGGACAATGTTCCTCTGCCGACCATTCCGTTGGGAGATTCCAGCAACTTACAGGTAGGACAGTTTGTCTACGCCATTGGCAACCCCTTTGGGTTGAACAGTACGTTGACCAACGGCGTCATCAGCAGCCTCAACCGGACTTTGAGAGCACCCAACAGCCGCCTGATTGAAAATATCATCCAGACCGATGCCGCCATTAATCCGGGGAACTCGGGTGGTCCGTTGTTGGACTCTTCCGGTAACCTGATCGGCATTAATACGGCCATTTTTAGCCCCACCGGCTCCAATGCCGGCATCGGGTTTGCCATTCCGGTGAACCGCGCCAAAAAAGTGGCCACCGACTTGATTCAATACGGGTATGTCATTCGCTCTTATCTGGGCACCACACTCAGCCTTGAAATTACGCCGCAAATTGCCAAGGCCTTAAAACTTCCCATAAATCACGGTTTAATGGTGGCTGAAGTGGCGCCCAACAGTCCGGCCGCTTATGCAGGCATCCGTCCTGGAACGCAGGCAGTTTTAGCTGGAAATCGCCAAATTATGTTGGGAGGTGATATTATCCTAGCCATCAACGATCGCCCCATCACCACGGCAGACAGTTTCATCAGCGATATCGAGTCTCGGCCGCCCGGGCAAACGATCACACTCAGTGTTTTACATGATAACCAGGTAAAAAACATTTCTGTTATATTAAAACAACGACCGGAGAACCCATAATATGGCTACAATAGTTTGCGTCGATGACGACCCCTCCATTCTCGAACTGGTAAAAGTAAACCTGGAAATGCAGGGCCATCAAGTGATTACCGCTCCTGATGGCGAGACCGGCTATGCACTGGTGCAACAACACCGGCCCCAGCTGGTTATTTTAGACGTGATGATGCCTGGCGTAGACGGCTATACCGTATGTCAACGCATCCGTAAAAACCCCGACGTGTCCGATATCCCGATTCTGCTGTTAACTGCATTGGGTGTGGTGGAGGACAAGGTCAAAGGCTTTGAGGCCGGCGCAGATGATTATCTGGTGAAACCCTTTGAAATCCCCGAATTGATGGTACGGACCCGCGCTTTACTGCGCCGTTATACCAATGCCCCTTCTACCACCTCTCCTGAAATTTTAAACATCGGAGACGTGACGCTCATTCCGGAAAACCTGGAAGTACGTTTTCTGGATAAAAAAGCGAAATTAACGCCGACGGAATTCGAAATTTTAAATTGCCTGGTTCAAAACCATGGGCAGGCCATTTCTTTGGGGCGTTTGTTGCAGGAAGTGTGGGGCTATTCTCCCGATGACGATGTGGAAACCATTCGGGTCCACGTGCGCCATTTGCGGGCGAAGCTTGAAAAGATTTCCGAAAAGAAATACATCGAAACCATCTACGGCGGCGGTTATCGCTTGCACCCCGAAGGCTTGGCGTAAGGGTATCGGTTCTGACAAAAAACGGAACAAAAACGATTGAACTTTCCGAACCTCTTTTGGGGCTTGAGACACTCCAGATTCAACCTTTAGCCCCAGAATCCATGCTCTCTGTGGCAAACCGGTTTTTAAGGTTTGAGTTTCCGCCTCCGCGAAATTACGAACTTTGCCTTCGGCTTTTAAGCAAGACGCTCATGGGGTTTTCCAGAGCGCAGTTGGAAGCGCTGCCCTTGAAAACACTGGAAACCCTGTGCCAGTTGATATTATCTGAAGTTGAACCTGTAACGCCCTTGGATTTTTGGCTTTGTGCAGTAATTGCCATGGAAGAACTGGCCCAATACAATGCATCGACCCTGATCTCTGAAGATTTGGCGCTCTTGGAAGCCCACCCGACCCCCGGCGTTCATGGCGAATTGTTTCGACCGGTGCGCGATAAAGACCGTCTGGTACAGGTTTTGGCTTCGCAGGGGTATCGAACGGACTGGTTTGACTTGCTGCCCGAGGAAGACCCCTATCGGCTCTATTGGCTCTGTCGCCGTACAACCGTTATTTTTCCATGGCAGATGCTTTTAAAAAGCGTGCCAAAGGCTTATCCGTATCTTTCCCGATTGAAGGCCATTGAGACATATCTTATAGACATGCCGGATTTATCGGCCTCGATGCTGCTCCAGTTCCAGGTTTATCCGGTAAAAGCCTTGATTCTATTGGAAGGGGCTACGGAAGCGCTATTAATACCGGCCATGGCCCAGGCACTGGGGTATAACTTACAGGCCGAAGGAATCGAGGCCGTCGCGGTGGGCGGAAAAAACCAGATGTTGGAAAATTATGTCTATTACGCCGAACGCCTCAACGGCCCCATTTGTATCGTCTTGGACAAGGATGCCGAGCCGTTGCTCCCGGATTTGTCTTATTACCGCCGCCCGCAGGATCGGATTTTTGTATTGCAGGAAGGCGAGTTTGAAGACTTGTATGCCATGGATTGGATTGTGCAAACCGTCAATGAACATTACCAGCCCGATCAGGAAATGACGGAAAACCACTTTGCCCAGGCCACGGGAGGCCGAGTAGAAACGCTTCAAATCCTGTGGCAGGAGTTGGGGCTGGGGGAGTTTAACAAGGTCGCCTTTGCGGAAAAATTAGCCGAAACCCTGACCCATGAACGGCTGATGTCACCTGCCATGAAACGCCTGATTACCGACATCATTGAAACCAAGCGCGATGCCCGATGAGATGGGCGTTTTCACCACGTTTGTGGCATCCCCTCATCAACCGGTTCCGTATTTCGCGGATCATTACGAACGCTTAAAACGTGACACCGCCTTTTTTAGCCTCCCCATGCCATGGCCTGATTTGGGCGCCATGCAAAAAGAAATTGACGCATACATCGCTGAACGCATGAAAGAGCCCATGGTGATGCGGATCTCTTTAACCCCCAAACTCACCCTTAACCTACGTCCATTGCCCCCGCAACAATCTTCGGTGCGCTTGTCCATCGTACAATTTGACCGGCCGTTTCCCCAACACAAACACCTTTCTCGCAACTTGGATACCCATTTTTTAGAACAAGTCCAAGCCCAACACGCCGATGATTTTTTAAGGGTGTCTTCGGCCGGCTATTTAACGGAAACGGCTTACTGCAATATCTTTTTCGTTTTACCCGACGCTCGCCTGTGTACGCCATGTCCTCAACAAGCAGGCTGTCTACCCGGCATTATGAGAAAGGCGGTTTTAAACCAAGGTCTTCTTATTGAAGAAGGCTGTTACACCCTCGGCATTCTGTCTGAAGCCGTAGGAGCCTTTGTCACCAATGCCGTACGGGGCATCGTTCCGGTCAGCCAAATTGACAATCACATGTTGGATGTCAACCTGATCCCATCTGTCATTGCGAGGGAGCATCTCGACTAGAGATGCGGACATGGCAATCTCCCACACGTCACAGATTTCAATCCGCTTCTGTCAAAGGGGATTGCCACGTCATCGCTGGCGCTCTTCCTCGCAATGACGTTAGGAGTTATTATCCTGTTCATAATAGGATTTGACGGTGGTGGTGAGTACGCCCTCCACTTGACATAGCCTGCGTGAAATCCGGTTGACGTTTTGGGGGTCCGTATCCTGGAATAGAATATAGGTCATCTCAACCTGACTGCTCTCGGCATCGGCCTTGGTTTTGGCTTCCACTATTTGATCATGATAGTGGGCTTCCACCCAGGTCTGAACACGTTCAATGGCGTCCTGTCCCACGGTCATATGAATGCGAAGCCGGTTGAACTGGCGGCTCACTTTGGCAAAAAATTTGCGCTCCATCTTGCCGATGGTAAACAGCACCAGAAAAATCGTGAGGGTCGCAATAATCGCCAGGCGAAATTGCCCAATCCCCACCAACATCCCGATACTGGCCATTGACCATAAACTGGCCGCTGTGGTCAACCCACGCACCGTGGTGCCATAGCGCAACACCGCCCCACCCCCGATAAACCCTATGCCAGAGACAATCTGAGACGCGACACGGCTGGGGTCCCGGTTCGCATGAGAAATATCCGCCTGCGCCAGGTTTAAATGACTCAACCCCAAATAAAAATCCGACATGGACACCCATGTAAAAATGGTCGCCCCCATCGTCACCAGAATATGCGTGCGCAACCCGGCGGATTTTTGAGTAAATTCCCGCTCCAGGCCGATAATCGCCCCTAAGACGAGCGCCAAAAAAACGCGCGGAATTGCTTCATAAGGTTCCATGTATCCTATTATCCCATAGGTTTGAAGACCCCCTTAAAATATGGCATAATAAGCGTTGGAAACACGGAGGTGTCCGCTATGGCTCAAACGATGATGGTTGCGTTTCTACTGATGACTGCCTTGGGCTTCGCCCCGGCTTATGCGGCGAATGCGGCGCTGGGAGTCAATCCGGGTGTAATTATGAATTACGACATGTACCAATTGGGCCCCTTTTCACAGCCCTCGCTATTTTACGGTCCCATTACCGCCAAAGATTTGCGTCCTCCGGCGAAAGACCCCAATCTTATCCAGGTTGAAGACGGCGTCCTTCCCTCCAATAGCAGCACCCAGGGGATTATCCACACCGAGGACGGCCACATCTATATCAGCCCTTAATTCTAAAAATTCCATTAACCCTAACATTAAAATATATATGATTGTTTTTATATATTTATGTGTGGTACTAATCAATAGTGTGTGGAGGATGAATTATGTCAGTTGTCAATGCCGCAATAGGTATGGCTGACGGTACAGCCCTCGGTAACGATCTGGGAACATTAACCAACCAGAGTTCTCAACAGCTGATGCAATTGGCCGCTGTGGCTCAAAACGTGGTTCCCAATAGCGGCCTTGCCAGTAGCCTATCAAGCCAGGCCAGCCTGACAGGAATGGGCAGCGCTTTAGCCAATAACGGTACCTTTAACCAACTGAGTTAAAAAGGAGATTTACTATGTCGTCTTTATCCTCTATTAGCCCTGTTCAAACCGCCTTATCCAATGTGGGCTCTCTGGTAGAAAGCAGCTTAAAACTCTACCAAACGCTGACGCCGGAAGCCCAACAATTTACGCAGGCGAACCAGCAACAATTCTCTCAAAGCGTAAAATCTGCCTACGGGCCTCTGTCGAGTTAGATCTCTTCCATCAATGGCCTGTTGTTGTAACTCTTAAATTAGTGTTAACAATGACAGGCTTACCCTTTCGGGGTGCTAGGATGTAGAAGTAAAGGTTACAGGGTCTTTTGAGAGGGGCGGAAGGGGCAATGTAACATATAGTAATAAATATAATCAGAATTGTATATTCAATAGCACAAATCTTAGTTGGAATGTTTTTATACTAATAAGTTAAAGCGAACAAAGCGAAGACAATTTTAGGTCACATAAGGCGGAGGTAAGGGATATGGCACTGGTACAGGCAGCACTTAAAACTTTTATTGGGGCAGCCATTCACAATATAACTGCAACACGTGAAAATCAAATTTCTGCCGACATTATGGAAGAAACTGAAGATTTGCAAAATACTTTTAAGCAAATACAAGAGAATGAAAACGATCAAAACAATCAATCCAAGAAAGCTACCCAAAGCGGTATGAGCGGGGGTACAGGCCCCAAAAATCCACAAGGGGGAGCACCCGGGGGCATCAATATTAAGCCCTAAGGCTTATTGAATTTAAATTCTTCAGTTTTACAAAATAATGAAGGAGAAAATGACATGGCGTTTAGTATTCGTCAAGCTTTAGAGAATCCAAAAATTCAAGCCATCCAAAAAAGGATGGAAGGCCTTGAGTTTGAACTAAAAGGCATTCAAGTGCAAAAAACCTTGGCTCAACAAATGGAACAAACCGGTTCTCAAGAATTGGGCAAAGAAGCACAATCCATCTTTAGACCCATCGGTGGCCAAGGTTAATCTAGACTAGGCGTTTTGAGAACCCAGTGGCGAGGTCATTCTTCTAATAGCATTACCCAAGCCCTCGCTAGTGGATTTTTCTAGCCCTGCCACATAGGTCTGCCGCGATTGAAGGCTTCTAATTTGTGCTTTTAATTTCGGCAAACGTTGATTAATGTAAGTCAGCCTTTTATCAATACGTTCTTTTTCTGACGTTGCTGATAATGCAGGACTCCCTCCAGATCGGCTAAAACTAAATGTTCCCACCCCTCCGGATATCCCAGATGGGTTGTTTACAGGCGGCTGATTTTTAAGTTCTTGCTTGGCTTCCGTAAGGTCGGCCAGTTCCGTATTCAGATCATCATATTCTAACATCAGTCCACCCAATCCTTTTAGAAACTCATTGCCTGCAACCATGAAGGCAAAATTCCCCACAAGTAATTGTCCGTACGCCATAATTTTCCCCCTTCAAACGATCAGTATATTTCTCTCTCTGTACTCTGTTTCGCCGTTGCTTGCCCCCCTTGATAATAAAAGCAACGCTTCTGTATAGATAAAAACAGATTATTAATATTTTGTGATCTTTTTTTTTATAACTTAACGTAATTTTCTTCTACCAACGCCAAGCTGGACGATGAATAATAGTCGTCCAGCTTTTAGCATTTAAAAATATAAAAGCAAGTTAATACACACAAGTTTACAAAATGTCACGAAGACGCGTAATATTTTTTTAATGCTTGTACAGAGGGGTATAACAAAACTGCGTTGAATCTATCACGCAACTTCGTCGAGGGGGAGGTTTTTCCATGGCAGGAACTACAGTGTCTGCAGTGACCGCTGCTACAAGCGGTGGTTTTGGAAGTAGCCATACGTCAGATACAGGTTTATCACCGGAAGCAGCTGTTGGCATGGTGCAAAACAGATTGATTTCCAAACAAGAAAAATTGACGGAGCTGCAAGAAAAAGAATCGAACTTTAGTGAAAAAATAGAGTATTTTACCACCATGAAAACGGAAGCTGATACCATGCGGCCCAATGAAGTGGCCCAGGTTCGGATTGTGGAATGGGGCAAAAATATGGACGATCCCCAATTCAGTACAAAACGCTTTGTGGCACCCTCGGAAGATAAAATAAATGGGGCATTCGAAAGTGGTCAGTTGCGATCGCTCGATCCTATTGGCTCTCAGCTTCGAGACCCCGTTTTTATTAAAACGATGGAAGCCAGCAATATGCTGGGGACAGTGAGATCGAGCATTAATACGGCAGGTGCCAAAATGACGATCCCAGTTCAACAATATAAGGTGGGCAGTTACGCCGCGGCAAAAGATAACGCGGACGAGCTCGCCAAAACATTAATCGACAGCTTACCGGCCGTGTTTAAAACCAAACTGGCAGAAGTCAGAAAAGACTATATGACCCGGTTGTTGAAAGATCGACTGATGGATGAGCTATGGCAGGGTGATGACAAAACAGGGAAACCTAAAACATTTAACTTGATTGATCTACCAGAAAAATTAGCCGAGGTTATCAAAGCATCTGCGAAAGCAGAATATGAAACCGATGCGGTGGGAAAATATACAAAACCTTTAAATAAAAAAGAAATAGATAAAGAGGGTAAAAAAGAATTTGTCGATAATACTTTTACACAGGCCGACGTAGATACAGATGATAAAAAGACTCTAGTCAAAGATTCTTTATATAACCGGCCGCTGGATGAGAAAGAAACGAACACCGTTCTTGAAAATGTCCTAAAGACATTAGATCAACCTCGATTTAAAAAAGACAAAGACGGGGAACCGGTTCAACAGCCTCGCACCATGCCGGATGCCACAACCAATCCGGTGATGTGGCAGAGAATGACGGAAACTTTTCAACGGCAGGCCGATGTCGAGTTACGCCAGACCCAGGATGCCCCGCAATTTATAGGTGCCGATTTCGCAAACCCGGAAGCCGAAGATTTTGTAGGTGCATGCCCCAGACAACTGGTTGGACACATGCAGGTTGACGAAAACGGCTACAAAGTAAACAAACCTATCTATCGTTATCAAAAATTTAAGCCTGGCGAGGCACTGAGCCCATTTGAGGGGCATGTCGGCATGGAAAAAAACCAGAAAGCCTATTATGCCGATTCACAACTGCGGTTGTTTAAAACCGCGGTTCGGGGCGTTCGAAGCCTCATTACCGTGATTCAGCAACAAGTCAGCTATCTGCAAGAATGGCTGCGCGGCTTGCAACAAATGGTTGGCGGTATTATCCGAGAAATCACGAGAAATCCATACCAGGGTGGCGGCCAGGGATAATATCCCATAGAAAGGACGAGAACGAAATATGACAACGAATGTCAATTCAAAATCGATTATCTCAAACCAAGCGCTTGCATACTATAATGACCGGTTTGGCCATGGCACGGGCAAATCTTACGCGGATAACCCAAAAATTGCGCGGATTTGTTCCATAGCCAGTGCATATGGTTACGACTGGACACCTCCGAGCCGCTTTGGTTCTTACGACCATCCGTCTTCATCTTCAATTTCCCAACAATCGACATCCTCACGGCTGACAGCAACTCCAGCGAAAGCACCGCCGGTCGAACCTGTAGATCCAGGATCTCAAAAAACACTGCTTAACAATAACTATAAACCAGACTGGGATAACGCTGTAAAGGATTCGGCTTATGCGCTTGATTATATAGGCATTGACGGATGTGTTCAAAGAAATGTAATTGCGGGAGTGGCATATGGTCCAAGAAAAGCGGCGGGTTGGGGGTGTGATGCACTTGAATGGGGCTGGTCGGGTATTAAATCGGTCTGTGGTTATTAAAAGGAGAAAAAGTATGAAGCACGACACAGTAATTTTAAACATGAAGAAATGCGTTTTCTAACGCTTCCTTCATCTCGTTTATTTTAAGTCTCTATTTATTGATTTAGCAGGAGGGAAGTATTCATGGGTACAGAGTCACTTGGAAAGTGTACTAGTCCAGGCTTTCAAGGCGGGGGATATGGAAACATTTATTCCACTGGACAAGCAGCAGGCCAGCCAGAAACTGGAGAAGACGGTCCAACAGAAGAAGATATGCTGGAAACTCGCCGACGGCAGTACGTATTGGCCCATAAAAAAGGGCGTTACTTACCCCAATGTATTCGGGATTTTAAAAGTTCACCAGAGTATCACGATGTCCTGGACGAAAAAACAGGGCTTTCTGTCACCAAAGCTCACGAATATGCGACCTGTAAATTGCCTGAAGCAAAGGAATATAGGTCCGCAGAAGAAATAGAAGCCGCTTTAACCAAAGAAACCTGGGTGGGCGGCGCAGAAGGACTTGCGCAAGATTTAGGAGAAGCCACAGGCGTCACTGATATATTGAAGGGAGATTATATTAATGGCGGCATCAAGCTAGGCATCACTGCATTGGCGGGTGCAGCCACCGTAGCAGCAATAGCTATGGGCGGCGGCCTGATCATAGGCGCACTTTCGGTCTGGGGAATTTTTACCGGGGGAAAACAATCCATGCAAAATGCAGCCATTCGCGATGATAAATCGGCAGATCTTGATCGACGATTTATTGCTGCTAAAGAAGCTGGAAAAGGCCGTTATCAAGCAATGCTAAGCGCCATTCCCATTCTCGGAAAGCTAGGTAAAATAACCGGATTCTTTTCAAAATTGAGAGGGGCAGGTGCCGCAGAAACCACAGCCGAAAATAGTCTTTTAAAGGCATCCTTATCAACAAAAAGATCACCCAAAAGAGGTTTCAGAAAAAGATTAAAAACTGAAAAAGATAGAACGAACGAAATAGAATCGGTCGCTAAGGCCGAAAAAGAAGCTGCCAATAAAGTAGCCGCTGCAAAGGCTGGGTTAAAACCTGAGCAAAATGTTGCAATAGAAGAAGTAAAAGCAGCCCTTGCCGCAGTAAAAAGCGGCACCCCTGGGGCCTCCACAAGGCTGGCTGAAGCATCCCAAAAGGCAGTAGGGTCCGGATTAAAACCGGCACAAATTGAAAGTCTGGTGTCACCCTCCTCCTCATCCGCCTGGGCAATAAAGGATTATCTAGGGACTTACGGTAAAACGACCAAAACCTTTTCTGGCTTGAATGCCTTTACCGTAACCAATCCCTATTTGCTCTACACCGGCGACTTGTATGACAAGGATCCATATAAAGCCTTCGAAGATGATCCGGAATACTTGAAAGCAGTAGAGTCGGGCCGGAAAAGAACCCCTATCGAGCCGAGCGCTGGACAAAAATACTATGACAAAAGAACCGGCCAATGGAAAACCATTGATACCACGGGGTCGCCTCGACAGGTTAAAGATGGCGCGCCACGACTGCCCATGGGTACAGGCCAACAGGCGGGCCAGCCACCGATTCCTGCGACAACAATAGGTCGCGCAACAACCAATTGGAGGAGTAATCCGGCCTTCTCCAGAGAAGCCGCAGAGACATCAATGTAACTGCCGCTGTAACAAAATGTAAAGCTTATGAGGTGTGCTATTGCACGCCTCGACTTTTATGGCATTATATTACTATCCACTGAGAGTAGTAATACGATCGGTCGATATTTCTCCTCCTCGCTTTTAATCATTCCAACCCGTGCCGGGTATCGCTTTTCCGGCTCAATCGAAGGGTGGAACATGTTTAACTGATTTCCCCTCACTCCCAACCTAAAATTGAAATTCCCCCTCTTCGCTTCTCGTGAAGAGGTTTTTTTTAGGCTTAATTCAAAATTTCTCACCAGTGGTTGGCTGGGGCGAAACGAGATAAATGACCTACATTCTCTGTTGCAATCAAGGCCTCCACTTGTAAAGCTTGAGCAGATAAAATCATATCGCCGTCCAAAGCCTTATCATCTGCAGTTTGAAGATTCAAATGACGGGCCTCCGCCCATAGTTCCGCAGCTTTATGCATCGTTTCAGTTGTAATGGGCAAATAAGTTAATGTTTGCTCTAATTGGTTCAGTCGTTGAATACTCAATTCAAATCCTGCTCGAATCAACTCCCTGCGTAATTCGTAGTCACAAATTTCAGGAATATAAACAGCTACATTGTTGGCCAAAAGGGTCGTTAACCACTGCGTTATCTCCTGATTTTGTTTGGGATGACAAATTTTACCCAATGGCCCCGTATCTAGGACAATCCTAGTCATCGAACCGTTCGCGCTTTGAAAGCTTTTGAGCTTCGATGGCCTGTTTTAGCAAGGGCCAATGGATTTTGTCATAATCGGACGTGTCACTTAACCAACCCTTTAATAGCTGTATTGCCGCCTGGTTTTTAAACGGCAATGAATCGTCTATAGTTTCTCGTCTAACGTTCATGATTAAACCTATACTGCTACCGTTAGAATAGCATATTTGCACTTCGGGGGCCTCTTCGTTATGATTCTTTCAATGCCGAAGTGGTGGAATGGTAGACACGCATGTTTCAGGTACATGTGGCGCGAGCTGTGCAGGTTCAAGTCCTGTCTTCGGCAGTTTAACCCCGCCCCTGCTTGAACAAAAGAGGGGCATGTCAGGCTTGCTGGCTTAGCCTGGGGCAACGCAGCTTTTTTTTGATAAAGATCTCTATCCAAAACTGTAACAATTTTTTAATAATTGGGCAATTTCCCATCCTAATTTGTTTTTATTGTGTTATATCTTAATAATACACTTAGGATATTGGTAAGCAAGAGAAAAGAATTATTAGAGAGTAGCATAGAGAAAAAGGGGCTAAATATGAGTAGTAATATTAACTTAGGAAAAACCTTTGAACAACAAGCACAAGCGGCTCTGACTGCAGGCAATAATGCGGGAGCTTTATCACTTGCCAACACTGCACTGGGCCTTGTAGGCACTTCAAATACCGCATTGTCAGACACCTTAAATGGTATCGACGTCCGCGCCGATCTCGCTCTTGGGAACATACCGGCTGCACAGACGGCCGTCGGAAACTTAAGCAATACGACGGGCTATCAGAACCTCATCACTTCTATGTTAGTTTCATCCGCAACCAATAACACTGGCGCTGTAGCCACGGAAATCAACGCATTAAATACCATTGATTCCTCACCAAACACATCCACAGCAGAACAAGTAACAATTAACGATGCTATAGGAAGTGTATCCGCCCAGACAAGCCCTACAAATGCCTATAAATACTATAGCCAAGCCCTTTCATTGAACCCGTCAGATATCAATGCTCAAATAGGCGCCGCCACGGCTACGATTAACGGTGGCAATCCAAACGGCAGCGTCGCCACTGCCCTCAGCAGCCTCCAGGGTGTTTTAAGCAATCCAGCCGCAAACGCTACACAGCAGTCAGAGGCGGCTATGCGTTTGGGTAACTACGATCAAAGCCAATTCAATACCAGTGGCGCTATGTCTTACTATACCCAAGCAAGTCAACTCACCCCTGAGTCCGTCAACCCATTGCTCGCATTAGGAAATCTATATGCGCAAATACCCGGCAGTACAAACGGCGTCTCCAACCAGCAAAACGCACTGAACTGTTATGTCAAAGCCGTTGGAATGGAGCCTAATTCAGTCCCGGTCCAAACCGCCTTATGCAATTATTATACGAACACCGGCAACTACACCCAGGCCACACAAACGCTCAACACGATTGGAACCCTCGCCGGCGGAACCTCTTCGCCAGCCTATCTACTTGCGCTAAACCATTTAGATGTGGCACAAGGAAACTTCTCAGGAGCCTTGACAGCTGCCCAGGGTGCTGTAAGCGCCACAAACAGCAGCTCCGCCGCAGCGCTCCAGGCAGAGGGAACAGATGATAACTTAAGCGGTAATTCATCCGCCGCTATTACCGCTCTTACAGCAGCACAGGCTTTGGCTCCAAATACTTCTTCGCTAGCGGGTATCGATAGCGGACTGGCCATGGCCTATCTTCAAAGTGGCGATAACGGCCAAGCTGCACAAGCTGCCTTAGGGGCCCTTCAAAACAATGCGATGAGTCCCGGCGCTTATATCGCCCTCGCCGGGGTTATCGGTGGAAATAATCCGTTTTCAACCGTGTTACTCGACGATGTAAAATCGTCGTTTACCCTGGGCCCGGCAAATGAAGATTACCTTCAAGAGGTCGAGAAAGAAATCGGTTAAAGAATAAAAAAACCTAAGCAACCTAAACAAAACTAAAAGACCGGTGCGTGCATCGGTCTTTTTAGTTCGTTTCTAAATCCTGGCTTGGCGGTTGCGCCGGAGGCATTGGTTTTGTTCGTCGGCTTCAAAAATCAGGCGCGCCACCGTGTAGCCGACATGAAGCACCAGAAACGTAATTTTGATGCTGGGCTGGACGGTAATTTGCTGATTGTTTTCCGGAACTAGAGCAGGAGCGGGTTTAAAACCCTCCCCTACACAGGTTGCTTCAAATAGGACGGCAGGGAGTCCGTCTTTGGCAAGGCTGTCGTTGAGTGAATGTTCGAGATCCGAAATGAACATGTGGGCGGGTTCTTCATACTCCAATTGAACCGCTGCCTGCAAACGGCTTCGCTCTTGCACACAGATTTTGAATTTGCCCAAGGTATTGGTCTCCAGAAAAAGAACCACCGATAAATCCTCTGCGCTTTCTTCCCCCCCCTCCTGGCCTTGGCCCATCTCCAGGGTCAGCATTTGTTTTCCCGCCAGCGGATACCATGGAATATAAAGCAACATCAAGGTTTCCAACGCCCGTTCCGGAGAAGTCTGCACTTTTTCTGCAAGCTTGGTCATGCTCACGGTCAGTTCGGCAAGCTGATGACCGCTTTGTGTTTGCGCCAAGGCGGTTCCCTGAAGGAGCTTCAATAATTTCTCCTTGGCTTCCTGGGTTTTTCCCACCAGCAGGGATTGCAATTGATCGATAGGGATCATCAGCGGTTGGGCGGCAAGCACCTCCTGCAACGGCTGCTTCAATAGTAACTTGATATCGTCGGGCGAAGATTCCAGACTCAATAGCAGCAGCATCATTTTCATTTCATCGGGCAGATGCAAAAGCTCTTTCAGAAACGCGGAGACGTCCTGGGGGCTCAATCGAAGCGTACTATTGGCAAAGAGCGCAGCCAACGTCAATGTAGAAGGCCCCCCCATGGAAAGAGACGCAGACGGGATACCCAAGGCCTCCATCACCACATCCGGGATACCGACAGGTGGCGCAATATTACCGACGGGGGTTTGCTGAAACAGGTTGTTGAGGTTAAAGGGATTAAAATTCATGAAACAGGCCTAATTTAGGAATGTATCGGCAGGATCCGATTCCAGTATAATGAACCCATGTCCCGACCTTGGATTTATTTATGTTTTATTTGCCTTTTCGCCCTGGCTTTTTTATGGGGAGGATGTGGGCACGAGAGAAGCGGCGCCAGTAAAAACCTGCTGGAAGAAGTTCAACATCGCGGCTATTTATTGGTAGGGGTAAAATACGATTCTCCACCCTTTGGCTTTTTAGATGCCGACGGTCAATTGAAAGGCTATGAAATTGAACTGGCGCATGCCTTGGCCGAGCGAATTATTGGCAAACCGGATGCCATCAGGTTTATCCCGGTAAACTCCTCCACGCGCGTGCCAGCGCTTCAGGCCAATCAGGTGGATTTTGTGTTGGCCACGATGACCATTACACCGGAACGCAAGAAAATCGTCAATTTTACCGAGCCCTACTACACCGCCGCTCAAGCGGTTCTGGTTAAAGCCAGTAGTCCCTTTCAATCCCTGAAGGATTTGAAAACCGCCCGAATCATGTACATCATCGGATCGACGGGTGAGGATCGTTTAAAGGCCATGATGCCCCAGGCCCAGTTACTGGGATTTCGATCCACGACGGAAGCGTTTACCTCGTTTTATGCAGGTCGCGCAGATGCCCTCAGTACCGATGACTCTATTCTGTCCGGTTTTCTGCATCAATATTGCGGACTTCGCATGTTACCCGATCGTATTTCGCAGGAACCCTACGGCATCGCATTTCGTAAAGACGCGGCCAGCCAACCGTTATTGGATAGGGTACAAGAAGTGATGGACACCCTCACCCGAGAAGATTTTCTGGAAGACTTGTCACACAAGTGGCAGCAATCTTTGCCCCCGGCGCATTGCTGATGGTTGCCCCGATACTATCCGGGATTGAAACCACCCTGATGATTTCAATCATCAGTGCTGTGTTGGCAACCGCTATCGGCATCCTCACCGCCATGGGGACGAAAACAGCATGGAAGCCCTTGGCTTTGATGGGCAAAACCTACGTGGAACTTTTTCGAAATACGCCGTTATTGATTCAGCTCTTTTTTTTCTATAAGGGTCTGCCGTATTTCGGCATTGTGTTATCGCCTATAGTCTGCGGCATGTTAGCCTTAAGCCTTCAGTCCGGTGCTTATCTGTGTGAAATTTTTCGAGCCGGATTAGAGACCATTCCCCGCGAACAAATGGACAGCGGCTTGTCGCTGGGCTTCTCCAAATGGCAGACGTACTTCAGCATTATGCTGCCTCAGGCGCTGCCCGTGGTCATCCCGCCCATGGGAAACCAAATGATCAGTTTGTTGAAAAACTCCTCTTTGGTGGCCTTTATTACCGTGCCAGACCTGTTTTTTGTCATCTATTCGCAAAGCGCGGCCCATTTTGAATATCTCACCTTTTTTACCATGGGGATCTTTATCTATGTGCTTTTAAATCTGGGAATAACCCAACTGTTCAGAATGGTTGAAAAATGGGCGGTGAAGAAAATTTATGTTTGAGGATATCGTCAAATATGCTCCGCTTCTGTTCCAGGGGATCGGGATGACGCTTGAATTGTCTCTGGCCACCATGGCAACCGCCGTGATTTTGGGTCTTCTCTTGTGCCTGCTCAGAGTGTATCGTTCAGCGGTTATCAGTAGTGTATGTGACGGCGGGGTTTATCTGATTCGAAGTATCCCCTGCGTCATGCTATTGGTTCTGGTGCATTATGGATTTTTGCCGCTTTTGGGAATTCAAAATTCATTTTTTCTGTCCGCTTACATTGGTTTAAGCGTGTATACCTCGGTCTACCTATCCGAGATTTTTCGGGCGGGTTTTCGGGCGATTCATATGGAAGAGTCCGAAGCTGCGGCCAGCCTGGGACTGACGCCATGGCAACGGTTGCTGTATGTCTTAATTCCCTTGGTGTTTATCCGCATGGCCCCCGCCTTGATTAATCAGGGCGTCACCTTGATAAAAGATACCTCGCTGGCTTCCTTGATCGGCTTGCTAGAACTGACGCGAGCATCCGAAATTATTTACGAACGCACCCTTCGCGAAGCCCCGTTACTGCTATTCTCTGCCTTGATTTATTTCCTGCTGTGCTATAGCTTATCACGCCTGGGCCGCGTCAAAGGATTCAATATCACGGATTAATTTTGGTCAGATCGATGCGTTGCTCTCGCTTGCGGCTGGCCAAACGTGTGATGGTCAGTAACACGGCACTAAACACGAGTACAATCGCCAAGGAACTCAGATAATCTTTCAGGTGACCGATATAGGATGTCGCAACAATGCCCACCACAATACACACCGCATAGAGCGCAATAACCGTCCGGATTTGAGACAGGCCTGCCTTCATTAATTTATGGTGCAAATGATCGGAATCCGGCAAAAACGGACTCTGAAATTTCCAAAGCCGCCTCAGCGTGGAATAGGTGATATCCAAAATAGGCACGGTCAGAATAATAATCGGCAGCAACATGGTCATCGTGAGCGTTTTCAACACACCGGTTACGGCAATACAAGCCAAAACAAATCCACAAAACAGGGCGCCGCTATCGCCCATAAAAATTCGGGCCGGGTAAAAGTTCATGTTGAGAAATCCAAGGGTCGCCCCGGACAAGGCAATCGCAATGAGTGCCGGAACCGGTTCATTCATATTGACCGCAACCACGGCCATCGTCAGAGCCGAGATCATGGAGACCCCACCTGCCAAACCATCTACCCCGTCTATAAAATTCAAGGCATTACTAATGCCAATGAGCCATAAGACTGTAATCGGGAAACTTAATACCTGCAAAAGCAAAATTTTACTGAACGGCAAATCCAGCGCAATAACCTGGACACCCAACTGAAACGCCGTGACGGCCGCTAAAAATTGGCCGAATAATTTAAGGTAGGGAGACAGGTTGTAGAGATCATCCAACAACCCAATAAAAAAGATGATGGTTCCCCCGATGAGAATGCCGTAAATGGCACTATCATCCAGTTGATCCCCATAAAAAAAGGCGAGAATCGCAATGGCTAATATGAACCCGCCCCAAATGGCGATGCCCCCGACTCGCGGGATGGGATATTTGTGAATTTTGCGTTCGTTGGGAATATCGTAGCGGCCGGCATCAATGGCCCACTTTCGGATAATCGGCGTACAGACGCCACAAGCGACTAAGGCAATTAAAAAGGCCGCAGCCATGACACCGACTTCAGAAATTTCATCGAAATGCAAATTCCACATGTGCTCATTATACCCGGGTTAAGAGTTCAGGATATAACGGATAGCGATCCGTCAGTTGCTTCACCCGTGATTTAACCCCTTCGGCCCGACCCTGGGTAGAAATCACGTCTGCAATAATCCGGGCAATGTCCTGCATGGCGTCTTCCTTCATTCCGCGCGTGGTCAAAGCCGGCGTACCCAGCCGTATACCACTTGTGACAAAAGGACTCTGCGGATCATCGGGCACGGTATTTTTGTTGGCCGTAATATCAACGGCATCCAACCACAATGAGACTTCTTTTCCGGTTAACCCCCGGTTTCTCAAATCCACCATCATTAAGTGAGTATCCGTCCCGCCGCTCACAATATCGATGCCTTCACCCATCAAGGTCTGGCAGTAATTGAAGCCATGGGGAGTCCGTTAACCAATAAATACGCCGAGGGGCTTCCGGGCAAACGTTATTACGGCGGTTGTGAATTTGTAGACGGCGTGGAGCAATTGGCCATCGATCGATTGAAACAACTCTTTGGTTGCGATCATGCCAACGTGCAGCCGCATAGTGGCGCGCAAGCCAATATTGCGGCGTTTATGGCGGCAGGTCTCAAGCCGGGCGATACGGTGATGGGGCAGGATTTATCTCATGGCGGGCATTTAACCCATGGGTCTCCGGTTAATTTTTCAGGCCTCTTTTACAACATTGTGCCGTATAAGGTCAATTCGAAAACCGGTTATTTGGAGATGGACAAGGTTCGTGAACTGGCCAAAGCCCATCGGCCAAAACTCATTATTTGCGGTACCAGCGCGTATTCCAGAACCCTCGATTTTAAAGCCTTTCGCGACATTGCAGACGAAGTCGGTGCGATTCTCATGGCAGACATTGCCCATATCGCAGGGCTGGTTGTCGCCGGGGAACATCCAAGCCCTATCCCCTATGCGCACATTGTAACGTCCACCACGCATAAAACACTCAGGGGTCCCCGAGGGGGGATTATCATGGGTCAGGAAGCTTTTGCCAAAC
>Ga0206838_10052_pt1 | contig 37405 bp, 29 predicted proteins | sample Alteio_BWOrgCont_26_FD_152879 | JGI IMG/M metagenome (GOLD analysis project Ga0206838, IMG submission 152879) | Enriched cells from forest soil in Barre Woods Harvard Forest LTER site, Petersham, Massachusetts, United States -... | ecosystem: Environmental > Terrestrial > Soil > Temperate forest >...
CAGTGGGCGTCAAACTGTTGAGCATCGCCGAAAAGCGCTTTGACGCGGGCAAAGCTCCCCAAACCGAGGTGTTGCAAGCAAGGTTGAACGTCTCTCAGTTCGACACGCAGCGCAACCAGGCTCAAATTCGCCTCGAGCAAGATTCCGCCGCTCTGGCCCTAATCATCGGCGAGATACCTACGAAAGTCGAAGTCATCGATGTTGATGACAACGGACTCTTTAAACTTTCCGCCGAAAATACAGACATCGTGCCGACACCATCGCACCCTACGCCAGTGGCATCGACGCTGCTGCAACTAGCGTATAACAGCCGTCCTGATTGGAAGGTGGCAGCCCAAAATCGCGTTGTCGCTGAGAAGGCTCTGGTTTTGGCCAAAGCTCAGAGAATACCGGAACTGTTTTTGGGCGGCGGCTATCAATTTTTTCAGCTAGGCAGAAAGCAAGATCCGGAGTTTACGCCTGCGCCTAACTCAGCAGGCAGCGGCTGCTACGTAACTGCAACTTTCGAGAATCCCATCTTCTACCAGCACCAGGGAGAAGTGATGCAGGCGGCTGGAAATCTCAGGGTAGCGGAGAGAACCTGCGAGCAGGTCAAATGCCAGATAGCCAACGACGTGGCCACCGCCCACAACGAAGTTATGGTAGCACGCGCCAATATTTTTCTGTTTCAAAAAAATCTGCTGCCCACAGCGTCTGAAGTGGCGCGCATCGCCCGGCGCGGCTATCAAGTTGGTGCCACCGATCTAGCAACAGCAATCGTTGCCCAACAACAGTATCAACAGACATTGTCAAGCTATTTCGATTCAGTCGTCGCCTACCAGACAGCCTGGGCCGATCTGGAAAAAGCAGTGGGATTACCTTTGCAGATGTAACTGCGTTCCCTCCAATCTGGAACTGTCTTTTTCGCCGGAACCCTCATGACATCAAGAGATTCGCGCGGCTTCGCACATTTGTAGCGGCCGCCGCGAACTTAAGTTGTAGCCAACCTGCGGCAGCGGCGCCTGGAATTGCGCCAGCCAGCCCGGCTGGAAACGCGCATGTTGTCTCACGTGTGATTAAGCGTATGTGGGACTGGAAAGTTGTCTTAGCCATGTTCAAGTTAGTAGGCTTGTTATATCTGTTCTCCCCCATGAATTAGCCCTCACTTCACCAAGCAAACAAAAACGTATTCAGTGACGACCAGCCACGAATGCAGCTTTACGGCTGTGTGAGTGGATGTTTGTCTGCAAAATTGTTTGGATAAGGGTTTTCCGCGCAGGATTTCGCATCCGAGCGAGCGCTATACAACTGCGCTACTGGCAAAGCATGCGCCCGGACGCTGGCGCGAATCAAGAAAGAAACCAACAAGATCCACGCCACTTCGGAACTGGGTTCCAGAGGCTCCTCTAAGCGTGCACAAATCGCAGCGTTGAGGTGGGCGGCCAAAATAACAGCCGTCAACCCGAGCGTCGACTGTGCGCTTTCCTGGCTAGTCGGATCGGACAAGGACGTTGTCATGAAACAAATACTGAGTAAGGTTTGGCAGGGAATCAAACGAGTTGTCGGCGCCATAACCGGCTTCATCGGCAAGATCGTTAGTTCCATCGTCAGCACTGTGTGGGGTTGGATCAAGGCGCTCTTCGGATTGATTCCGTGGGCGTGGCTTGGAAAAGTCCTGACTCCTGTGGGCAAGTTCCTCTGGATGATCGTCTACAACCGATTCACCATACCGGTGTGGACGAAGCTAGCCAGCTGGGTGGCGCCCATCTTCCCCTGGAACTATCTGTTTGCCGTAGGCAAACCGTTCTGGGTGAGCGAGAGTCGAGGCAAAGCAGTGGCGCTTCTAGGCGGCATTCTCGCCCTTATGTTCGGCAACCTGTTCATGCAGTATCTGCTGTCGAAAGCGCCTGGCGCCTTCAACAACGCAGTTCTGATCAGGTCCGAGCACGACTTCATCTGGGCGTTGGTCATATGGGTAGGCACCATCTTGGCTATGACGCCTGTGAATGTGTTCTACGGCATGCTCCGCACTCAGCTGGGCATCGAGTGGCGGCAGTGGCTGTCCACCAGCATGTACGAGGCATACTACTCGCACCGCGCCTACCTGAAACTGAAGGGGCGAGCCGACATCGACAACCCGGACCAGCGTATGTCGCAAGACATCGACTCGTTCTGCAACAACGTGGTCGGCATCTTCATCGCCTTTCTCGATGCGGCCGTGAACGTCTGCTTGTTCACAGGCGTTCTCTTCTACCTCTCGAGGTGGCTGCCGGCAGGAGCTGTGTTGGCTGCGGCGATAGGCTCAGGCATTGCCTTTTACCTGGGTCGCAACTTGCCGGGGCTCAACTTCCAGCTCTCCAAGACCGAAGCCGATCTGCGCGGCGCCCTGCGTTCGTCAGCGACGTACGCGGAAGCGCTGGCATTGTATCGCGGCGAGAAGATCGCGAAGAAGCAGGCGGTACAAGGCATTGGACACGTGCGGGACACGCTCTACGGCATGATGTATCTCTACATGCGCTGGAACCTGTTCACGGTGTTCTACAACAGCTTCGTTCCGCTCGTTCCTACCGCGGTCATGGCCTACCTGTACATCAACGGCTCCCTGACGGACTTCGGCAAGGTGTCGCAAGCTGGTCCGGCGTTCATGAACGTATACAACGGTCTCTCTGTGCTGGTCGGACAGTTCGGCGCTCTCGCTGCCTTGCGAGCGGTTTCCAACCGTCTCGGTCCGCTGGTGGAAGCCTTGAAGGAAGCCGGCGTGGACAAGTTCCCCGAAGGCAAGTTCATCAAGGTCACCGAAGGTCCGGACTTCTTGTTCAAGAAAACGACCATTCGCACGAACTACCTGAGCGAGAACGATCCGGACGACAAGTTCGGTCGAGTCGCAGTTGCGGACCTGGATCTGGAGCTTCCCAAAGGTATGTGGCTGATGATTACCGGTCCTAACGGCGCCGGTAAGGGAGCCGTGGCCAAGGCGATGGCTGGTACGAACAACGCGGGCTCAGGCGAAATGCAGCGCCCGCCGTCGAACCAGGTTATGTACCTGAACCAGGATCCGTACCTGCCGAAGTGCACTCTGCGAGACTACTTGCTCTCTGAGTGCACGGACAATCCGACAGACGAGCATATGACGCAAGTCTTGATCGCTGTTGGGCTGCAGGGAACGCCGGAGCATCCGGGTTTGATGGACAAGATCGGCAAACTCGGCGGTTTCGACACTGAACAGGACTGGAAAGAGGTGCTCACCATCGTCGAGCAGCAACGGCTCGGGCTGGCGCGCATCATGCTCACCCGTCCCGAGTACGTGATTGTCGATCAGGCGACCTCCGCTCTGGAGCAGGAGAACGTGGACCTGTTCTACGCTCTGCTGCGCGGCTTCGGCAGCACGGTCATCTCGACGGCTGTCGACGCCAAACTGGCTTCGAAGCACAGCAAGGTGCTCGAGTTGCAGGGCGACGCCAAAGGCGGCTGGCAGCTTTTCGACGGGGACAAGTACAACAAACCCAGTTGGAAGAGCTTCCTCGGCCTCAAGTAAGTCGAAGGCGTGGTCTGGGTTTCGGCCCAGACCACGTTTCTTCATGCGGACAGTGAACTCACGAGTCGAGTCCACTGCCAAGGTAATTTTTTTGCCCTTTCAGGCACCACTGGCGGTGCATATCGACACAAGGCTACTCATTGATGAACCTGAATTAGCGGAATATGAGATTTTATGCCTAATACGGTATAGGTTTCGTTAAAAATTATGCCTAATAAGGCATAACGAGATTCGTCGGTTTGGGTTAAACGGCGAAGCGGAAGTTGATGCAGTCGCCGTCGTGCACGCGGTACTCTTTGCCTTCCAGGCGGACCTGGCCTTTGTCTTTGGCGGCGTTCCAGCTGCCGTGTTGTTGGAGCATGTCGTAGCCGCACACTTCGGCGCGAATGAAACCGCGAGCGATGTCGGAATGGATCTTGCGGGCCGCTTCTTGGGCTGGAGTTCCTTCGGTAATTGTCCAGGCTTTGACTTCGTCTTCGCCCACGGTGAAGAAGGCGATGAGGTTTAGCAGGCGGTACGCGGCTTTGACGAGCTTATCGCGCCCGGTTTCTTGAATGCCCATGGCTGAAAGGAACTCTTTGCGCTCGCTTTCATCGAGTTGGGCGATTTCCATCTCGGTTTTGCCGCAGAAGGCGAACAACGGCATGCCCTTGCTCTCGCAGAACGGGCGCAGAGCGACCAAACAAGCGGCGTCTTCTTTGCCGATGTCTTTTTCGTCGATGTTTGCTACAACAAGTAGTGGTTTCTGGGAGAGGAACGTGAAACCTCGAATCAGCTTCATTTCTTCTTCGTTCAACTGGCGCTGACGTAGGGGTTTTTCGGAGGTCAGGTCGGAGTGGAAACTTTGCAGCAGCTCTTTCTCGGCTTCCAACAGAGTTTTTTCAGGTCCTTTCTTGCGCCCAATTTCTGCATCGAGCTTGCCCAGCCGTTTTTCGACGACAGCCAGATCGGCGAGAATCAATTCGAGTTCGAGAAGTTCTGCATCTTTAAGGGGATCGACCGTTTGATTGGGGTGGGGCACGGCCGGATTGTCAAAGGCGCGCACAACGTGCACGAGGGCTTCGACTTGTCGCAAGTGGGTTAACAGCTGAGCGCTGAAACCATCTTTGGCTGATTGCCCCGGAACCACACCGGCGACGTCGAACAGTTCAACCGTGGCATACGATGTCTTCTTGGGTTTGTACAAGCCTGTGAGCCAATCTTGACGTGTGTCGGGTACCGTGACGACTGCGATATTCGGCTCAGCATCGCTGGAAGCACCAGAGAAAGAGTGCACTTCTGCCGTTCCACCACTGACCGCGTTAAAAACACTTGTTTTGCCGGACGACGCCAGACCAATAATTCCTACTTTCATTTTCCTCTGCTCAAATAAGAGACGCGTCTCATCAACACGAGTCGGATCACGTGCGGCTGCCAACGCCAAACGAACCTCATATTCTAACAAGAACAGCCCGCTAGACCACCGCGAACAACCTTATCTTGAGCGATTCGTCACGGTCGATTCAAGGTTGGCACAGTCTCGAAACAGCGCTAAATCATCGTCCAACCAGGCATTTGCCCGCAACAGGTTCGCAAAAATTGCCGATCCTTACATGCGACTAAACAATCTCCGAGCCTGAATGACCATTCCCGGCAAACCGAACATCCCGATTAGAAATCAACCTCTACTCTCGCGTCAGTGCAGTAAGTAATTCCAATCCGCCAGTTGCTTCTTGATCTGATCCGACTCCCTTTGAAGCCTCAAATCGCGACAAGCCCAATTTGGTACCACCACAAGTAATACCATGGGAAGTTCGTTCATGCTGCATAAACTCAGTAATTCCAGCCGCCTAGCTGCGCTTTGATTTTGTTTACCTGGTCATGAATTTCAGAAATCGATTTGAGCCCCGCCGCAATGTCCTTGCGGGTTATGCCATCAGTATTCGTTTTAAATCCCACCAAACCATACGTTCTGGGTCCATCAGCGGAATCTCTGTTTTCAAACCAGGAAAAGTGTTTTTCAATGTCGAGGAGAACCTTTTGCTCCTCACTCCCGGTTTCACTACTCGAAGAAACACCGGGGTGTGCCTCTGCGTCTTTTGCTTTCAGCAGATCGGCCTGATGCGCAATGGAATGTTTTGATAGTCCATCGTATCCATCTTCCTTCAGTTGATCGAAGTGAGCATCAAGATATCGAAACGCCTTCTCTGCCCGGGAATCGAGGTGCTCAATCGGCGCGTCGGGATCGGGCAGACGAATCCAACCTGAATCATCACTATGCGTCGTCTTTTCCGACTCGTCAGTGGGCTTATCTATAGACAGATAAGATAGATCCCTGGTGAGCTTGGCGAATTTCACCCTTCCTGATACAAGATCACTCTCAGTAAGACCACCGTGGCCGCCTGCAAACGTGGTCACATGGTCAAAATTTTTCAAAGCGAAGTCTAGTGCAGCCTGCTCAAGGGGATCATGCTTGGACTGGTCGGTAAAGGTTCTCAGTTCGTCCTCGGTCAATTTGGAGCTCAGCCGCGAATTGTGAATATGATCAAAGTTTTGGCTAAGCTCCATAAAAGCCACGGCCGGCAGAGCATATTGAAAGGGCTTTGTCTTAGTCATGTCCGCGTCTGCGGGTTGTTCTTCCTGCACTTGGCGCCAAGACTTTGCCAAACCAGAAATGCTCACATCGTTTTTATCGGCTTCCTTAATCACAAGCGTAGCAAAACCGTTTCCCAAACCATCGATCTCTCCTTCTCGCTTAGCGAGCTTGATCTCTGGAGGCAGCTGAACTCCGTTTTTTAGGCCAATAGCTTGGTCGAATTCTTTCAAAAGTTTAGGGTCGAATACGACCGACCCTGAATCGCTGTACGCGATCGATGAGAAGGCTTCATCGTAACTGTGTTTGTATGCATCCTTCTGTTGCGGGGTGAACGCGTCGTGTTCAGCCATGGCTAACAACCTCGACTTGCTGGAATTATTTGTGTGACGGCGTAGGACGCAACTATACCCAGCGCTCCGGACCCGGATCACTGGGGAAAATACGAGCAAACACGTAATCGCCGCTGGCTTACATTCTTTCCAACTGCGCCCGGCTCAGAACAGCCCTTTCCTCGGCACCTGCGGTCGTCAGACTGCTTGAGACTGTCTTGAAATATGCGGTAGACCACGAGTGGGTTCGACGAACGGCGACCCGGCGACCTCTAATCTACTATCTACTTCTGTTGAGCAACGCGTTCAAGAGAATCGTCAGACCGATGCTCAAAGCAATACTCAAAAGGATGCTCGGGAGCCACATAATAACCATTGATCGCACCTCAGACGGAGAAAGAGCCACAGTCTTCTTACAACTGCTTGTCTGGAAGACTGCTTTGTCCTGACTTCGTTCCCAATGGCCGAGCTAGAGATCAAACATCCAATATTCGAGCTGGTTCGTTATCTCTTTTGTGAATCGGCTCGAATTTTTGCAAGCCGGCGGAGACGTCACTGCGGGTAGTACCATTCGCGTTACCGAACCGATCTCTCATTGAGACATATTTGGCATGACGCACATCACTAGGGTCAAGCCTTGCATACGCGAAACTGCGTTTCTAGATCTTTCAGCACAGCCCTGATCTGGATGGCGGTCACACGGCGGTCTTGACATTGGTGATATGCCTGGTCCCAGGCAGTTGCTTCGCCTGAACTTATTACTAAATCGCTGCACTATTGCGGGGCCATTCTTTGAGAGGCAACCACCGTAAACAGCAAGCAACCACCACCAACTTTGAGACTCTCGTTCTTTGCCATGCTGTTTTCAGTAACGTGCGTTTACCTATTTGGAGTCTCATTCGAGTATGCGAAGGCAAAACAGCAGGAAGAACGCTTCTACCGTTATCTTCCAATATACAGGCAGCCAATATGGTCGCTGGGCTATATCCGCTCCCACATCTTCCGTAACTGACACTTGACCCCGCCCTTTTGCCACCGCGCACAGGCTGATCACATTCCAGTTGACCAAAAATTGGCGGAGAGGGTGGGATTCGAACCCACGTGGCTTGCGCCCATCCGCTTTCGAGGCGGCGCCGTTATGACCGCTTCGGTACCTCTCCTCAATAGAGGAGCATTGTATCAAATGAGGCCACGCAGGGGCTTCGGGCGCTCGCGATCCGAAAAGAACTTTAGGAGGCGGGAACACTAGCCTTACAGAGCCTCAAGCCCTGGAAACGGCAGCCAGCTGTGTCTGAAAAGGCTTTACTGGGCGTGGGAGATAATGGGACGACCGGCAATCTGAGCCCCATTTTCAGCTTCACGCTTGAGAGAAGCCATAACAATAGGCATGTCGACGTGCGCCTGGCGCCTGATGAGCATTTGTGGCGTCAGGAAGCTACCCTGAACGTGGCTCGTGTATGTAACGAGGGTGTTGCGCCCGTTATCTACAGGTTCCAACTTCCAGCAGCCATCGACTTCTTTGAAATCGCCGCTGATGCGGTGCCACTCGATAGATTTGGGGGCAACTTCTTTGACTTCGACGACATATTCAAAGGTGCCGATCGGTCCGGAAGGGGCGACGCAATGCTTGACAATCTTGGTGGAACCATGATCTTCGAGTATCTGGCACTTGCGCATCATTGGAAAGACACTACTAACGTTTTTATAGTCGGTGAGGATGCCCCAGATCTGATCTGGTTTGGCATGAATGACTTGTTTGCTGACGCAGAAAGGCTTTCCACCTATCTGCTCGTCCATAACTGCGATTTCCGCATCGGTATTCGCGAAAGCAGGCGGCACCATATTCGGTTGTGTTGCACAAGCAAGTACAGCCTGGGCAAACAGTGCCAGACCCGCACTAATAGCGACCTTTCTCAACGGTTCCTTCCTTTCAGACTACATTGTTTCGAGCGAAGAGGCTGGAATGAATTAGACTCTGAAACCAAATTCATTGTCAATCAGTGACTCTCCGATAAATCGTAACAATTGCGAGATTTGCGAGATGTCGTGTTTATCCTGCATCTAGGCAAAGATTGCTAGTTCCTTTCAAAACACGAGCGACGATCTTACAAGCTATTGACTTCTATCTCAAGCAAGATTCACTAAATGTGAGATATCTTTTCTATGGGGAAAACCCTTATTAGAACTGCTTTTGTAGCCACACGCCATGTCTCGCCATGCCCTAATTATTTACAATCCAATCGCGGGGACTGCCGTAGATCCCGCACTTTGGCTGGGTGCGGTCGTACATCGCTTATGCGAAAGATATACCGTCACAGTTCTGCCGACACAAGCAGGAATGCGTCCGAATGAGATATTTGACGTACTAAGCGATCCTCTTGATCTCCTTGTAGCGGCAGGCGGTGACGGCACCATTCGCTTTGCCCTGGCGGCTGTTGCCGAAAGAAAGTCAGATGTTCCGGTAGGAATTGTTCCTTTAGGAACGGGCAATCAGCTCGCGCGCAATCTCTTGATCTACGAAGAGAATATACTCGCCGATCCGCTCGACGACGCAATCAACGTGCTGCTCAAAGGCATTCCTCAGCGAATTGATTTGGGAATTATGAATGGGCACTACTTCTGTGTGGCAGCAGGCTGTGGGCCGATGTCCGACGCCATTTTGTCGCCAGGACATGAAGACAAAGTCAATTGGAAGATGCTCGCTTACGCAAGCTCGATGATTCAAACATTTGCTCTGCCGCCTGTCGTATTCAAGCTCACCATGCCGGAAGAAGAGCCATTCAACATTTCCGCCTCCGGCATTTTTGTAACCAACATCGCCGATCTGGGTGTAGGAACGCTCTCCGAGAGCGCCCAATTGAACGACGGTTTGCTCGATCTCTGTATCTTGAATCCCACTGAATTTCAAGACTATTTGCACATGGGGTTCCGATTCGCAGGCGGATTCGTAGGCGGCAAAGCCGCTTATTACATCAAAAAGATTCGATCGTTGGATATCGAAGTCGTGCCAGTTCGAAGCAAACTCTCGGGACTTCAACACATGGGACATCGTATACGCACATTCCTGGACGGCTCCAACGAGCCGCGCCATCCGGTCAAAACGGAAGTCACCGCCGCCATCGACGGAGACGCCTGCGGCACCACTCCTATGCACATCGAAATAGCACCACTGGCGGTGAATGTCCTCACGCCGCCTCACTTCGGCACCGGACGCGACCAGAAACAAATCATCGACATAGCGCACTCACAAGAGCCTGACTAGTCGACGCGCATGTCCGGATGAAGCCCAGAGCTGCAACTATCCTCGGATTTGCTTTGTTTCGCTGACTATGTGAGAACGGCAAACCCACCCTTCGGACTCGTCTTTTTTGTTGGCACCCTTTATTTTGACCTTCACCGCTGTTTCATTTGGTTCGGTCAAAAGAATGATATTTGAATCTTTTGGCACCTGAAACACCTCACCAGTCAGCTCTAGCTGCATCATATGCATCTCGTCGTTCAATTTAACCAGATCCCTTACCGACGGCTCATTCCTGAAAATATAAACTTGCGGTGTGGTGCTTCCCAGTTTGTATGCGCTGACGGCCTTCACCGCCTTCTTCGAAGATCGCGAGAACAGACGCCACAGTCCATAGATCAGAAGGGCAAAAATGAACGGAACGATTAAGCTGAACGCGATGCCCATAACCACGCCCAGAATATGCCAGGCAACAAGAAGTACTACCAGTGCCACCACTATGAAGCCAATCGCTTGCAAAATAGTTTTGCCGTCCATAAGTGCTCCAAACCGTTGTTCGTTCCTGGGTATTATTATGACATGAGGCAAAAAGACACAAGTCAGAGGGCGAACGAATGTCGATTCTGAATCGACCACACAAGCTAAAGATCTGGCTAACAGTTTTAGGAGTGAGTATTGCGGTTTATCTGCTTCCCTATCCACTTCGTTTGCAACGCGATGCCGCATACGTTCCAATTGGCGGAATCCTCCTCATGTGTGCCGGCGAGGGAGTTATGGGCACATTGTTCAATCCCATATTAGGCTGGGCAACCGTTGCGGCCTTCTTTTGCTGGCTCTACTGGCCCGATAAGCAGACAAAACAGAAACCGTAATGAACACTCCCGGACGTGCGGATATGTCCTTGCACGACAGCTTATGTGGATTGAACTACATCGGCGAATGCTTGTTTGATGAAACACACTTCGTCGTTGCGTGATTTGACGAAACCGTCCAGGCGCGCATCAAGAATAGAAGAAAGCGCGACTCCTAGTTGCGGTCCCTCTTTGAACCCTAAAGAGATCAGATCTTTTCCTGTAAGTTCAGGCTTTGTCTTTTCCAGCTTGTCCATGTATAGCTTGATCATTCTTCTTACGGGCGATCCCGGGTTGGCCAGGCACGCCACAATTGCAAGTGACTCATCAGTCTTGCCGTGCAAGAGATGATAGATTTCGCTGTTCTTGAGCCCATGTCCGTTGCGACTCATCTCTTCGAACATCTGCGGCAACTCATGGCGAACAGAAAGTCCTTCGAGAACAATCTGTTTTTGATCGTTAGTGACATGCAAACGATCGAGAATCGCGCGTACTTTTTCAGGGGAAAGGGTTGAAATCAGAAGACCCAGGTAGACCGTCCAGGCGTCATCGAGCGGATATCGAGATAGCAGCCTTTCGGCACGCCGTATCGCTCTGGCAGCATCGGCGGTGTATTCGAGATCAGAATCTAGATATCGCAGCTTTGCACCCAGTCCGCTGAGCAACTCGAGCCCCCTGAGCCGGTGAGGAGATTCGAGGATGGATCGCAGCTCGTCCCGAATTCTGGTTCCACCAAGATTATCGAAAATGCCGATTGAGATGGCGTGTTTGGCTTGTTCTGCCGTATCTTGGTTGAGTTTGAATCCCAGTCGAGCGGCGAATCGAACCGCCCGAATAATCCGAGTTGGATCTTCGATGAAACTGAATGGGTGCAAAACTCGAACGATTTTTTGTTTGAGATCATCCAATCCGCCAAACTCGTCAATCAATTCCCCGTAGCGATCAGGATTTAAGCAGATCGCCATTGCATTAATAGTGAAATCGCGCCGCATCAGATCTTGATCGAGCTTAGAACGTTCAACCGTCGGCAAGGCGGCAGGATATTCGTAGAACTCAGTTCTAGCGGTAGAAAAGTCGACGCTGCGCTCTCCGTCGAATGTGTATTCGAGAGTAGCGGTGTGAAAACGATCGTGCTTGCGAATCACCTTCAGTTTGTCGGGAAACTTCGACTGCACGTGCTCCGCCAACTGAATTGCGTCGCCTTCGATAACGTAATCGAGATCGAAGTTGGGAATGCCCAGATTCAAGTCTCTGACGAAACCACCGACAGCGTACGCCACCATATTCAGTTCAGCGGCAGCTTCACCCACATGTTTAGACAACCACACTACCCCAGGCGAGAGCGTGCTTAGCTCTTTGGAGAAATTGGCTGTTGCGCGGCGCAGGCGCCAGTCGACCGGCGTTTGCCCAAGAAAACCGCGCCCATCCCCGCCGTACAAAGTCTTCAAGACATTGTGGCGAGAAACCACACCAAGGAGCCGCCCAGTATTGTCAATCACTGGCAACCTGCCGATGTCTTCCAGAATCATCAGGTGCTGCATTTCGTTGAGCGGTGTTTCCGGCGGGACCGAGATAACCGGTTTGCTCATGAAGCCGAGCACAGGCGCATGCCCCAACTTGTGGTGCATCGCCTGGTCCACATCACGGCGAGAAACGACCCCGATCACCTTCTCTTGTTCAGCGACAATCAGTCCGTCCAGCCCGTGCCTGATCATGATTCTGTTAGCTTCGTCCATAGAAACGCTGGGCACAATCGTGCGCACAGGCGTAGACATAATCTCCGATGCCACTTTTTGCGGTGGCACTTCGCTGCGCGCCAACTCCTCGATCTTATGAGCAATCGTGTCGACATCGCCGCCCCGCACCACAGCAGATCCGGCGCCAGGATGCCCGTCTCCACCGAACTTCCGAACGACGGCACGTACATCTATGTAGCGGCTGTCGCTGCGTCCAACGATATGAACGCGGTCGCGCATACGCGCAACAGTAAACACTGAATCGGCCGATTCGACATCGACCAACTTACGGGTAAGAGTCGCCAGACCGTCTATGTATAGGTCACGCGTCACCTTGGCGATGACAACTTTGGCACCGTGAATTCTGTACATCTTGGACTCTCTCACCATGTCCTGAAACAGCTTCTGTTGCTCATCACTCAACTTGCTGTGCATGAAATCATTGACGACGGTCAATTCGGCGCCCTGCTGAAGGAGAAAGGCAACACAGCTGGCATCTCTATCGGTGACGCCGCCGTACGTCAAACAGCCGGTGTCTTCATAGATTCCGAGCGCAAGAAGACTGGCCTCGAATGGGGTCAGTGGTATGTTTCTGTCGCGAATCTGCTCGACAACAAGAGTGGTGGCAGCGCCCACGGACTGAATGATAGAGTCGCTTTCCGCTCCCGGACCAAGGGCATCAGGATCGAGTTCATGATGGTCGAAAATCGTATACGGAACGTTGCGTCCGCTTTTGCTGATGAGCCCTTTAGCGACGTCGTCGAGACGTTCGGCGTGCTGGCAGTCGACAAGAAAAACTCTTCGAACCGTTTCGAGATCGACGTAACGAATTTGGGCTATAGGCAGCGAACTGCGGTAAAGCACGAGGAAGTCTCTGACGTTACCCACCAATGGCAAACCAAGAATAATGCGCGCGGACGGATACAGCTTGGTGACGCCGAACGCCGCTGCAAGCGAGTCAAAATCGATGTTGTTGTGGGTGAGAACGAGTTCCACTAGCTTCTCTGCGTTGGTTGTGCCGTTACCTCTTTCCGGACTCAAACGACCGATAAGAACGAAGTTCGTTCCTCGACGCTATGTACATGCCCAGAGAAAGCATTTTTCCAAGCTCTTCATGGTACGACACCATACAACTTTTAGCCATTTTGTAAGCTTCCAGGACCTCTAATTCGTTTACTAATGCCGCGGCACGGGTACGTAAACCTTGCTAGGACGGCGGTCGTCAATCATGGACCTACCCCTCGGAACTCTCGGACAAGTCTACGCTTTGTGCGCTGTAGGTGGCATCATCTACGTCGCTTTCACCGCGTTTATGGGACAGTTCGGTGGCGACGGAGATGGCGGCGGTGATGACGGCGGAGCCGGCGATGATGGTGGCGCCGGTGATGACGGTGGTGCAGGTGACGATGGCGGAGCGGGAGATGACGGTGGCTCGACCGGTGCACGCCTTTTGCCCATGTTCGGAGCCCACGTGCACAGCGCCCCCACTCCTCAAACGATTCTCAGCGACATAGGCCACTTTATTCTCGGCATAGCCAGTCCAATGGTGATGTCGACCTTCCTGGCAGGTTTTGGTCTAATCGGCCTCCTCGTCGCGATTTTGGCGCCGTGGCTGGGATTCCTCACACTCGTGCCGGCCTTTGCGGCAGGCTGTGTCACCACAACGATGATGCGAATGTGGTTCCGCTGGATGATGAAACACTCGGCGGTGACGACGAATGCAGTAGTTGCAGAGCTGCCAGGCAACATGGCAGAAGTAAGTGTCGGCATTGGCGCAAACAAAGTTGGGGAAGTAACGTACGTCGTCCAGTCGAAACGGCTTACGTCCGCGGCAAAGAGTAACAGCGGAAAGGAGATCAGAAAAGGCACAAAAGTAGTGATCGTCCAAACAAACGATCATTTACTCTACGTCGAGCCTTGCGAGTTATGAAACGGATGCGTCCGAACAAGCGGAGGAGCCGTAGCGACACCAGGAGCCTAGGCTCCGGAGCGATTAAAAAGACAAACATGATTCTATGTGCTCGGGAGAAAAAATATGTTGACTGGTGCTGAATTAACAGCGCTGTACTATGCGACCGGAATTTTCGGAATCGGTTTCTTCACTTTTTCCGCGTTTTCAATGCGCGGATCCCACACGGGTGGGCACGCCGGACACTTCTCGCACGGGGCAGGACATGGACACTTCGGCGGCGGCGGTCATGGACACATTGGTGGCGGACACGGCGCCATAGGCGGTGGACAAGGTCATGGCCTGATAGCCGGTGGGCATGGAGCCGGGCACGGCGTAACTGGTCACGCCGCAGCGGGTGGACACGGAGTCAGCGGACACGGAGCAACTCCGGGTGCACATGCGGGCGGCGCCCGCATCGGTACGGCCGGCTCTCATGGTGCCGCAGGTGGTGCTCGCATCGGCGGCGGACACGGAGCAGGCTCGCACTCAGGAGCAGGCTCGAACAACGCCTCCGGAGACTCTCAGTACACGACGCTGGGCCCGACAGGCGCCCACTCGCAACATCTATCGGGACCGATGCATGTGCCCCACGAGGTTCACCGCTGGAGCCCTGTGGAGCTTTTTCTCACAATATTTAATCCCATGCGTATGGCGTCGTTTTTAGTTTTCTTCGGCGCCTTTGGTCGCATCGCCCAAATACTGTTTCCCTGGATGGGCCTTTTCACCCTCTTGGTCGGTATCGTCGCAGGCGTCATTGGATCGAACGCCGTACTGGCATTCTTCTCCTTCGTCTACTCAAAATTGCAGGTTTCATGTGTTTCCATAGTTGAGGAACTGGTCGGGCACATGGCCGAAGTAACAGTGCCGATTGCACCAGGCAAGGTTGGAGCGATCACCTACGTCGTAGAATCCAAACGTTTAACAAGTTCGGCCAAATCCACAACCGACGGTGTCTCCTTTAAAAAGGGAGAGAAGGTAATGATCGCAAACGTGGAGAACTCGGTTGCATACGTCGAGCCGTGGACATACGACTTTGTCGATCCCAATTTCGATGGCGAAATCATCGACGTTCCTCAGGTCATTGAGCGAAACGTGGAATAATCGTATCTGGTGGCATGGAATCTCTAGCTCAGGTGAACGCGCACCTGAATCTATAAATGTCGTACTTCGTGCGACGGGAGGCGCTTCATGAACGCCGAGCTATTAGTTGCGGCTGCCGGAATGCTTATCCTTATAATCGGGATAGCCCTAACCGTCGTCCGCTGCGTAAGAAAATGTCCCCCCAACCACGCCATGATCATCACGGGAGTTGGGGCGTCTACGGGCGGGAGTTCATACAAGATCATCATTGGTGGCAACGCGTTCGTACTGCCCTTGGTCCAGCAAATGAATTTGATCAATTTGTCTGTTCACAAAACCACTGCCGCACTGTCGACTGTTTATTCAAAAGACAGCATTCCTATCTGCGCCAGCGCCACACTCCACTTCAAAATCATTCCTACACCAATAGGCATAGTCATGGCGGCTCCAGCATTGCTGGGTAAAACAGACGACGAAATGGCCGCGGTGGTAGAAAACATTGTTGAACGCCCTTTCATAGCCATTCTCCAACGACTCACCGCCAAGGAATTGAAGGGAAGTTATTCTGACCTAGCCGACGAGATCATGAAAGATTCGAGGACCGATCTCGAAAAGATAGGCGTAGAACTGGTTTCGTGCACCATAAGATCGATCGATGAAGTCTACGATCGACGCCACTCCCACGGAGGTCCACCCTGACACTTCGATCCTATTGACCGAACTGTTGATTAGCTAACGCGGAATCTGCCACCTGCTCAGGGATCCTAATGAATTGATGACGTTACCAAGCACTGCAACGTGACGCCCTTATGATAATTACAAATTTAATCAGTTCGCCGAAAGAGCCAGCGTATAGGAGCAAGGCTTCGGCATCGTCAAATGTATTTAGGTAAGCGAAAATCGCTTGCCTTTGGAGGACATTCTTATGGGTCCGGAAGTGCTATTTATCGGTGTATCCATGATATTCATGTTCACCGTGATTGTCGTTCTAAATGCTAGTTGTTATCAAAAATGTCCTCCAAATCAAGCAATGATCATCTCTGGGATGATGGCGGGAGAGAATGGCCTTCCGTTTAAAATCATTGTTGGTGGTGGCACGCTCATGCTCCCCCTGATTCAACAGAAAAACCTGGTTAGCCTGGAAATCATGACGATCCAAGTGCGTGCCAAGGAACCGATGATTACCCATAATGGAATACCCATTACGGTTGAGGGTATTGCCCAAGTGAAAGTGAGGGGTGACGACGTTTCGATTATGACGGCTGCGGAAATGTTTCTCGGCAAAAGTCCTGAAGAGATAGCAAAAATTGCCCAAGACACTATCATAGGTCACTTACGAGCGACTCTGGGCACTGTGATGGTTGAAGAATTCATTCGATCACTCGCTCCTTTTGCTCAATTAGTAAAAGAAGTGTCTATTGCAGATCTGGCGAAGATGGGTCTCACAGTCGTCTCATTCACCATCACAGAGATCAAAGACAACAGTGGTTATCTAGAAGCGCGCTCCCAGACGACTGAAGCAACTCAGTCGACAACATAAAGGTAGCGGCGACGCAGCCCGATGCCCAATGTTATTAACCAAACTGTTGGTTGGTAAACGCGGAATCATCGACCTGTTCAGGGATTCTAAGGAATTGATGATGTTGTCAAGCAGTGTTACGCAGTGCCGTTATGATACTTACAGATTGCATCAAAACCGCTGATAAAGGCGGCAGATCGGTGTAAAGCTTTGGATTTGTGGAATGTATTTAGGGTGAGCGAAAATCGCGCGCCTAGGAGGAACTTGTTATGGTGGGTACGGAAATTGTATTGATTGGTGTAGGACTGGTATTCCTATTCGCCCTGATCGTCTGGATAAGCGTCAACTTCTACCAGAAGTGCCCGCCCAACCAAGCGATGATCATCTCCGGGATGATGGCAGGTGAACACGATCGGCGCTACAAAATCGTTGTTGGTGGTGGCACGGTAATGCTGCCCATGATCCAACAGAAAAACCTTCTCAGCCTGGAAGTAATGACCATTGAGGTGCGCGCAAACGCACCAATGATCACCAGAAATGGCGTCCCGATTAACGTCGAAGGCGTCGCGCAGGTAAAAGTAAAAGGCGACGATATCTCGATCTCAACAGCTGCAGAGCAATTCTTAGGCAAAAGCGATGAAGAGATCTCCAACATCGCCCATGAGACTCTCGTAGGTCACTTGCGCGCCATCTTAGGCACCATGTCAGTCGAGGAGTTGATTCAAAGCTTCGATTCATTCGCTCAGAAAGTTCAAGAAGTGTCCATCGCCGACCTGGCCAAAATGGGTCTCACCGTTGTTTCCTTCACGATCAAAGAGATCAAAGACAACGTTGGTTACTTAGAAGCGTTGGGTCGCCAGCAGACAGCTGAAGCAAAAAGAACAGCCGATATCGGTGTGGCTCACGCCCAAAAAGAAACTGCCATTGCACAAGCTCAAGCGACACGTGACTCACAAATCGCTCAAGCCCAAGCTACGGAAGAAGGTGCCAAGGCTAAATTGCTCGCTGATACACGTGTTGCCGAAGCATCCAAAAACTTCCAGGTAAACCAAGCTCAGTATCAAGCTGAAGTTGCTAACAAGAAAGCCGTTAGCGACATGGCCTACGACATCGTGAAAGCGCAAACACAACAGAAGCTTGTTGAAGAAACGCAGAAGATCAAAATCGTTGAAGCTCAAAAAGAAGTTGAACTTCAACAGGTCGAAGTGCAGAAGCGTCAAGTTGGTTTGGAATCAGAAGTGACCAAGCCTGCTGAAGCGGAGCAAAACAGAATCAGATTGATGGCCCAAGCAGAACAGGAAAAACGCCGCTTGCTCGCCGAAGGCGATGCCCAAGCTGCAAAGCTGCAAGCCCAAGGTCAAGCCGACGCGACCCGCTTGAGAGCCATGGCGGAAGCCGAAGCTATCAAGGCCACTGGTCTTGCTCAGGCTGAAGCCGCACGCGCTCAAGGTTTGGCCGAAGCCCAAGTAACTGCTGCCAAAGGTCAAGCAGAAGCTGAAGCAATGTCCAAGAAAGCGGAAGCCTTCAAGTTGTACAATGACGCTGCGATGGCCAGCATGATCGTGGAGAAGTTGCCAATGATCGTATCAGCCGCCGCCGCGCCGTTGAGCAAGATAGGCAGCATGACGGTATTGGCGACCGGCAACGACGGTTCAGGAGCAAGCAAGATCACCAACGATGTCTTGAACGTAGCCGCTCAAAGCATGGCAATGATCAAAGGCATGACCGGAATCGACATCGCCGAAGCCCTGAAGCGGGATCGAAGACAACTATCTGACGGCAACGCCAGAAACTTGCTCGAAAGCGCGGCTGGCAAATCACCCGCACCGATGCCAGCTAATGTCAAACCTCCAGTCACATAATCGAGTCATCATCACTGGTGCAAGCGGAGTCGGCAAAACCACCTTAGTGGAAGCGCTGGCTCCGCTTCTTTCTTTACCAATTATTCCTGAGCTGGGCAGGCGCATGTGCGCCGAGATGGGATACAAAACCGTCGGCGAGATTCCCGATCAAGAAGGCTTCAAGCAAAAGGTTCTCGACGCCCAGATTCAATCCGAAAACGAACTGGGCTCATTCATATCGGATCGATCTACTTTGGATTGCTGGGTTCTCTGGCAACGCTGGAACATCTGCCAGGCAATGAGCTACGACACTGAAAGTTATTACGAAAAGTGCCGCGAGCAAGCGGTGAAGTATACGCACGTCATCTACGTTCCAGCCATGTTCGCACCTGCGGAAGATGGATTCAGATGGACAGATAAGGATTATCAAAAACAGATCGAGCGTCTTGTACGCACCACATTGTACGACTGGGATCTCTGGGCTCGAACGTATGTACTCCAAACAGAAGGCAAAGAAAATCGATTGAAAGAAGTGCAAGCATGGCTGGCGACAGCATGACACAGTTTCGCATCCAAGCCCGGGCTGAATACAAGACCAGCCTCAGTGAAACAAAATCGTGGTCTGCTCGGGCGATGCTGTTCGCGCTTCTGGTCGGTTTCTTACTCACGCCACAACTTTCCGCGGTTGCAAACGATGCCCAGAAGCTGCCAAAACCTCTGGTTACTAATACCAGTCGAGCGACTCTCTGCCCACTGCTTCCCACTTTTCACCCACGCATCGTTTCTCTAGCGCCTTCCAACACCGAGTTGCTCTATGACATTCATGCCGAGAATGAGCTCGTAGGGGTGTGCTCTTTTTGCGATTATCCTGAAGCCGCTAAGAAAATCGAGCGAACTGGCACTTTCGTTTCTGCCAATCTGGAACGAATGACACGATTGAAGCCTAGTGCGATCCTTCTTGTAAGTGGGCAGGAAGCGCTTCAAGGACTGCTCGAACACAATGGTTTCCATGTCTATTTACTGAAGAACATTCGCTTGACGGACATTGGTCAAAACATAGAGCAACTGGGACAGATCACTGGGAATACATCACAAGCCAAAGATGTCGACTCCAGATTCTCTAACGCACTCTCATCGCTGCGCCAAATTCTCTCAACCACAAAGACTCAGCCCAAGGTCTTTTACTGCGTGTGGCCACAACCGTTATTGACGGTAGGGAAGAACAGCTTTCTCGACGACGTTGTCACCACGTGCGGTGCAGTCAACATAGCCGGTGATGCCACTGCTGCCTATCCTCACTTCTCCGCGGAAAAACTCGTTCTCAGTGATCCAGACGTAATCATCCTTCCCTACGAGGCTCACAACAAAATTGACTTGAAAGCAGCGCCATGGTCCTTGTTGCGCGCGGTCAAACAAGACAAAGTCTATTATTTGCTGGAACCAGAAAAGAACGGATTGCTCAGACCAACCACACGCGTTATTAGCGGTCTTTACTGGCTGTGCGATAAAGTGCATCCTGAGCTGGCCCCGGAACTCAAGATCTGGTACGAAAAACAAACGAACTGACCTTTTGGTTCTCGTTTGGTCCGAGCAAGTTAGCAATTTTCGGCAATGTGGCGCAACCAGTGCACCTATCTTGCAGAGTCAAAAAATCCGGCTATTAGAAACCTGTGGCCGTTTGTTGCGGTGCGCCGCCTTCAAAGGCACCTGGAGTTTCTTGTGTGGGTTCGATTGGGATCGACGGCTTTTCGACAGGTTGATTGGCAACCGTGCGTACGTCGGATGTTGACGCTTCAGAAAATGCCTGGCAAGCATCCTTCAATTGAGCCAGCTTGTTCAATATCTCCTGACTGCTCTGTTGCAGAACATCGATTACTTCTTTTGCCACTGCTTTGTCAGCGCCGGCATCGGCTGACAGCCCCTCGACAATTTGATTTTGCAGGGCGAGGCACTTTGTCGTATTTCCGGAGACAGCTTTATTGATCGCTTCAAATAACTCTTGCACCTGTGCTTGATATTGTTGCTCCAACCGTACTTGCTGGCTCACGTCTTTGACGAGCATGGACACGCCGTTGACCTTGCGAAACTGATCGTACGTAGGCGATACTGTCGCATTGGCATCAAAAGTGGTGCCCTCTTTTCGAACAAACTTCACACGCTTTCGCTCGATATATACCGATTCAATGACTTCGTCCAGAACGCGTCCGAAATCGACAGCCCCTTCAGCAGAAACGAGCTTGGTTACCGGTTGCCCAACGAGTTCTGCGTATAAATAGCCCGTCATTTCTTCGGCGGAAAGGTTGCAGCCACGGACAATCCCGTGCTTATCCATGATTATCACGGCATCGCGCGAAGACTCTGCCGCCGCCGCCAACTGCAACCGGGCGTCATCACGCTTGCGCTGTTCGCTCAACACATTGGCTCGCTTACGTTCAAGAGCGTAGCGCATTGATCTCAGCAATAAGTTGGGGTTGCACTGCGCCTTGACGAGATAGTCCATAGCCCCGGCTTTCATTGCCTGGTTGCCGATACGACCATCGTTGAGACCGGTAAGAAGAATGATCGGAGTATTTGGAAACTTGCTGTGTACGGAAAAAAATGTCACCAGTCCTTGTGCATCAGGCAGGGTCAAATCGAGCAAAACCAGCTCGACATTTCCCTTGGCGAGCGCCTCCAGCCCTGTGGAGAGGCGATCGGCTGTCGCCACAGTGAAATCGGACGACGCAGACGTGATCATCTCTCGATAGAGCATCGCCTGGGTAGCGCTGTCCTCAATAAGAAGAATCGGAACTTTCGGTGTTTCTTGCATTCCGGTTTTCTGTCACGCAATGGTTTGTATCTGAAACGAAGCTTGATCGCTTCGGATGCACGCCTTGCTTTGTCTATCGACAGTTCCTCACAATTACCAAGGTAGCAGATTTGCAGAAAGGCGGTCACTCTGAGCGGCCTTCGCCTTTAGGGGAAATTCACCGCATTTACGGCGCCCTCGATTTGGCTGAGCCACCACCTGTTGGAAGAGTAACTAGTAAACCAACTGTTGAGGCAGTTAGAGCGGGGGTTTCGGGAAAACACAGGAAAATTGTCGCACACTATATCCGGTAACTTACCAACAACTTTTCCGCCACTTTTTGGACAGCGGAAATCGAGCGTCCGATCATTCATGAGATTCCCGTAATATCCAGCCCTGTTTGTGTCTCATCTATAAACTATGGACTCAACCGGTTGACAAGGGGTACCCCTTTGGTCGAAACTTCTGTTGTTCCTTACCTCGCGAACAACCCGTGCAACAAGACCCCACCGAACCCGCAAAGCCAAGCGCATTGAAGAGCGCTGGGCTCTTTTTATTTCAGCTCCTCCGTGGTCTTACCCCACGCACCCATTAACTCAGGGGGGAAATAGTCGATGCGCTTTAACGCTGACCGTTCTAGAAAGGTGATACTCCGGCTGCTTGGTCGCCTGCGGCAATCCACGGGCGCACAGAAAGCAGATCTCTATGACTCATTGCATCACGAGATCTGCAAACTGGACACGATTCAGGTCGAGCAGCTGGTCGAACGATTCAATGATGAGTATTACAAATACTCGGTGATCGATAGGAGAAGATATCTCCAGACTCGAGCAACGATGATTGACTACGGCGAAGAGCACCAAGGTATCCAATTTGGCGGGTACCACACAATCTACGTGCCCCTCGCCAACAGAACGGTAGATCCTGAGCATTCCAAGATCGAAGCTTGCCGAAAGATGCTCTCCAAAATGCTCTTGGTCCAAATTTAACCCCGTAACCAATAACGACTTCGTCTTGAGGCATGCAAGAACCGCGTGGTGTAACTACGCAGGCGGTTCTTGACAAGCAACCAAGGCGAACCCATAATGCTGCCGTACTCCCTAATCAGGCACGGCCGGCTCTATTGAGCTGGTTGAATATCATGAGCGAATACCCCTCTCTTCTCCTCAGCGAGAAACCAGATCAGCACGCGCAGCCATCAGTGTTATCTTCATTGAGGGACGAAGCGTGGAGCGCACTATCAGCGGCGGAGCGCGGCGTCAAATATACGGCATCAGCGATTAGCGATACCTGGAACGAGCTTCCTAAGCCGGTAAGAGCGGGTGTGAGCGTGGCTGGTTTTGTCGCCACCGCTTTTGGAGTCTATGTCATCGCCGATCGCTTTGGGAAGCCCTCTGCACTCGACTTTACGCACCCTGGTTTCTCCGGATTTACCGAAGTAAAGTCTCTGGCTGAGATAACTCGGCAGACTGGGGAGCCCTTCCATGTTTCCAATCTAACGCTGGACCCCGTTTTGAAACGAGCCCTGCAAGCGAAGACGATCGAGCTTTCCGATACTATGCGCAATTTCAAGCCTCGTCGAATACGAGAGCTGACAATCACGTCCCAAGACCAGTGGGTTGCCCAAGTTCATGGACGCAGCCATGATGCTTATTTGCAAGAGCATGCGCTCGTGCAACGCCCAATCGAACGGTTTGAAAGTGCTTTGCAGGCACGTTTCGATCTGACTAGGCAATCAGTCGATGACAATACTTCAATCTTAGCGGGCACCTGGAGAGAGGGGTCATTGTTCAAACAAAGTTCGACTTACATCAGGCAAATCGCCATTCGCCACGACCTCGGTCTTGTTATCGACCACTTGATGGTGTCATCAGCTAACGACCCTCAAAAATTTCTGCCGGTCCATCTCACATTCAGAGATTTCTCAACCGGCTCGTTCACGTCCATCGCCAAGCTGGGACAAGATCACTTACGCACACAGATCTTTCGCGATGGAACCATCGCGGGCACGCGTTTGAATACATTCGACGGTACCTACGCCATGTACGAGATCTCTGATAAATATCTGACTAAGTCAGCAACGGGCAAGCCGCTCCAACCAGAGTTCACGAAAATAACCGGTACCGTCGCCTCATAGTTTGCGTTTTAGGCAAGATATTCGCGCAGCGGTTCTGTGTTTTTGCTGTTGCGCAGCTTTTTCAGAGCTTTGCATTCGAGTTGGCGAACGCGTTCACGGCTGAAACCGAGCACGCGGCTCGATTCTTCCAGAGTACGCGGCACACCACCGTTGAGACCAAAGCGCAATTTCAGCACAGCTTGTTCGTTGGGATGCAACTGTTCAAGCATATGGGAAACGTCTTGAGTGAGCAGTCTCTTTTCGGCGCTCTCGTCCGGACGCTCAGTTACCTCGTCTTCCAGCAGCTCAGTCAGACTAGTGTCGCCGTCTTCGCCTACTTTTAGATCAAGAGAAAGCAGCTTCTTCTCCGCATACAGAGCGTTGTAGACCTGCGCTGTTTTCACGCCGATATGATTGGCGATCTCATCGAGGGAAGGACGCTGCCCTCCGGTTTTGTCGGACAACTCCCGAACCGCTCGGCGAATCTTTGCTTTCAAATCGAGAAGATGAACCGGCAAGCGGATAGTTCTGCTTTGTTCGGCGATGGCGCGAGTGACCGATTGGCGAATCCACCAACTAGCGTAGGTGGAGAACCGGAATCCGCGCTCAGGATCGTATTTCTCAACTGCCCGCATGAGTCCAAACGTTCCTTCCTGAATCAAATCACTCATGCTCATCCCGCGACCCATATATTTCTTGGCGATGCTAACCACCAAGCGCAGATTGGATTGAATGAGTTTGTTGCTGGCTGCTTTGTCGCCTGTACGCGCTTGCCGGGCAAGTTGAATCTCTTCCGGACCGGTAAGCAGTTTATGGCGACTGATGTTTCTAAGATAAAGCTGAATTGCATCATCGCCGAATGACTTGGATGGCTTGTGACTTTCAGGTTCGCTCTCGATTTCGTCTTCGTCATGCCGGCTCTCATCTTCGTCCGGCTCATACGATAAAAGGGGTTGTTCGAAACCTAAGTCGGATTCGGAGTCGTTGTCATATGTAGAATTAGTATCGTACGTCATTGATTCCTGCCTTTGGCGGTAACCGCCGGCATGCCACCAGACCCGAGCTGGACAAAACTCGCTTTCACGTCGATTTTTGGGGCATGCTTATACTTCCATCATATCAGCGCCCAGCAGTAGTTTCACAATGTCTTAATAGTTGCCAAGAAGTGGCAACTGCAGGCGGTTTCGAGCACCACTGGCAGTGGCCTACCAGAGCTCGTCTGCATCCGGATCGGTTCTCAGGGGATCAAACCAGCTGTCGGCCAATCCGGTACCCGGTTTTACATTCTTTCGGGTCATTTCCTCATAGGTGATCTGGCTGTCGGCAGAGGGTTGGGGCATTGGGACCAGAACATTTTTGCCGTTCAGATATTGCGGCAGCTGTTCGCTCACTTGCTTGAGGAAATCAGGGCTAGGTCCAGTACCGACAACGAATTTCTCCAGATGTTTGAACTTCCTCAAGACCTCCGGTCGGTCATATGCCCCGAGCGCGTACTCAACACAAAGGCGCTTCAATTTAGGCATCGTCGCCAGCGCTTCATACATTTGCGGGGTCGGATTACACCCTTTAAGCACGAGCGTATCAAGGTTTTTCAACTTACTTACCTGTTGGATCTGCTCCAGAGTGCAATTGGAAGGATGAACCCTAATCGATAATCGGCGCACTTCAGAACTCTTCGCCAGCTGCGCCATGATTTGCTCCCATCCTGCATAATCGTCAAGTTCAAGCACTCGCAGGTTTTGCAAATTTGGCAACGTCGCTACTAAGTTGCTAGAAGATGTGTTTCCACGCGGATATTTCGGACTTAGCACCACCACCGAATGCAAGCGCAACCAGGTAAGATGATCGATACCACCGATGGTGTTCCAGGCGCGCTCATTGAGTTCCAGGTTGGTTAGTTCGAGGAGGCGAAGCTTGCATTGCTGTGAAGCAATTGCTACAGCCACATTGAATGGCATAGGCGGACGAAACTGTTCGTCTCCCAAAATCACTCCGCCCAAGTCGTCATCAGCGAAGTTGGCCATCGCTTTCTGGTCGTCATCTACGAGCACAGCATTAGCGGCTCTGAAGATGACTTTCGCATCTGCCGGCACGATGCCACCAGGTTTGTCGATTACGTGCCGTCCCATTTTGTCCCACCACACCAGACATCCGATCTCTTTGTCGGCAGGAAATTGGTATTTGATGAATCCATTGTTTTGAGACTGGGAGTAGTTGCCATCTCTGTAAGTGCTGGCTGGGAAGGAACCTAGAAGCGCAACTGTTTTAACGGGAGCCTCATTCTTGTCTGAGTTTTTCAGGACAACCTTCTGCACACCGAACAAACCGATAGCACCAGCCATGATACCAGCTATAATTAGTGCCAGCACGCCAGCTGCTCCTAGAACGGCTGACTTAGATGGGTCAGAAAGGGGCGATGATATCGCCACAATGCGGATCGCGTCTTCATTACCCTTCTGAAGCATCATTAGATCGTGGCCGACGCTATGAAAGTCATCATGGCGATTGCGGCTATCTTTAGCCAACATTTTGGCAACAACTCGTTCCAGAGCCTCCGGAAACTCCTCTCCCAGCGAGGCTTCTCTTAGGGAAGGCGCCACGGTAGAAGCATGCTGCATCATGGTTTCTAACGCAGTATTGCCTCTAAAAGGGGGATCACCTGTAAGCGCTTCGAACAAAACACATCCGAGCGCATAGATATCACTGCGTCCATCGACACCCGATCCGGCGCATTGCTCAGGACTCATGTAGAGAGGCGTTCCAAATATTTCGCCTGTTATGGTCAAATGAAGACCATCATCATGCTGGAACTTTGCCAATCCAAAATCCACCACTTTGGGAATGAACTTATCGGGATTGTCTTCCGCTGCGGTCAGAATAATGTTGCCCGGTTTCAGATCGCGATGAATGACACCTTGATCGTGGGCGTACGCCATGGCATAACAGATCGGAATAAAAATGTGGAGTGCGGTCGCCAGAGAGATTCGTCTATGTGACTTCAGATAATCAGACAGCGATGGTCCTTCGACAAAGTCCATAACCATGAACGGTTGACCACTGTCGGTCACACCAAAATCAAAGGACCGGACGATGTTGGGATGATCTAAAGTAGCGGTTGCTTCAGACTCCTTCCGCAGTCTGAAGCTGAGAGACTGGGGTGCGACACCATCAATTGTTTTGAGAGCGCAGATTTTGCGCATGGCCATGTGCCGCACTTTGTACACAGAGCCGTGCCCACCATAGCCAATTAAGGACAGAACTTTGTATCGGTTGTCGATGATAAGCCCAGCAGCCAACTGAGACCTATGCGCAGCCACAGCATCATGGGAGACGGCAGTCCTATCCTGTGGTCGCATTATTTCGAAAATCCTTAGCGATCAGTCCACAATTTCAAATAGCTGGCAAGCGCGCCCAGCTCCGTCTAGTCGTCCTGAGCCGACAGGCCAAGAAAAGCGCTCTATTTCTATACCCGTCGCCGCTGACCATAATTAACCAACGGGTCAGCACATCACGGTTTGTCAGCTTTAAGTTTCCCAGCAATGCTTATGAACACAGCTGTCGGAAGTCACTGGGAAAAACACGAGTGTGCCAAGTCAAAGTCTAGAGAGAAACAACACTGGTTCGAAACCTTCAGGTCGTTGGTCAGATTGCCGACCGGGCGTATGACTCCCATTGCCCAAAAATAGTTTGGCCACTAAAATCCCCGATATCCGATCCCGGAGGACAAAACCTATGTCAGTAAATGAAATTCCAGAATGGAGAATTTCGAACACTGAGGGCACGAAAACTTCAGCTCTTAATGACTATGCTATTCAGTTGATTCTGCAGGGAACTCGACATGAGAAACCACCGGCCGGAGTACAGCAGGCGCTGATTTACACCTCACCGGATGGAAATTGTCCTGAAGGTCATACGAAAATAAACAGCACCACATACGTAGACGGTAAACCACATCGAACCGTGAAATGTGACGATGGTGCGACTAAGGAGCTAAGCAGCCCCGGCTAAATCAGTCATCTCATAATTCTTTCCCACACTCATAAATAAAAACCCAAGCCGAAGCTTGGGCCTTTAGAATTGCGACGAGAGAACTCTTGCCCCGTCTTTCGAATGGCTTTAGAGCGTCTTCAAGAACGCGACCAAGTCCTGTTTTTCTTGCGTCGACAGATTAACTCCAGTCGTAAGGTTGAAGAATTCAACGGTATCGTCGAGGGTGAGCAGGCGTCCGTCATGCAGGTACGGCGGCGAATCTTTGATGCCTCTTAGCGGGAACGTCTTGATCGGTCCGTCACCAATTTCCATCACGTTGTTGATCTTACGTGGCGTGAAGAAACGCTCGCACTGCAAATTGTGCATTGTCAGGTCTGTGTAATGCGGAGGAGTGTGACAAGCAGCGCAATTTCCTTTCCCGAAGAACACTTCTTGACCCCGCATTTCTTGAGCGGTCGCTTTCTTGGGATCAAGTTTGCCATCAATCTTCAGCTTGGGCGCAGGCGGGAAGTCGAGCATTTCGATGAATTCAGCCATGTCGTGAACCTGGCTTCCTCTCTCGAGAACGTTGACGCCTTTCTTGGTGGCAATTACCGGATCGCCATCGAAGTATGCGGCGCGCTGTTCGAATTCGGTGAAGTCTTCAACTGTTTTGAGAGCCCGTTGGGAGCCGAACAAGCGTTGAATGTTGTCGCCGCGCAATGACGGAGTATCGATACGGTGACGATACTCTTGCGGACGCGTATCACCAGCTTCATGGAAGGTTGCGTTGGTATGTCCGTTGACATGGCAGTCGAAACAAGTAACACCAAGATGCGGCGTGATCGAGCGGCGATCTTCAGTTTCGTTGAACTGTTGTTGCGGGAACGTGTTGAGCAAGAGCCTCAAACCTTCCAGTTGTTTGGGGTTGAGAAGGCCGTTGAACATCTCGTAGTAATTCATGATGTCGATGACTTTGCCTTGCGACACATCACCGAGATCGGGTCGGGTAGTCAGGTACATAGCGGGCGGAAATTCAGGCATCAAGTGGTCGGGATAATCGAACGTCAGATCGAAACGTTTTAGATCTCTATGCTCGAGAGCATTGATTGCATCGATATGATTCTGGGGAAACACCATGCCGCCTTCCTGATGATTAGCGTGAGGCAACGGCATAAAACCTTCCGGATAGAGATTTTTTGCTTTAATCTCTTCTGGTGTCATGGAGTTGAGCTGGTCCCACGTCACCCCGGCTGGGAGCTTCACCCGCACGCCCATCTGCACAGGCTTTTTTCTGTCCATAGTGCAATTGGGATCGGGCTTGTTGGAGAGATCGTATCTGTGATTGAGAAGCGTTTGTTGAGCAGCATCGATCCCCGGCTTGGCAGCCGACATGCGGGCTACGGTTTTGGAGAACTCCTCGGTAATATCTATGGGCATGTAGCTGGTTGCGCCGCGCGTACGATCTTGGGCGTTGACAGCAACAAAAGTGGTTGAGACGAGGGCTGCTAACAGAAACTGTTTGCTCTTGGAAATCTTCATCGTAGGCTGACCCCAGTTGGAACAAACTCAAGTATATAACTAGATGAGCTCAAGTAAATGAATACCGATCCTCTTGCCATGGGACACTCCGACAGAGTTGCGAACAGGCGAAAAAGGCGGCCATGTCTGGAGTCCGAGCACTCGATCTATATGTTGCTACAATCAGGAAGGCATGAAAAATCTAGCTAAATCTCTTTGCGCCATTTTGAGCACCGTTCTGCCCATTGGCATTGGCGCCGCTTTTCAAGCAGTTGCCGCCGATTCGGCAGATAAACACGTTGTGGAGGCCACTGACAAACCGCAGTTGCATATTTCCAAGAAGGAAGCGGAAGAGATCGGGCGCCGAGTGTGGCGTAACGAGTGTGGCGGGCGTATTGACGGCCTGACTTCTTGGAACGTGGGAGAAGATTTTCCATCACTGGGTATCGGTCACTTTATTTGGTATCCGCCAGATCCACACGATACCTTTCAAGAGAGCTTTCCCAGCGTGCTCAGTTTCTTACAAGAGCGCGGCGTCAAATTGCCAACCTGGCTGACTCCGCAAAGTCACTGTCCGTGGGCAAGCAGAGCTCAGTTCCTTGCCGATGCCCAAAGCCCGAAAATGATCGAGCTGCGGCAGATGCTGGCAACAACTGTTCCATTCCAAACAGAGTTTCTCATCAAAAGGGTCGAAGATGCTTTGCCAAAGATACTGGATAAGGTACCACCAACCGAGCGAGACGCCGTGCGTTTTCGGTTCTTGGAAGTATTGTCCAGTGGTCCCCCAGGCGTGTTCGCATTGATCGATTACGTCAACTTCAAAGGCGAAGGCGTCAACGAAGGCGAGCGCTACAAAGGGCAAGGCTGGGGCCTCTTGCAAGTTCTCGAGGGCATGGCCGAAAGCAAAGACTCCGTCCAAGCCTTCGCTGATTCAGCCAAGCAAGCCCTGACCCAACGCGTGAAAAATTCGCCGCCCCAACGGCACGAAGAAAGATGGCTTCCCGGGTGGCTCAGACGCATCTCCGAATACGGGCATTAAAACTGTTACTCCATTCACAAGGATATCGAGTATGAAAGCAAATGCGCTCATTCTTTCCGTCATGCTGACTGCTTTACCAAGCACCAGCTATGCGAAGACGGGACTGCTCTCGCAGAAGGACGCTGATGCCGTAGTGCTAAAGTTCCAAACAGCTTACGCTGATACCTTCAACCGCAGAGATGCCAAAGCTATGGGCGCACTTCTCACCGAGAACGCCACCATGCAAAACGAATGGGGCGACGTCACCCAGGGGCGAGCCAATATTGAGTCGTTGGTTGAACGACTGATGGCAAAACTGCCGCCGGGAGCAACGCTTGAAGATACGCCATTGAGCTCTCAGTCGGTTGCTCCAAACGTAATAGTCAGCCAAGGCATCTCTCGCCGAATCATCCCCAACGCCGACACGGTTCAAATGTTGTTTACGAGAGTGCTGGTGCGCCACGGAGATGAATGGCAAATGGTCGCCACCGAAATCGCCAGGCCGTCCACGGTGCCGAAGCCGATCCCGTCCCAACCAGCGCCGTAAGAACTCGCCTTAAGCCAATACGTGTTCAGCCGGTATCGCATACGGTGCAAGAACTGCGCATCGCTGGCACCAGTATTTTATGTAAGTAAAAACTATGCACCGGCTAGCATATTATCAGCCAGTACAAAATCTTACCAGACCGCGAGCGGCACAGGGCCTCGGTTCTCAAAAGACTATTGGATGACAAGCACTTCGGGTATAACCTGCAATGGCATCCCAAGTTCCGAAGGCATTTCAATATTGGGGGAACCAATGATCAAATTAAACTGGAGGTTGGCTTTGGCGGCTTTGTCAATCGTGGCATCGGCACCACGAGCTCAGGCTAATTGCTCTTACAAGCCGACCACACAACCTATCTACCTTGAACCAAATCAGGTGTGTGATTCAGTAGTTCAGTACCACACTGTCCCAGGACTAGGATTGGTGCTGTATATCCAAGGGTTCAATCCTCCGGATAACTCAAGCTTTCTCCTGGAGTTTCAGGATGGTCCCAACAAAAATGGTAACGGTGCCGCCTTCAGGTTCAACACTCTTTCATATTTGATTGGTGGCACAAACAACGGTCAACTATCCGAGGATGAACAAGCGTTTGGACCCTATCTTTTCATAACCGATCGCACTCAGTGCGACAACAGTGTCCTTTTGCCCCTCTCGGAAGGTCATGTGGTTCAACACCTGGCCAATGGAGTCGACGAGATGGTCATCACGGCAGAGGAGCTCGGCTTTACCCCTGGCGACGTATGCAGCGCCGATATTGAAGGGGGCACCCGAGCTGGGCACTGCTATCTCGGCAACGTCGCCATCAACGGCGTTCTCCTGAAGAAGTTCACCAGCGTCAACACCATTAACTGCAGCAGATAGCTGCTCGAGCGCTGGCTCTCTAGTTCGAAACAAAGCCGAGGTAAGAGAATCAGGTTAGGTTGGGCGATGCTTGCGCATCGCCCCGTAGGATCGTTAGGATCGTATCGGTTGACGCAGCCGCTTACACCTTTTCGGCTGGGTCCGTGGTGGACCAGGTGTTGGAGTAGATCGGGCGCAGGCTGTTAAAGGCTGCGGCGATGGCGGAGCCGTTGTTGAGAATGGTGGCGCCTGCTGGTCCGAGCAAGCCGAAACCCGCAAGGGCGAAGCCGGCACCGTTGGGGATGACAGCCATGGCTAGGTTTTGTTTGATCAAAGACATGGCGCTTCTGGCGATGCGAATGGCTTCGGGCAAACGGCCGAGGTTGTCGTCTGTGAGAATGATGTCGGCGCTGTTGCGGGCGGCATCAGTGGCACCGTTCAACGAGATAGCGATGTCGGCGTAAGCCAGGGCGGGTGAGTCGTTGATGCCATCGCCGATGACGGCAACGGTATGACCTTCGTCCTTCAAACGTTTCACCAGAGTGGCCTTGTCTTCAGGGAAGGCGCGAGCGATCACTTCAGTGATTCCACACGACTGGGCAATGCGGTTGGCAGCTTGCTCGGTGTCGCCGGTAGCCATTATCAATTTCTTGACGCGCAGCTTGCGCAGCGCTTTCATGGAATCGGCGACTTCGGGCCTGAGCCTGTCACGGTAGCGAATCAAGCCGGCAACCTTGCCGTCGATGGCGACGAAAGAAACCGATTCACCAAGGGTGGTGGCTTGCGATTCTGCTTCCCGCGTTTCATCGATCTGAATGTTTTCGGTGATCATCATGTTTTTGCTGCCGACGACGACTTCAAGATTGCCCACGAGGGCTTTAGCGCCAGAACCACGGCTGAATTTGGAATCGGTGCGTTCGGGAATGACCAATCCTTTTTCAAGGGCGGCTTTGACGATAGCACGAGCAGCTGGGTGGTGCAGGCGCATCTCGACTGCGGCGGCAAGCGCCAACACTTCGTCTTCGGTGCGCCCGTTGAAGCGGCTTACTTGTTCGACTTTCGGTTCACCTGATGTCAGGGTGCCAGTTTTGTCGAAGACAATAGCGGTTACTGATGCCAATCTCTCGAGAGCGGCGCCGTTCTTGATCAAGATACCTCTGCGGCCGGCACGGTTCATTGAAGCGAGAACGGCAGTTGGTGCGGCGATTCTCATACCGGTACAGAAGTCGAGAATGAGCAGACTCATGACCCGAGTGACGTTTCTCGTCATGATGAAGCAAACGCCGGCGGCAAGGAATATCGGCAGCACCACTTTGTCCGCGATTGCCGAGGCATGGTTTTCAATCTTGGTTTCGTGAATGGGCGCTTGGGTGATGCACTTTAAAACCAATCCCGCTCTGGTCTCAGAACCAGCCGCTAAGCAGTGCACATAGATTTTGCCTTCGACAACCGCAGTCGAAGCAAACACTTTGTCGCCCGTTTTTACTTCCACTGGAACTGATTCACCGGTGAGACCGGATTGATCGATTGCAGCTGTGCCACTGGTGACAAAGCCGTCAACCGGCACCATATCACCGGGATACACAACCACCATTTCTCCTGGTTTCACTTCATCAGCGGCAACACGCACGCGTTTTTCACCGCGAACCAGCCACGCCGATTGACCGGACAAGCCGAGCAAGTCGGTGACAAGTTGCTCACAGCGCTTAGCCGTAAGGTCGCGAATCAGTTCGGCAACGGCGATGAGCGCCGTCATAAAACCGGCTTCGATGAATTTGCCGTTGGCAATCATTAATGATGCGGCGATGCCATCCAAAGCATCGATACCAACTTTCCGCTCAACCAGCAGCGTTCGCGTAGCGCGGCAAGCAATCGGCGCCGCTGAGGCGAGCAAAAGTGTGCGCGACAGCGCCACGGGCACCGGTAAGAAACCGCATACGAAAGCGCTTAAACCAAGACCGACTTGAATGGTCGCCGGCATCAATTTTTCCAGAATCAGAAGAGCACATCTCAACCAGGTAATCGGTCGAGCCTCTCTCTTGGGCGGCAACTTGGGCAAAGCCGATACTATGTCTTCGCCGTAAGTCAGTTGGCTTAAGTACGAGAGAAGTTTTTCTTCTGTCCAAAGTTGCGGGTCGTAGTTGATGACAGCGCTCAATGACCAGCTGTCGCAGCGGACTTTGCCAATGCCATCCACTAAAGATAGATTGAGCAAGCACGTGCTCGCGGGGGCAAAATCCCAGCGGAAGTTGGCTACGCGCAGGCGCACGCGTCCACGAACTCTGTGGGTGACACTGAAAATCAATTTCGAGGTTTCTTCCGAACCAGCTTGTCGGGGCGACACCCCGACTCCGGAACCTGGTTCCATCGAGAAAACCTCATCATTGCCATTTTGTTCGAGAACTATTAACGGTGGTGGCTGCCTATGCTCCAGAGCTGTTATACCCTCGTCTGTCGTCTCTAGCGCGGCTCCTTGCACTGGGCGGGCGCCGCGCTCGCTACTTCCAGGGTCGGCATCTTGTGCCGATTCGGTCGATTGTTGGGATGATTCAGCTCTATACACGGATACAACTCCTCCAAAGAGAGTACAGATCGCATTATACGCAGACTGGAGCGGGGCGTTTTCGGTTCCGCCCGGAAATTGGCAGGGCTGGAGAGAACGCTGCATGGCTCATTTATGGATAAACCATAGTCTTATACAAATATCCGGCAATGTAGCCAGAAACGATGCAGCAGCGCCCAGTTGAGGCTTTGGAACGATAGGATCGGGTTAATTAATGTTCTCGTTATCTCTTCCGGTCGCCCGAATATGGCAATCGTTGCCGTTTTTCGAGAAAGCTACCGGAGAATGTGGCCCACAGCCTGTTCCAAGTCAGTGAAGGCTTGCTGATAGTTCAGCACTTCATTTAAATAAAGGTTGCGCACCTGAATATTGGCTTGCTGAGCGTTAAGAGCAGAAGTGATGTCGGTCTGACCCAGCCGATAGCTCAGCCTTCCCAGCTCTGAAACCTTCTCAGACTGGGCGAGAACCTGGGCTTGATACTTGCGAATGTTCTCGCGGGCGTTCACGACCTTGCGATACGCCAGCGCCACCTGTCCTTTGACGATGTTTTGCTGGGCACCCTGTTCAGCATTCAACTGAACCAGAGTCGCCCGCAGGCGCGCCAGCTCGCCTTGCTGGCGGTCGAACACCGGAATTGGAAACGAACCCATAAGATACATACGATTGAAGTTAGCCTCAGGCGGAAAGTTGAGCTGACGGTCGTAGCCGAACGCGAGCTGCCCATTAGGCACGATGTTGCCGATCGCGACTTTCCTTCCTGCTTTGGTGGCTGTAATTTCCTGCTTCACGAGCTTGATCTCGAGCCTGTCCTCGAGCGCCTCCTTGAAGTACTGCCCTAGAGGCGGCATCGGTTTGGTGAGATCGGGCAACAACTGATTATTTTCGGCCCGCACTTGTGCCGCCGTCAGTGGTGGCACTGAGACACTGGCATTTTCATCGCGTCCCATGATGATATTTAGCTGCTCACGCGCCTGGATAACACGCCTTTCCGCTTGACCCGCGTCTATATCCGCTTGTTGAAAGGCAAGATCGGCCTTGAACTTATCAAGCTTGGCGACATCGCCGGCGCCGTATCGTTTGCCCGCAGCATCAGCCAACTCGCTGGTCAAGGTCGCCAAATTCCGCATCATCACTGCCGCTTCCTCAGCAATTACCAATTCGGTGTAGGCCCTGCGAGTATCAGCGCGAAGCGACCAGAGGGCTTGTTCCATCTGGAGTTCTACCACACCAAGATTGGCTTTGGCCGCGACAAGACGAAGGAATAGTTTCCACGGGGGTTCAATAGGTATGGCGACGCCGACCCGGTAGCTGAATTCAGCATAGCCATTGTCGAACTCAATAGCCGGGTTGGGAAGCACCTTTGCTTGCGTAATTCCAGCTCGAGCAACGCCGAGTTGCCGCCGCAGCCATTCGGCTCGGGGACCCGTCATCAACGTGTTGTTCAACGCCTGTTCTTCCGTGACTAGGGCTTTGAGTATGCCTGCATCCGGTGATGTTGGAAGAATTTGCTGGTTCGGAGCCGAGGGCAGTTGAGGTTCGGAACCGAGCGGCGTGAGCTGAGAGCCGGGGGTTAGTGTACCGGTTCCTGGTGAGGAATTGGTGAAGGGCACGCCAATCGGTGGAAGCAGTGGCGGGGCTGATATCGGTGTTTCCGGGTGGGTTGTGGGAACCGTAAGGCTGGTCGGATTACCGGCCGCCAAACAATCGGTGGCACTCAAAAAGAGCGCCAACGCTGCCAGCGGCAATATTTGGAACCGTCGTTTGAAATTTGGGCGCGTCAAACGTTACATGTCTCCAGACTCGTCGTCCTGCGCATATTCCGAAGGAGTGACGGTAACTTATGTTATGCGTTAGACTTCAGTTGAAATACAATATCATTTCAACTGGTCGACTCGAAAGCATTAGGTGGAATGAGACAAATCTCCCTGTTCTTGGTAGCGCTGGCTGCGGTTTCAACTCTGACTTCATGTCAAAAGGCTGAAGTAAAGACGGAAGCTGAACCGCATCGCGCCGCGCTCCGCTTGCCAATTACAGTGGTGAAGGTTCAAACACTTTCGGAACAATTGCAACTTCCCGGAATCGTTTTCGCCCTGCCGGATCGCTCAGTGAAGGTCAGTCCGGGCATTGCCGGCAAACTTATCGATGTAAAAGTCTCACCCGGACAAGAGGTTGTGCGCGGCCAGGCTATAGCGGTGCTGGACAGCCGGCTTTTGACAAACCAGGTCAATCAGGCGAACGCCAAGGTGTTGATGGCACAAGCCGGGGTAGCACAAGCGAATACCAATCTTCTCCTGGCTCAAAACACGGAAGAGCGCAATTTGCGCCTGGTGCAACAAGATGTCGGCGCTCAAAAAGACTTAGTCGCAGCCAAGAGCCAAGTTGATACAGCCAAAGCGCAGGTTCTCGCAGCTCAAGCTCAGGTTGATGATGCCAAAGCGGCAGTAGCGGCGTTGAAAGCGCAGCTGTCTTATACCGAAGTGAAAAGCCCGATTACCGGTGTGGTGGCACAACGCTTTCTCAATATAAGCGACTCGGCTGACACAACCACACCGATCGTACAAATTGTCGACCTATCCAAGGTCGTGGTGGAAGCGGCGTTGCCGACCACCCAGCCTGCCAAGCTCACCGCCGGCGACACCGCAACGATCACAGCCAAGTTTCTCCCGGGCAAACAAATAACCGGTACGGTTCAAAGCGTCGACCCCGTCACGGACAATCAGGGCACCACCATTGGTGTGCGTATCTCCTGCCCGAATCCGAATAAGGCGCTGAAGGAAGGCATGCCGGTAATGGTCACAATCGTCACCGGCTCGCACAAAGACGCTATGATAGTGCCCACGACAGCGCTGGTTTCCGACCCTAACAACCCCGCCTCGAAAATGATTTACGCTTTCAGCGATGGCAAAATCAAACGAGTGGAAGTAACCACCGGCATCGAAAAAGACGGGCGCACCGAAATTTTGACCGGGCTCAAGCCCGGCGAGTCGATCGTCGCTTCTGGTGCCTATGGGGTTCCGGACGACACGGAGGTTCAGGCTGAGAATGAATCGCTACGCGCACCTTCTCAAGTCTCAAGCAAGAGCGATTGAGCTCTTCTTTGTGCTCGTCACGCTGGCTGGGCTTCTCGCCTATCAGTTCTTGCCCAGCGATGTCTACCCCGAGCTGTCATTTCCTCGCATCGCTGTAATTGCAGATGCAGGAGACATGTCGCCCCAGCGCGTGGTCGTATCGATCACAAGACTGTTGGAACAGGCGGTCAGCCAGGTGTACAACGTTCGCTGGATTCGGTCCAAGACAATTCGCGGCGCCGCCGAAGTCAACGTCGACTTCCAGGAAGGCTCAGACATGCAGTACGCCTTGCAACAACTGCAAGCGCGAGTTGGCGAAATTCGCAACGACCTGCCCCCAA
>Ga0206838_10031_pt1 | contig 37319 bp, 35 predicted proteins | sample Alteio_BWOrgCont_26_FD_152879 | JGI IMG/M metagenome (GOLD analysis project Ga0206838, IMG submission 152879) | Enriched cells from forest soil in Barre Woods Harvard Forest LTER site, Petersham, Massachusetts, United States -... | ecosystem: Environmental > Terrestrial > Soil > Temperate forest >...
TTCGATTTCTCGGGCGACGGCTTCTTCTACGGCGGGCTCAAGACAGCCGCGAATGGCGGTTTCTACACCAGGCTCTACGCCTCGCGTCCCGGCATCATCGGTCTGCTCGTTCCCGCAGAACACCTCGAGCCCTCCTACCACGTCTCCAGGTTCTCGGACAAGGCGATGAAATTCCCAGGATTGTTCGTCGTCACCATGGAAGGGTTCCACCCGGAAATCGACTGGGTCGTTGCGGAAAGCTTCGACATGGGCTGCGATCCCGGTTGGACACGCGATCGGATTCTGGGTCGCTACAACATCGGCGACCCCTACATGCTCGGGAACAAGGCCCGCGCCGCCGGTTGCAACTCATCGTATCGCTGCTACGACCTGTCGCCCCGGTTCGGCGTCTGAAGCCTGTTTTCAACAACAAGGAAACACTCACATGCGAGTTGCCTGCGCATCGTGAAGAGGGAACCGGCAAGTCCGTTTGCCTGCCGCTAAGGCTGCCATCACACAAGACCAGGGGTCTAAAACACCCCTGGCCTGATAAAAAAAATTTGCCGATTTTGGCACCATATATGGTGGCGCCCCTCTTAAGGCAACATTCGGTTTCAATAAGTTGCTCGCTCAATCGCGCTAGCCAGTGCCATTGCCAAAATTCTGCTCATAAAACATCAGGGCACCAAATCGTGAGAAATCGCTCACGGAGTGCGGGTTTTGCAATGTGTCGGCGGAACCGGTATCCAGCTCGGTTTTCAAGCGCCAGCAATCCAAGAGCAGTCGCATAAACAAGAGATGTAAATAGGAGTTGCCAACAATTCGTAATAGGATCTTATAGGTTTCTTTTTGGAAGATTAGATCAAATTCTGCGCTCTTATTCCAATACGAGACCCGTCCAGCAACAAACAGTTTCAGTACCAACTACCGGATTCGAACTCTCATTGAGAGCTTGATTCGCCACAGCCACACTTTGTGGTGCCGCCCAGATAGTCTAACCGCCTGTGAACCAAGTCTCACGGCATCGTATCAGCTTTTCGAAAGGACATGCACCATGAAGTTCAGCACAATCGTTAAGTACGAGTCCTCTTACCACATCTTGCCCGGCGCCACTTTCCGAGCATACAACTTGGGCAAACCGACCCTGCCGGTGCAGATCGCAGCTCCGTCGGTATACAGCGAAGGACAACTCGTAGCCTGCGGCGGACAGGTTAACGTCAGTAATGACTTGCTTCTCAGCCCTAGCGTGCGCATCTTTCAAGATCCCAATGCTATAACACTCCTGCATGCAGCCCTTCGCCTCGGCCGTCATCCTACGCTGGTGCCCGAATCGGAAGCAGCCAGGTGCGAGATTCAGACTCATGCCCATGCAGTCTGGATTCCCCTAGAAGACTGCGTGGGCTTCAGTCAGCCAAACCGGCACGTGTTGTTCGACGTCCCTGCAGATTCGCCGCTCAAACAGCAAATCCTGATGCCCGGCTTGGCCGTCCTCAAAGAGGGTGAGCGATTGTCGGTCAGGGTCGTGCGTTCGGAAAAAAGCAGCAACGGCCTGTTCAAAGGCAGCGAAATGGTGCCAGTGACGCTTGAGCAGTTCACTGTGTTGTACGACGGCACCAACCTCAATCTCGAGGGCGCGCAGATCGAGCGTCCGCTCTCTGAGGGTTTTGTCTAACTTGCCACCCTGGGGGCGGCGCATTAGCCGTGCTTCTCCAAAAACTGAAATTACGGCTGAAACTTGACTGGGGCCAATTCGCAAGTAAAACATCTTTGAATCGGCAATTTCCCAGGAGCGGCAAGGAGGAAGACATGCGGGTCTTTGCATACAACGACACTAAGAGACTGTTGGCAGTCGAGTTGCCGATAAGAGAGATTGTTGCTGCCGGCATCGATCCCTGGCGGGTCGACATGTTCGACGACGATCCTGTGACGATGCGGCTGGGATTGCTTTTTCGCAAGCACCACTTCCGTAAGCTCCGGGACGTATCGTTTGCTTACAAACTGGAAGGGGCAACGATCTGCATCGGCGTTCACGATGGCACCACTCCCGTGTGCCTGGTTAGCGACCTGAACGAAAACGACCTGGCGACTCCGGATCACATCGTTCTGAAGAAGTTTGCCCTCAGTGAACTCCCTTTCGTCAAGCACTTGGCAGAATATCTGTTTTACCTCGAGAACCATCCTCAATCAGAGGAGAAGGGCAGCATCGTTTTCTGGAAGCGTCCTTGCGGGTTTTTCCCCAAAAGGGCCGCAGCCGTGTCGATAGCCGCCGGTCAGTTGATCTTCGATGGAGGCCAGAACTCGGTTCATCGGTTGAGCGGGGTCAGGTATGTCGACAACACACGCACCGACGTAGCCGTTGCCTGCGCTCTGCCCGAACAGATAAACATGGTGTTCGATCTGTTCGCCCAGTGGCAGCCGATAGTTTACGGAGAGGGGCTAAGAAAGGCCTATCGCCAGGAGCCATTTACGAAGGTGGCTCTAGCTCTGGACGGCTGCAAGGCAGAGGAGCTTCAGAGGCACCTCAAGATTCTCGGCATGCCATCGCAAGAAGTCTACCCGGCCGTGGGAGCCAGCCATGTCGAGTTTCAGCACGCCGAATGCAAATACGAGGTCGAGTTGGACCAACACTCATATTTGATCGCCAACATGGGGATGAATCGGCTGGACGTCCTGGATCGCCGCGCCATCCATTCGTGCGAGCGTATCTACGCAACCCGCCGCGATGAGATCAAGGCAAACAGGCTCAGTCTGTACGATCTGGCCAACAACCAATCTCGTCGGCTCATGCCTGAAAACGCGATGAATGCTGCCACCGACATTCTCAATCTGAGAAAAAACCCGGCCGGTCCCCGACCGGATCACCCAGTTCCACCGGATCCCTGGTTCTAACAACTTCTGAACCGATCCTGAGTGTCGCCCGCACGAATACGGTGACGCCCTCCCCTGCCACTACCGCTAGTGCGTCACCCCCGTCTCAATTTCAACCTGAAAGGAACTGCCCGATGAAGTTCAGCACCATCAGTCCTTCCCCCACCAATGGCGGGGCATACCGCATCTATCCGGGCGCTACCTTCGATCTGGAATATGATCACTGCGGTGACAAGCAGTCTTGGCTGCTGCCGCCCACTCATACCGACTTCTACTCCGATCACACCCAGCGGGATCAGGCCAATGGGCTGCGCATAAGCAACGAGCTTCTCGCCAGTCCTGATGTCATCCTGCGACCGGTTGTGCGATACGGAAATGAAGGTAAGTATTCAGTTACCCGTTTCGAACTGACTGTGCTGAAGGCGGCGCTCCGGGTGGCAAAAGAATGGTCCGTACTCGTGCCCGAGTCGGAAGCAGACCGCTGCGAGTCCAAAGTCTCTGCCCATGCACTCTGGTTTCACAAAAGATGGGGGCTGCCGGGGCAGTTTCAATTGATCCCGGGAGCGGCCGGATGCATTCATATGTCTCACCTGGCGATCATACCGATCAATGAGCCCCTCACCGTCAACATCGTCGAGAAGGGCACCAAGGGCGGGACCATGTTCAAAACAGGCGAACCGTACACGGACATTCTCCGATCGTTCACAGTCGATTTCGACGGCACCAACATCTGTGTGGAAGGGGCTCCAGTAGAGCGCCCTGGACAGCTCTGTTTCGCTTGAAACATCGGCACCGAAAAACAAATAAACCGAAAAACAACTAAAAGGAGACAACATGCAGTTCTCTACCATCGTCAAGGTGGCGGATGAGTACGAAGTGTTCGCAGGCGCCACGTTTGACTGGCTTCCGCCGAACCGAATCAATCGAGCTTTAATCTGCCCGCCCATCGAGTTCGATGGTTACGGTCATAGGAAGTACCCGAGCGAAATGGTACTTGTGAGCAACGAGCTGCTCACGAGCCTTGACACCCTCATCAAAGGTGAAGGGTGGGATACCGGATTGACGATCATGAAAGCAGCCGTTAGGATGCGGCGTCCTTGCCCAGTGCTCGTACCGGAAACAGAGGCGCAAAAATGCGAGCTTCAAACTCGCGCCCAAGCCGTCTGGATTCCCAGAGCGTACTGGGCCCGCGGAACCGAAGAGGCACCCCAGGTTGAATTGGTCGTCGAAACCGCGGACCTTGTTCGGATTCTCATGCCTGGCCTGGCATTGCTGATGGAAGACGCCGTCCTCAACGTGCAAATTGTCCAGAGAAAGCTCCCCACAACCATCTTCTCGAAAGAGACTGTCAACGTGCTGGAATCGTTCAAGGTATCGTTTGACGGAACCAATATCAAAATCGACGGTGTCCCCACAAGGACGCAATCTCAGGAATGCTTCGTCTGAATTCAAAGCGGAGCCGGCGGACGTTGATGCTCCCGTCGGCTCGCTCTGCAATAGACGTGAGGAGGGAACATGCGAGTTTTCGGATACAACAAAGACAAACGACTCGTAGCCGTCGATATGCTTGCCCAGGAAATTGCCGATAAGCAAATCGATCCCTGGCGAGTCGACGTTTTCGATGAAGATCCAATCAGCATGCGGCTACCATGGACCCTCACTCAGAAGGGACACTTTCGAAAACTTCGTGAACTGGCATTTGCCTATAAGTTCGAAGGACCTCTTTTGTACGTGGGCATACACGATGGCGCCAAGCCCGTCTGTCTATTCGGCGAGTTCGACAATCGCATACCCTGCACGGCAGGCACAATAGTCCTGCCGAAGTTCTCCATCAGCAAGCGCCCATTTGTCGAGCATTATGCCGAATATTTGCAGCAGTTGGAGCAAAAGGGACAACCGCCGGATCAAAGGGTCATCATTTCGCGCGGGCGCCAGCGTGGTTTTCTTCCCAAGACAGCGGCCGGCGTGAGAATCAGCGGCAGCACTCTCATCTACGACACCCTTCCCAACTCTCCCAACAGCGTGTGCGACAGGCTGTATGTGGGAAACATGCTCACAGAACGGGCAGTGTCTTGTCCTTTGCCGAAACAGATAAACTGGGCCCTCGACTATTTTCGTCATTGGCAGCCTGTGGTGCGGGGCGAAGCCATCTGGAAAGCATTCCACAATCAACCTGTGAAGAAGGTCTACGTGACTATAGACAAGAAGATCAGCTCCGCCTCGGTGGCTAACTATCTGGGCGAGACAGGCATGAACAGCAAAATCGAGAACCTGCAAGTGAGAAGTCATAGTGTAGAGTTCGAGTATGCTGGATCTACTTTCACGGTCATGGGTGGTCTGGATAGACCGGGACTTTCCTCAGACAGCTGCCTTTACGCCACTCGCAAAGATGAGGTCAAAGGAAGCCGCGTCGCCATGCTCGATCTGGCTAGCGGTCAAAAACGTGAGCTTTTCAAGGCTAATGCGATAAAGGAGCTTGAGCAAGTGAGCCAAGGGTCTATAGAGAAGAAGCCTGCCGCCCGCGTGCTCTACGGGCATAGCCACTCGATTTCTGCATGAAGTTGCCGAATACGGCGCCGGCAAAGGCCAGCCTCGCACCGTATTTGGTACCATTTTATTACTATTGTATATAATACTAACAGAGCCAAGACCAATATTCTGACAGCTGGAGACGTTTTTGCCTACCACCGCGGCTGGAAGGACCCCGGATACGTCCAGGGTCCTTCCTTTGCCGTGGCACCGCTACTAGTGGCAGCGGATATCAGTGGGACGGCAATGGCTTCGCACGAAATCCCGGCTGATGTCGACGTCCTTAAGGTGCTTTCCGAGGAAAGACTTGAGATCGTCGGCATTCCATTTTGGCGAGAAGAACGAAGTCACCCAGACGGGATCATGGCCGACCGTCACCATCGGTTGAAGGTCCGTATCGCCGAGTCCATTGGTATAAAGGACAAACGCCCACTTTTCCCCTTCCGTCGCCGTCAGGCTCTTCAACACATCCAGAGCTTTGTCACAGGCGGCTTGGGTCTGGGCGCTGCAGGAAAGAATAGCGACGGGAACGTCGTACATAGACACGATGTCGTCCCAACCACCCTTGTCGACCGTATGAACAATGGTTATCGGCCCTTGCCCATCAACCACGACCACAGGTGATTGGCGCACAATTTGGACATCGGCCCGGGCGCCACCGAGCCCTGACCAGAAAGAAACGGTCAAACTTAGAATGGCACAGGCAAAGATTTTTCTCCAAGGCATACACTTCTCCGTTAACGTTTTCCTTGTCGCTCATCAAGCACTTTCCGCAACCGACCAGGAAAGTCAGTGATGATGCCGTCTACACCCATGGCGAGATAGTGATGCATCTCGCCTTCGTCATTGACGGTCCAGATCTGCACCTCGAAACCGAGCCGCTGAATCGCCCGGACCGTCTTAGGAGTAACAAACTTGAATCTACCGACGTTGCGTTTCACCTGAAACACGTAGGAGAAATTTTTCTTCTTCCCCCGAATCACTGGCAACAACCGAACCCTAGCCATCATGGCCGTGACTTCTCGTTGAGAAAAGTTGGTGGCCAGATGTGGTGCCAACTTCCGCACGTGGCTAACAGCCCGGTGCAGAAACGAGGCGCAAAGTATGGAGCCATCGGCAAGGCGCCGGGTGTGATACAGGACTTTGACCAGCTCGAACACGAGAGCTTTGTTTGGCATTTTCAATTCGATGCTGAACGGCGTTTTCGGGAAAGCATCGAGAATTTCGCGCAGGGTGGGAATTTTGTGCCCTTTGCCGCGAAAGGGAAAGTCGCAATCAGCGCCCTGAAACCGGTATCCGGCATCCAGCTCCTGCAGTTGCGCCAGAGTGAAATCGGTCACCTTGCCGGTACCATTAGTGGTGCGATCGACGTTGGCATCGTGAATGACGACGACATGGTTGTCTTTGGTGAGATAGACGTCGAGCTCCAGAATGTCAGCGCCATCGAGAATCGCCTGTTGGAAAGAAACGAGCGTGTTCTCGGGCGCAACACCTCCGGCTCCGCGGTGGCCAATGATGACAGGACGCTGACCGGCAAAAAACCGGCCACGCCCAGCTGCTTTGTTGGCAGGCATGAGTTACCTCGCTGTTGGTTGGGCCGCTTACTTGCACGCGTCCGTCAAAACTCGCATCGCCTGATTCGGCGTGTCGGGTGGGAACGGCAGTTAGGCGGGCGGAAGATTGAGCGATCTATCGAGAGGGTTGGGGCGAGAAATGAACACGCGCAGCCTATCGAAGAGAGCCTATGATTCTCGATGAGCGAGCATAAATTTGAGGTCATAAATGCGCTCACGGGCAAGAGAATCTGCGTGTCACGGATTGCGCTACTGGTGTGAGGTTCGATGGTATGCCGCAGTTGTCAATATGCACGAGCCGAACTAGTTGAGAATTACTCTCTTCTTCAGGATTAAGCTCTCAGAGGCTTAATAGAAACCCCAATTTGTTGACTCACCTGTGGGTGTGTAACTAGATTCACGTTGTTATTTTTCGCCATTATCTTTCTGTTTCCCTCACAAACAAAACCAACCCACGGCTAGCACTCTTACTGCACCGGAATCACCAATCAAATGGTGAGCGTTGGAATTTAGCAACAGAAAGATAGTGGGCCAAGAAAAGTCGGCTGAAACTTGACCAGGTCTGCCATGACCAGCTCGTTTCAGCCAAATCCATTTCCACAAACCCGCTTAACTGTTCACCACAGGATCACGGTCATGGACAACCAAAATCAGCCGAGGATCTTCCGCCTCTTCGGATACTTGCGTCCCCATTGGAAGCTCGCTGCAACCATCGTGACGCTTACGCTGCTGACGTCAAGTTTGAATTCGATCGAGCCGATGGTTCAGAAGGTGCTGATCGACACCTTGAGCGGCGTGCACAGCACGTGGCTCCCAGACCATCTGAGCACGCTCCAGATCCTCGGGTCCATCGTCGGTGTACTCCTGGGATTCGCTCTCATGCGAGGCGTGCTGCAGGGCTTTTCCAACTACCTCTCCTGGAGACTGCAGCTCTACTCCAAGCTGACCTTGCTGCAGCGCGCGGTGGGGAACATCTTCGGACTGTCCCTGAGCCAACACCAGAGCGAGAGCCACGGCGTCGGTGCGGTCATGACTCGACTCGATCGAGGCATCAACGGGCTTAGCTGGGCTTTCTTCGATATCGCTCTCACCCTGCTTCCGAGCTTGCTTTACCTGGTCTGGACGGTGGTGTTCATGCTCAGCATGGACGTTCGCCTCACCTTCATCGCTCTCGCTTTCGCGCCGTTGCCTGCCCTCCTCGGTCTCTGGGGCGGTCGGGTGTATGCCATGCGCGAGCAGATGGCCATGGACAAGTGGATCGCCATCTATGCGCGTTTCAACGAAGGACTGAGCTTGATCAAACTGGTGAAGGCTTTCGTCATCGAAGACGCTGAGCTCACCCGGTTTATTGTCGGCGTCGAAGCCGCCAACAAGCTCACGGCCAAACAGATCCAGATCGACCAGCGCTTCCAGTTCGTGAAAAACGTCACCATGGATCTGGGCAAGCTTACTATCACCGGATATGGTGCCTATCTTTGCATGACCGGGCACATCACTATCGGCGCGTTCGTTGCCTTCATCTCGTACACGAACAACCTGTTCGGACCCGTGATGGGCCTGGCCGGCATGTACGAGACTTTCCGCAAAACCAAGGTGTACCTGGATGTCCTGTTCGACGTTATCGACACGCCTGACAGCGTCAAAGATCTGCCGACCGCACGCGAACTCGAGAAGGTCTCGGGTGCCGTCGAGTTCGATGCAGTCACCTTCGGTTATCGCAAGGACAAGCCGCCCACTTTGAAGAACATCAGCTTCAAGGTGGAACCCGGGCAGATGGTTGCGTTCGTCGGTCCCAGCGGTGCCGGCAAGACGACCATCATCGACATGGTGTGCCGTTTCTTCGACCCATGGTCCGGACGCGTCTTCTTTGACGATGTCGACATTCGCGATGTGAAGCAGAAGAGCGTCCGCAAGCTCATCGGCATGGTGCCACAGGACACTTCGTTGTTCAACGACACAATCAAGAACAACATCAAGATCGGTCGTCCTCAAGCTACCGACGAAGAAGTGTACGCGGCTGCCAAGGCTGCCGGCGCCCATCTCTTCATCGAGCGCAAGCCCGATCGGTATGACACCATAGTTGGTGAAAAGGGAAACCTTCTGTCGGGGGGCGAGCGGCAACGCGTCGCCATTGCCCGAGCCATGATCACGAATCCGCCCATCTACATCATGGACGAGGCCAGCGCGGCGCTCGATGCCGAGTCGGAAGAGTTGGTGCACAAGTCGATGAACGATCTGCGTACTCAGAAGAAAACGCTTTTCGTCATCGCTCACCGGCTCTCCACCGTGCGCGACGCCGATCAGATCATCGTGCTGCGGTCCGGCGAAGTCGTCGAACAGGGCACGCACGAAGAGCTGATCAAGAAAGGTGGGCTGTACCACAAGCTTGTTACGGTGCAGCAGCTTTCCACTACCGCCGAGGTTAGCCTCGAAGCAGAAGTTAAACGTCCAGCCGCTCTGGCTGCCGTTAAGTCCGGTGAAACGGTGGCAGTGGAATTGCCGCCACCGCCACCGGCTGGTCCGACCATTCAGGCACCGGCTCCCGCAGCCGTTGCTCTGGGACCTTCCGCACCGCAACTGGCTCCCTCGGTACCGATACCGGCGGAGCCGCAGTCGGAAGGCAAGTAAGGTTTGCCGGGTGGGGGCATGCACAGGCATGCTCCCACAGCAAACTGGTTTCCATCGAAGAGGAGAATTCGCCATGCTCAGTTTCCTGATCGCGAGCGCGGCAGGCGCTGCTATTATCAGCGCCATTGTCTATGCATCAACGTGGCTCGGTGACCGCGAGCGGCCCCCGGGGACAGTGGCAGTCTGCCACGAGTGTTTCGAAACCTATTTCGATCTTCCCGCCTGGGAAACGGAAGGTTTCGTCTGCAACCGCTGCCGCAAGGGCGGGCGCAAGATACCGTAGGCGATACCACTAGGGAACTCGTTCCCATCTCCCTGGCGGTCCTCGTCCGGGACACTAACAACCGCGGCCACGGCGAAGCCGACGTTCAGTTTCGGCATGCTCTTAAACAAGAACAACGCCGATGGCCGCCTGTTTGTACGGAAGGAAAGCACATGTTGAAACCGATCCCCCACACGGTGGTGTTGGGAGCGGGCGGTACACTCGCCTGCCTCTTCAGCGCCGGCGCCATTCCAGGGCTCGAACTTCTGGGTCGTCCCGGACAGTTTCGCAGCATCTGGGTCTGCAGCGGCAGCGGTCCGCCCGGCTTCTTATGGGGCGGCGGTAAAAGCCCGCGTTGGATCATCTCCAAGATGCTCGAGTACGACTTCGAACGGATGCTGCCCAAGGTCAACTCCTGGTACACAGTCTCGAAAGCCGTGCTCAAGTCGCAGTGGACGGGTGAACCGCTGCGAACCGGCGTTCGTGACTCGGCTCCCCTCGGATACCGAATCGCCAAACACGTTCCCGAGTGGCCGCTGTGCGTGAAAACCCTCGCCACATGCGGCAACAACGAGATCGTGTTCACAGCCGAAGGGGTCTGGGAATACGGACCGAACCAGGATCGGCGCGTGATCTCGAACGAAGCGGCTCCAGTGGAGTTAGGCGTTCGAGCGACAGCGACGGTGCCCATGCACATGATTCCTGTGGAGTTCCACGGTCGAGTTCTTACCGACGGCGCCCTCAACCGCCACAGCCGCTGCCCCACCACCATTGCCACCATCCACGATGGCACCCAGGTGGAGGATATCATCGGACTGGTGCCGGCCAAAGGCGACAGCCAGCAGAGCCGCTGGTTGATGAACATCGGTCGTCATCTTGCTCACAACTCCCAACCGGAGCTGACGCAGAAAGCGGCCATCATCGTCAAACCGGTGACCGAAAAGATTCGCACTCTCGATTTCAGCATTCCTCGCGCTCGTAAAGAGACAGCCGTTCTCGCTGGATTTCACTCGATGATATCCGGCTTGAACGACATAGACTTCGTTTCGAAGCGAGACGTGGAAAAGCTTGTCGCCAAGACTCAGACCATCGATGGTCTGCTGGAATGGCTGGACCAGCGTGAATACTCCGAGAGCGCGTGCATCTGATGGCACCCTCGATGAACACGGCAAGGCGGCCCCCACCCGAGTTCGCCTTGCCGGTTCCTCCAGAATCAGGTCGAGCAGCCAGTCTTAATGGAAGAAATTTTGCTCAATCTATACTATACGTTTTAATACTAGCGGGTCAAACAGTAAAAGAAACGAGGCGGGGTGCGGGTTACATCTCGAGAGATGCTCCGCGCCCCGCCTGGTTCAGCTCACCGCCAGGCGAATATCAGGTCGCCTGCTCTTTCTTGGGCTTGAGAGCCCACTTTTCTATCGCCGACGCGTCGTCAACGATAATCACATAGGCTCCCAGCCCCATCAGGCCAGCCACCGCGTATGCGTGAACGCTAAGAGCCATCGCCGCCGTCAGGTCTGTGTTGAAGACGATCGGAAACAACATCAGATTGAGGACGCTGGTGAACAGCGGCACCAAATAAGGACACGTCGCTGTCTTCGGAAGACCGAGCATTGTGGCTATGGCAAGCGCCATGGCTACCAGCCCGACGAAGTTGTACACCGGGCTATGCTCAGGAACAAGCACCCAGCCTAGGACCAGGCTCATCAACCCCATCAGCGCCAACGCGCAGAACTGAGCGTTCTGCGCGAGATAGCTCTGGACGGGTTGAATCATCCGGCTCGGCATCAGCGCCATCATTTGAACGACCGAGATGCTGATGACGGCTGCCGCGACAAAACCATCCAGACCGGCGGCAGCGATGACCAGAAGGGGATGCCCGATGTAGGCACAGACTCTCGCCAGGAAGAAGACGGCGACGATTCCGGCTCCTCTGCTGAGCGGCGATTTCATCTCGGAAGAGAAAAGCATGGCGTATAGAACCGCACAGCCAGCCACCCCGGCCGAGAACGACCGGGAAACCGAGATCGGTACGTCGAAGAGTCCGCCAATAACGGGCGCCAGTACGAGCAAGATGAGGAAGCCGAATTGCTCCAGTGAAACTGGAGCGACTCGGGCTTCGTTCGACCTAGAAGTCTCAGTCATAGTCTCAACTCCGTGATTCGGCACATCTGTGCCTGGTTGCGAGAATCGGGTTAGCCGGTGGGCTGTTGATCGACGTCAGTGGAGGCGTCACCCTTCTTGATCATGCCGGTGCCCAACTTCACGATGAAGGCGGACACCACCATGCCCTTGACGGCAGCGAAGAGCGAGGGCAGCAGGCTGAAGTCCATGAGCAGACCGACACCAACAGCAACGGCGACGATGGAAACGTAGATGGTTCGGTATGGAGTAAGGAGCCCGGACACCTCAGCCTGGACGATAAAGCCCAAGGCAGCGGCGGCGCCACAAGCCACAATTTGAAAGTGGGCGCTATCCGGGGCGAGCCAGTACGCGATAGCTACACCAACTGCCAGAGCAACAACATTCAGTTCGATCAGCGAACCCACGTGGGATTCCTTTGCAGACTTCTCGGTGACATCGCTCATTTTCAGTTCTCCAGTTGTGGCACATCTCGTGCCGGTTCAAATCAGAGGCAATGCCTGCCTCGGTTTCAGTTCAGAGATTAGAGTTGGGCGGGGGAGCGAACCACGTCGTTCGCTCCATACGGTTGTCGTTACTGGCCGATGTTGCTCATGTCAGGTGCCGCACAGGCCGGTATGTCGACTGTCGCATTGGCAGTGGCGCAATCGATTTGAGCGCCATCGCCCATTCCGACTGCAGTCGCGGAACCGGCTTGCCCAGTATCTGCCACCCCGCCGCCGCTGTTGATGGTGAGAGCATTGAACACCTGCGCCAGCAGCGAAAGGGAGGCGGCGGATGTGTCGTCGTCCCCCGATGCAGCAGCGTGGCTAGCCTGGCTAACCCGATGCACGCCTTCATGAAGTCCGGATCGCGAGACCCGGTGATCAAACCCGCCTACGGTGGCGTTGGAGCTTGAACGCAGCATGGGGGCGCCCACAGCCACAACAACGTGTATGACCAGACAGGTGGGGAACACGAAGAAGCCGGGTTCTTGATAGAGCGCCGATGCAATCATGGATACGATGACCGCTTCGATCACGCCCACAACAAGCGCGAAGAAGACGGCATTGCCGCGCCCCTTGGTGAAGAGCCCGAACATCAGTCCGGAGAACATTACCGCAAGAAGCAAGCCGAAGTTAACGAGGTGCATCATCGGAGTCGATTCCATTTCTGCTTTCTTTCACTTGTTTTGATGAAAGTTCAAAATGCCTCTACAGCGGGCCTAGTCGTGACATGAGATGCCACTCTAGGCCAGCCGCGGTGAGGCGTTACGCATGCACTGCTTCGCTGGTATTCCAGTGGTTGTAGGAAATGCGTGCCAGCACGGCGGCGACGACATGAGCCATGAGGAGCACAGCCCAGCCGGCCGCAAACGCTTCGGCTCCGCCCAGAATCGTTGCCCACACCACGGCATTGAAGCGGTCTTTCTCCTGGAGTCCGACCAGCGAACCAGAGGCAACTACGGCGATGAACACACAGATGTGGAAGAGTTGGATAGCCAGAGTCGGTTGCATGTTTTAGTCCTTTTCAGTTGGATGATATGGTCTAATTCCCGGACGGAATGTCCGGGAACGTCAAAGACGGGCCTCGACATGACATGCAATGTCACTTGAGACCAGCCCCAGGTAAGGCGCTATCTTTGGTTTTGGGTTGGTAACTCCTCGGGCGAAGTGAAATGTGTATATCAAAGACAACCTAACAAAAGATGACTCCCCCTCAAAGAAATAGTCAAATGAACGAAAACGATGAACTGGCCAATAAGAGCTCATGAGCAAGTAAGAAACTGTCAGGCCAATACACGTATTTTCCGCACCATATTTGGTGCTTTACAGCTAGCGTTGATTCGTCCAACCCCGGCATGAGCTGTCTGTCTTCACAGCCTGACTTAGTTAAGCTTCTTCGCCATCTGCACTAACCACTATGGTGGAAACACGCGTCTGCACTGGCTTACCATCGGTAAACCGGTTTGGGTGGGTGCGGAAAGTACGTGTGTCGAGACAGAATGGAGGTGCACAGCTCTCGCCGTTAAGCACCCCCATAAACAGCCCCAAAGATGGTTGATTTTACCGAATTTTTCACGGAGTTCAACGTTTTTTTGATCTAATAGTCTAATCACTTAACTAATCTGTCTGTGATTAGATTGCTTTTCCCAGTTTATTTAACGCATGGTGGGGATGTTTATAAATCGCACCCAGAAAAAAAACGAGGGTTTCACCCCACCAGTAACCGGCAAACGGAATGCACCAGAGAAAAGATATCAAGCCACTATATGTGGTGCACTGTTGGCCGCCGTCTTCCGCTTTCCATATCACTGAAACTTCGCTTCCCCGGCCGCGCAGCGGTTCGGTAATCGCAATCAACCAGCAGTCCAACTGAAGGAGTGTTCAAATGACGAACGCCAAAACAGCACAAGACCGTGTCATCGAAGAACTCACTCGCCTGATGAAGGAGAAGGAGATCGTCAACGTTCTCGTAACCGGATACGCCGTACGGCGAGACGATAAGCGAGTTGCTGGCGTCAACGTCAGCATCTGCGGTCGCAGCTTTTTCGTGCGCCGCCGTGAGGTGGTCTCCATGAACCTGCCGGAGTTTTGCCACGGTCACACCCGGGAGGGCATCGCCGACGACCAGACTCTGAGCGTGCTCGTCACCAGCGCCGGTCCCAAAGACTTCTGGGCCAGCGAAACAGAGGCCCTCGGTCAAGAGCGTCATGCTTTCTGGGACAGCGTCCGACGCGGGCAGGTCATCGAGGCCAAAGTCATCGACTGCCAGCGCGGCAAGGTTCATCTCGAACTGCGGGGACAGACGATTGCGATGGACGTGGATGAGCTGTGCGACGATCTCGCCAACCGCGCCAAGATGCAGGAGCCGGGTACGTTGCTCAAGGTCTTGGTGCTGAAGGCAGACAAGCGCACTCGCGACATCCAACTGAGCGCCAAGCGTGTCTTGCTTGCCGATTGGACCGAGAACAAACGCTACACCGGCAAGATCGTCAGCACCACGGCGAACTTGTTCTCCACCTTCCTTGGCTCCAGCCAGGGTGACGACCGCATCATTCGCCTGACCAACGGCTCGGTTTGCCTCGACGTGGGCGTGCCCAGAGCTGACATCGGCAATCCGTGGTTCGCCGGATTCGGCAAAGATGCCGAGCTGACAATCACCGATCTGGCTGCCCGTCAGCTCAAGGGTCGGATTCCCTTCCGGTCCAAGTAAAGCCTTCGCGTTAAAGTACCGAGTAAACAGGCGGAGAGCCGCGAACTTTCCGCCTGCAGTATCGCTTCCCTCGAGCTCGACGAACGGGTGCGGGAAGAAATTTCCGCACCGCCCATTCACGAAATCTCTGAATGAGAACCGGGGAGAGCGCAAACTCTCACCGGTTCTCGTTTTTCTTATACTTGGATCCGAGATACTGTGTTGTATAGTTGTCGATGACACAAGAAAGGGGAACCAGAGGTCCGCATGGCCTCTAGCGGCCGGGATCGAGCAGTCCATCACTGTTGAACTCCGGAATTCCGGCGACGAAGTCATCGCCGGAAGACCGAGCGATGTCTTGATATACACGAGGTAAATAAGGCCTCTAGCAATTGGCGCAATTTACACTCAACAAGATTTGCGTGACGCGTGCTTCCACCAGGCCAACTAGCCGAGGTAGCGGAAACATAGGGCCGAGTTCCGGCGCAAACCAGGTGCAGCTAATGCGAGAGCCGCGCTATTGTCTGTTGGCGTAGTTACACGAATTGATTCTGAATCAGAGAACTGCTTTCTCAGCCCAATAACCATAACATCGGGGTGTTATTTTTCAGCGCTTACCGAATGAAACCGTACTTCTATCGCGAATAAACAAGCACCATCAACACCTTTGCCTGGCTATCTCCTCACAAGCGCGAGGATGAGCTGTGATCCAATCGCCGGGACTTCGCGAGCCACATGAGCCGGCAACCTCGAAGCCCCCTCAACCCAGCAGAGAACTCCCATGACAGATTCAGCATCCGGCGAGACCATGACACAGGTGCCTCCGTCGACTTCAGTGGCGCCTCAAGTGACATCGTTCGCGCCTATCGATCCCGACCTGCTCGACGCCGTCCATCGCGCCCTCGAAAAGCTTTTGCCGCAATACAATGCGAAGGCTGCGCAAATGATCGGCGCCTTCCCCATTGGTCACCCGATTCGCGACTGTGCCTCGCGCTCCCCGGAGCTGCTGGCGGAAACAGCGAAGGTCACCCCGATGAACAGCTTCGAACTGGCCCGGCGCAATCTCCGGACGTTCATGAGTGGTGACGAATCGAGCTTGGAGCGACTGACTGAGACGATTCGAAACGCCGTCAGCGACAAGCGCCCACCGGTAAGCGACATGCGCATGGCCAGAATCATGCGAGATGCGACCCGTCAGAGAACCATGATGGATCGTCGTCGTCCTCGTACGCGGGAGGGCTACTGAACCATCAAGAACCCAATCCGGTATTCACTTCCACTCAACTTTCAACCAGGAGAAACGGCAAATGCCGAAGAACCATAAGAATTTTACCGTTCTGAAATCGACTCGCGACCGCGATGAGAGCGCCATCAAAGAGCTCGTCGCCCGCGCCGCCCGCCTCGAAATCAAGACCGACGACATCGTGACGAAGATGGAGAACGCGCTGGCCAAGCTCGACTCCGCCTTCGGCGAGCGTTATAAGACGGGCGGAACGCACCCGTGCAATCTGGAAGACGAGGGTCTGATCGACACGTGGTACGGCACCCTGCTGCGCCTGGAAGCCGACCTCGCCACCACCCTCAGCCACTACGATCACTACCTGAAGCTGCGCCAGTCCTTCAATGAGGCGGAAGCGCGTCTGCCCAACCGTCCTTCGAAGGTAGTTCTCGTCGTCGGCGAAGCAATCTCGCCCACGATCGCGAGCTACGTGGCGTACGCCGCCGAGCGCAAAACCCTCGAAGACAGCCGCGACGCTCTGGACGAGTGCCTGGAAGCCCTCAAGGCGCGAGACATCAGGCTGTACAACAGCCTGGACTTGCGAGCCAGAGCTTTCACGACACGGGAGTTCATGCTCGCCCGACTGCTGGAGACGGGCAGGCTTGTCCGAGAACCGGTTGACGTGCCGGCAGCATGATCAAGCCCAGATCAGGAGTGGTGGCGACAGGTGCCACCACTTCATTCCCTTTAACCCAATTGCGAGGGTCTAAATGTCGACACGCAAATCGCCCCGCTTGCCCTGCATACCGGCTTTGCCGGAAAATTGCCTGCTCATCTCGTACGACCTGGAATGCCAGGCGAGCGGTCCGCCCAACAAACCCGAGGAGTGGGTTATCCCCAAGGCCGCCAACGGTCTTGGAGCCGCCGCCTTCCTCTGGCCGGAACGGAAACTGGTTCCTCTCCCGCTCGCGGAGGCGACCTTCCACCGCTCCATCGTGCCCGTGGTCGCCCGCAACGCCATCGCCAGCAGGTTCTGGACCGACAACCCGGACGCCGAAAAGGTCATTCATCGCAAACCTGTGCCGATGAAGGTCGCCGCCCTGGACTTCCTGAACTGGATGGTCATGCTGAAAGCCGAGTTCGGACGCAAGCTTGCTCTCATCGCCGGCCCGCACTTCTTCGACGTCGCCCAGCTCGCCGACGTCATGGAGAGCGCTCAGTTGTTGAACTGGCTCCAGGAGTCCACCACCCTGCACGACGTTCGCGACTCCATCGCCCACCACGCCAAGGTGGATACGAAGATAGCCCGCCAGCGCTATGAAGTTGAGCTGAAAGCGCTATCTTGGCTCGTCGCCCATCTGGACGACCATGACAGCGTCGCCCAGGGTCTCGCCTTCTTCAAGGCACTAGACGCAAAGTAGTGAACCGGGAAGTCTGGTTTGAGCCACCGGACTTCCCGCTCACCCATAAAAAATTTGCCCAATGAGGCACCGCCGGTAGTGGCATTCTCGCCAGATGCACATCAATCTGATTGTTTTCAATTCGGTATGAGGCGAGATCACCCGATCATTACACATCGAGGGCCGACTCAACCCGCATCAATCGATTTAACGAATTCGCAAAAAAGACTGTGGAATTACACAGTGCATTTTGCAAATTCGGGCCTTACATTTGCATACGGAATCCTAACGCATCCTGCACGAGGTCTGAGGCAGATTCGCTCCGATAGCCTAACGAGTCTGCCGAAGACCGAGTGTAACATTTCAACTTTGCCCTCATATTGAAGCGCCAGGCCAGCGCTTCAACGGTCACTCACTGCGCCCTCGCTGACTATCACAGGAGGAATAACATCACATGCTCAGCTCGAGGATATGGAACATCTACAACGACATCGGCTCCACTGCCTGCCAGGCAGGCGACTACGATCTTGCCGTGAGAATGTTCACCATGGCCATTGATACATGCGCGAAAACCTCTATGCAAGGTCCCAAGGTCAAAAGCCTGATTGGTTTAGCCGATGCGCTAATAATGCAAAGACATACAGACGAAGCGGCAAAAATGTACAACCGCGCCGTCAACATATTCGCCCGCATAGGCACTCCCGAACGGTCTGACAAACGCATGCTCGCCCACGCTCTGGAAAAGCTCGGCTATCTCCGTGAATTAGAAGACAAACAAGAAGAGGCGCTCCGGCTCCTGGAGCGCAGCGTCCGCGTGACCGAGCAAGCGGTAGGAGTCAAAGATCCATCACTCATTCACCGGCTTCTGAAGATCTCGTCATTTCACATCCGTTTCGGCAACAGTGCGGCATCGTTAGAGTGCTTCAATCGGGTTAAACAGATCCGCGCTCTTGAAGCCCATCACAAATCAAACCAGCTCGAGAGTGGCACAGAAGAGACAGGCGAGCCTCAGCTTCAACTTCCCTGCATATCGATCAGCGCCACGGGTTTTCACAACTATCCTCAGGGCATGGTCTCTCTGGGCTTAACCGGCCCGGCGGGTTGACCGACCACCAGGAGTGCCGCAGGTTGTTTGGCGACGCCGGTTTTGCCAAAGCCCGGGAAGCGTCGGACAAGTTCATGCAGTATCGCCAGCGGTGTCATACTGCCGCTACCGCGCAGGAACAGTGAAACTATGATCGCGTAATAGGGCAGATGCCCTAAAAGCTCGGTCGCCCCAAAAATAAGAGTAGTTCCTAAAAACACGCCACTAAGAGCAAGGACGGCAAGACGAGGAAAACTGCCTACCACTATGACGAGCCCGAGGAGAAGCTCAGTGAGACCGGCACAGAGAACAAACATTTGATTGTCCAAGGTTGAGCCCATCAGATTGAGGCTGGGCGTGTGCCTGAGCAACTCGAGCGCCAGCTGTGGGTGAATGAGCTTTTCATCCAGGGCAAGAATCATCAGGCCCACACCGGCAAACCAACGAACGAGTAAATGCCCGACATGCACGGCAATTGGTCCGACCGGTTGTTGTAGTTTCAGTCTTTCATCAAGTGAATATCTGCCTCGCCCACAAATAAGGAAATAGGCAGCCAGACCATAAAGCGGTACGAGGTCGAGACAGTCGGCCACGCTGTGCTTGATGAAAGTAAAGCCCAATAGAGCAAAAAGGGTAGCGGCGCCGGCTCGGGCGAAAAGCCCCAGTATCAGACTGAGCCCGGCGAACAGCTCTGCATACGGAAGCCACTGCGGGCAGTGCGCACATATGATGAAATTGGGGGTGAGAAGAGTTCTGGTTTCTCCACAATAGATTAGAGCACTGCCTAGCAAAACGCCCATGACCAGATTGATCACTGGTTCCCAGCCATCGGACAGAATCGAGAGACGACGGTTCAGCCTGGAAAAGGCAAAATCTCTTCCCGCAGCAGTGGTCAGGAAGAGAACCACAAGCACACACACGATAGGAGCAATGTTTTCGATAGACGGTTGAGTAAACAGTTCTGGTTTTGGATCTTTCAAGATGTCGGCTTGGCTGCGCCCGAGAAACCACTTCACATGGGCTGATGCCATGGTCATGGTGAACAAGAAGGTGATGGTAGAAGAGATCGCGCCGCGCCTAAGTATGCCGAACATTCTTCCGTCTCCTGTGAGGGTGCTCTGCTCGTTACTACGTTGGAAGCCGGCAAAAAGTTCAATGCCGGAAATTAGAAATTCGTGGACGAATTGTGCAGAACAAACGGGCTCGATCAGCGAACAGTCAGCCTGGCGGAAAACATTGTGTCGAAACGGCGTAAATGAGAAGTTTGTGAAAGCAGAAAACCAGGTCGCGCTGATTCTCAGCGGCTCCATGCCACCCCAATCTAGCGCTAGCTGTGAAACCTAAACTTCCCTACATAGCCCTTCCTGGGTTTCATCCTTGCCCTCCCGAACCAAACGAAGCCTAGCCCCACAGAGCAGGCTCGCACGAGGTTTAGGCAGGCATTTTTTTGAAGACACGTCTGGTCGAGGCGTCTTAGCTTGTCTGCGATCGTTTTCGAAACAAAACCAGTAACAGGCAGGTTATCGCGCCCGTTGTTAAGGCTCTGTATCGGGATCATGGTGTTCACTTGTTTCGAGCTTCTTGAAGTAAATACCGTAGGGGAGTCTTTAATTTCCTTTTCATGCAGAAGCCATAAACCCAATCCAGAACCTAACAGCTAATCGAATCACTCGTTTCCGCAACCAGCCCAGGCGCTGGTGGGTTTTGATTTCTGCTAAACAGCTGAGGAGGACGCCAACCCATCGTTGACGCGGACTGCAACCTCCAGAACCTGCATCGCTTGCGGGTTCCGTCACTCATTCGCGCTCGGCTTTCTGTCCCGAACGCAAAGAGTTCACCCATGAACAGGCAGACTGAAGGAGAGAGCCATGAAAACGGCTTACAATGGCATGCCGGTTCCGAAAGGGAGCCGCATTACCTGGAACGGCGACAACCTGGTCGTTCCCAAGGATCCCATCATCCCGAGCTTCAGGGGCGATGGCATCGGACCGGAGCTTACCAGCGCCTCACACGCGATCATCGACGCCGCCATCGCGCTCATGTACAGAGATCGACACATCGTTCGGTTTCCGCTCGACGCCAGCGAAGACGCCTTCGCCAAATTCGGCAACTACCTGCCGGATGACTCACTGGCAGCTATGGCAGACTTCGTGTTCTCGACAAAGGGTCCGTGGGGAACTCCCAACTCCGGCGGCCGTGAGAGCGGCACTGTTCGTTCGCGTCGCGCCAACGATCTCTACCAGAACATTCGCCCGGTCTTTCACATTCCGGGCGTGCCTTCGAACATGAAGAACGCGGACAAAGTCGACGTCGTGCTTTTCCGCGAGAACATGGAAGGTGGTTACGGCGGCGTCGAAGCGGCCCCGAATTCGGAGCGCGCCAAGCGCGTCGCCAAGGCGTTCAACGAAGACGGGTTCTCGGTGCCGGAAGAAGACACCGCCATGGGCCTGTTTATCGCCACGAAGGATGGCACCAAGCGTATCGCTCGCGCGGCCATCAAGTTCGCGCTGGATAACAATCGCAAGGTGGTCACCATCGTCGCCAAGTCCAACATCAAGAAGCAGAGCGAAGGTTGCTTCCTGACCTGGGCTATGGAAGTGGCAAAAGAGGAGTTTGCCGACGCCTTCATCAGCGAAGCCGACTTCAAAACGAAGTACAACTGGCAGGTTCCTGAAGGCAAGCTTCTCGTCAATCATCGCATTCCCGATGCGATGTGCGCCGAAATCATCCGCCGCCCCGAGATCTACTCGGTGCTACTGTGCAACAACGACTTCGGCGACATCATCTCCGACTTGATCGCGGAGTTGACCGGTGGTCTGGCCGTTCACGGCGGTGAAAATGCAGGCAAGCGAGCTTTCCTGTACGAAGCCATCGGCGGCACCGCCGATGACATCGCCGGCAAGGGCATCTGCAACCCGATGTCGCTGGTCATGGCTGAAACGATGATGCTGCGCCGCATGCGGTGGAGCAAGGCCGCCGACCTGGTCATCGCCGGTTTGCGCAAAACCGTCGGCGACCGCACTGTCACTGGCGATCTAGCCAGCAAGATGGTTCGTCCCAAGGCCAAGAAGGTGCTCAACACCAACGAGTTCAAAGACGCTGTCATCGCCAACATGAAGGCGATCGCGGCAGCGTCTGCGAAGTCCACGAGCCCTCGCAAATGCCGAGCTACCACCGGCACATGCAAGTGCAAGTGCAAGAAGGGCGCTCAGGCGTAATTCGCCCGATCGCTCCGCCCAAAACATAGTGGCGCGGGTGGTGCCTGAGCACAGAAGTCCAGCTTTCGAGCCCAAGCGAGAAAGTGAACGACGGAGCGCTTAGGAGAAGCATCGCCCGCGCCATCACAGTTCCGCTAACAAGCGGTGTATTCCCGGTCACGGTGACCGGTTTCGGCAAAGGGTCGGCGGATTGTCCGGCGGCTCTGTTTTAACCTTAATCCGGCGTCCTGAAATGACGTCGAGGGAACCACGACAATGACCACCATAATCGCAGTTGCTCTGCTCGTGTTGGCAGCGTTCTACCGCAAGTGGGAGCACAAGGTGCCCGGCACTTGCTTCGCCTTCAACATTCCCTGGCCGACCATGTGGGCGTCGCTCACCAAGCCGGTCTCCATCGGCGCGAAGAAGGTCGAACTGAGCGTCGCCGCCGTGGCGCTGGGCATCGTGCTCGTCGCCTCGGAAGTGCTCTTCTACGAGAGCGGGGGCATGGGCTACGTCACCGTCGCCAACGGCATCGCGCTGTGGACCGCCTATCACGGCAAGCGCCAGCCGGCTCCGGCCCAGAAGTCGGACGCCGCCTGAAGCAAGCCGGCTGACCAACGAGCCACGGCTCGATCGTCAGCGTTTTTCTGGAGCGGCTGGTGCAAACCAGCCGCTTCTAAACCCTAACGGAGAGTGTTATGTTCATCCTTCTCATCGACGACGAGCGCGAGCACGCAGGTGTCCGCGTTGCCCGCACCTATGCCGCCGGCATCGCTGCGTTGCAAGAACGTCAGTGGGACTACCTCGTGCTCGATCACGATTTTGGTGATTTCAGCGGGCCGGATGGGCGTGAGCTAACCGGCTATGACGTCGCCTGCTGGCTGGAGGAGCATCCGGAACACCTGCCGAAAGACATCGGCATTGTTTCGAAAAACCCCGAAGGCCGGCGCAAAATCACGCTCGCGCTGAGCAAGTTCTATCCCGACAAGCATGTTTGGGTTCCCAACCCGGCGGTGCTGAATCAGCTCGACAACAGTATTTCCAGGAGCAATATATGCAGAAATTGATTGAGTCGGTTGGGAGCGGCTGCAAATGGCTTGCCCTCAAGTGGTGGGACACATGCAAGTGGCCATGGAAGCAGAGCCAGTTCGAGTTTATCTTCTTCTTCCTCGGCACCCAGGTAATAATCGTCGGCATGCTGCTTCCGCTCGCGGCATATGCAGCCATTCGCTCCCTGCCGTTTCTACCGCAGGTGGCTGTCTGGATTCTCGTCGGACTGGCTGTCTCAACCGCCTGGGAGTATTACAAGCACAAGCGGCAAGCTCGTTCTAAACCCGTATCTGAAGTCCAACTTCTGGAACAGTCGCTCCAGGAGCGCGACCAGGCCGATCCCAATTGGGACAGAGCTGCCCGCGTAGCTGGATGCCGCGCCGGCCTCAAAGACGGAGCCGATGCCACCTTGCTGCGCAAGGTCTATGGCGACGAAATCGTCGACGAAGTCTTGGCGGAGGCGAAAGCTCAAGCCGAAGCTCCAATCGACCGGCAAGGCGAAAAGAAGTGAGCCCGAACTCAATCATCACCGGGTCGGACTCGCTCCGACTGCCGAAGAGGAAGAAGGCGATGTTAACACGTCGGTTTCTTCCTCTTCTCGCCTTTAATACCAAATACGGTGCTTACTATATTCTTGAGTATAACCTGAGGAACACCCCAAATTCCAATCTGGACGAGGCGTCTGTGCCGGAAAGAACCAGAGGGAACACCAACTCTCGAAGCCTTTGGCAGTATCCGAGCCGCGCTAATGTCTATGTCCAGGGGCACCTCATGCAGCCCCGCTAATTCATAAGCACCATTTCATAATGCGGGAAATACTGCTATAGACGCGGTTTCACGATTAAGCACCTCAACTGAGCTTGTTCCACTAACGCTTACTGCTCCTGCTCTTTCAGCTGAAAGACTCACTACATGAACATGCAGAAACTTCCCTTCTCCCCATGTACTAGCACGAACAAATTCTCTAGATTCAAGCAATAGCCCGCGCACTTCTCACACTTGTACAACCACACAGTCCACACACCAGAACAACCGAATCACCTCAGACAGCGCAAGTAGTGTTGTTCTGCGTAGGCCGAAGAATTTTGGAACCGGTGTTCGCTGTTACTGAAACAGAAAACGCTGGCTCCAATACGAGATGCAGTTAGCGTCGTGCAGCTGCATTGGTGTTGCTTCGGCGACACCACTCACCGTGGCGTAAGCCACACAACCGTTCGCGAGCTCGAATGACCTCTCCTTGCGGCAACAACCACTTAGGATTGCAGTCTCGAACTGTTCTCCGCCCCGGTTTCCCCGCTTGGATCAATTCGTTCTCCGAACTTTCACATAGAGAAAGCTAAAGCCATGTCACTACCCCTTGTTCGCGAGAAAGCCCCTCTAGTACTCGGATGCGCCCTTATCCGAGACTTCAAAGTCGTGTTCGGCAACGGCGATGCCAGCATCAGGATGACGTTGACCAACCCACCCGGCAAAACCTGGTACTACGACGAGGTCTTGCCCGAAGAGGCCGCCGGCAAAGCGATCCGCAGGATCTGCGATGTCGCCGGCGTCACCTGCACTGACGCAATTTCGGGACGAATGGTCCGGTTCGCTCTACACGGCAGTCCTGTTCCTGACACCGCCTGCGAGATGGTGCAGCTCGGGCACATCATCGAGCATCGCTATCATAACGTCGCCACTGTGCTAGATGCCGCCCCCGATTGCAAGATTTTGCAGGACGCGCTAACCAGTAGCGAACTCGAGATCATGCGAATCGCTGACACAAGGCTCGGGCGTATAGAAGGCGGCACAGGCAAAATGCGACTGGAGATCGACTTAAGCGTCGGCCGAGACAATTGCGGCGCTGAGAAAGCGATCTGGTTCGTACCGAGCCTGGAGTTTCTCAATCAGTGTCTCATTCAGCTTGAGGTCAAGTCCTGGGAAGAGCTGAAGGGCCGCTATGTTCGCGTAAGACGCCTGGGCCGACGGGAAAAAGTCGTCTCCATCGGTCACATCTTCAACCCGAACAAGGTTGTGATGAAACCTGGTATCGAGTCTAGCTTGGCAGACTCGACGGTAGAAAGCTGAACTAGCTCCTCACCTGGTGATTGCCGGTGCCGGAGCGTTTTCGACACCCTCGCCGGAAACGTTCCGGCATTCACCCAAAGATAGGACATCCCTAATGGCGAAAACCGTTATCGTATCCTACCGCGGCCCTGCCGCACCGGCACTCACCCCTCAGACAGCTCCTGGTGGCGTCCAGGCCGGACTTAACAGACTCTTTCAGAAAGCTGCCCCAGGCAAGGTCGTCTGGGTTTACGTCGAAGGCAACAGTCTTTGGCTCGCCGATGGCCACCAACGGCGCGAACTCGTTGCTATCGATCCCGCCATCGTCGCCGAGCACTACCGCGGCATTGCCAACGGGGTGATTTGGCCAATCACTCACGAGCAGTACGAACAAGTGCGTTCGGGCAATCTGGTGGCATACGTGCAATTCAATGCCATCGTCGCTGAACAGCTTCGGCGCATCGTTGTCCCCGGTGACTGGGTGACGATTCAAGACTATCAGTTCGCTCTGGTTAGCGCCATGGTTCCCGAACTCCGCACATCTCTGTTTTGGCACATTCCCTGGCCGACACAGGTGCCGAACGAGTTTCTGGAGATCATGAAGATGGTCGCCAGAGGACTTCTCGGAGCAACTCTTCTTGGGTTCCACACCAAAGAATACCGACGCGACTTCCTTAAGTTCGTTAAACAGCATCTGCCCGAATATCGGGTTTACATTTTCAACGTCGACGATACCGTCACCGGCCACTCTGCCAGAATTGTCGTCCAACCTCTGGGCATCGACTACTCCTACTGGGCCGATCTGGCAGTGGGACCTCTGGAGGTGCCGGAATTTCCCACGGGGCCTGTTGTTTTGTCGGTGGAACGGCTGGACTATTCTAAAGGCGTGCTCCAGCGCTTCAACGCAATCGACCGGTTCTACGAGACCAACTCTGACAGACGGTTTTACAAAACCAACTATGACCGACCAGAGCCAGTGTCGTTTTTGCAAGTAGCGGCGAAAACGCGGGAAGACGTTGATTCGTTTCAAAAGTACTGGGATGAATGCGAAGCTCTTGAAGCGAAGATAAATGCCAGGTGGAAAACCGACGGCTGGAAACCGTTGATTTGGATCAAGCATGCAATTCCACCGTCCAAACTGGCTCCGCTCTATCGAGCGGCGGACGCGCTGGCGATTGGACCTCTGCGGGACGGGCTTAACCTCGTCGCCGCCGAGGCTGTTGCTGCCGCGGACGAAGAGAACCCGCCAGTGCTCTGCTTGAGCTCGGGCGCCGGCATCTGGGAACAGTTCGGCAAGATGACGTGGCTCCAACGAGGCGCCATCGAGTTGAAACCGGACAATCCGCATCAGATGGCGACCGCCTTCGGAAAGGCACTGGCAATGCCGAAGTGGCAGCGGAAACGGCGCATCAAATGGTTGAAGCGGCAAGTGAAAGCGAATCCGCTCACGAACTGGGTCGATACTATGTGCCTCGACCCGGCCAAGAACGCACGTCCGCGAAAACGGCCTAACCGCCGGTAGTGGCACCCAGATAAACTTGACGATGGCGGCGAGAAACCCTCTCGCCGCCATCGTCTTCTCGTTTTTGACCACCTGATACTACTTTCCCCAGTAGGTGCATGGGCAAGAAAAACTCCCGGGAAGAGCACCGTATTTAGTGCTCTCCCCGGTCGTCAATTCCCCTAAGAAGATGCCGGTTAACCGAGCTTAGACGCTCGCCGACGCCTTTCTCTGGGAACTGTCACGGCGCCGTGCGTGCCGCCCCTTCCGTCCGCCTCGGCTATTCTGGAAACCGACGAGACGGTGCATAGAGCGATACCGGCTCAGGCGCAGGCGGAAAAGTTGCTGGTTCTCTCTGAGGTTGTCGCCGGTCACGTAGTGGTGCCATTCGCGGTGCTTCTCTTGGGTGCCTTTACCATCTTCGACCGCACCGCAATCGTACGGCGTCAGAGGCTCATCTGCCTCGACGGGGACTTTAACCGCCTCGGGCAGTTCTCCCCTGCGGTGCCTGAACAGCGTCTTCATTTGGGCGTTCAAGCACTGGGCATAGAGCAAGGCGGCGTCGCCGTACTCTATGAGAAGACGGGCATCGTTGCGCGTTGCCGGGATAATCTCTTCCGTCGGTTTATACCACACCGGCGGAGCGAAAAACTCCCAGTTGTTGTACGTGCAAGCTTCTGCCATCGCTGCCGCCTGATGCGCCAGCACGCAGAAGTCGCCATAGGCGGGCGCCTTGGCCCAGTACTCGCCGTACATCGAGCTTACGATCGACTTGATGCGAGCCTGCAACAAGCGCGTCACCAGCATCGCCCGAGCGCTGAAATTGACGCTCTCGGGGGTGCCATCCACGACAATTCGCTTGATGTAGTTCTCGCTGGCAGCGAGCACCGCTCGTGCGGATTGGACCGTGGATTTTGGGAACTCCAGATCCGGCCGAAACGAGACGACCAGGTCGCCCAGCTCCCACCGAAACAACTTGACGGCTTCGCGAATGATGCACTCGCTTTCGAAGTGGATGGACTGAGCCGTTGAGCGATTGCTCCACGCTCGCTCCTTCCGTATTTCGATTTCAACTTTCTCATTCATTTTAGTCTTCCTTCATGATGATGAAGCGTACCATCGGGTAAGTACCTTCGATTTAAACTGCGACCATGCGACCCGACGTCGCGCAGCTTGCAACCGTTGCCGGTCGCACCTTGCGAACCGCCTCCAAGACAGCAGAAGGTAGCTGTTCTCCGAAAACGATCCTGCAACTCTTAAACTGGACTGGCGCCGACTGAAAGAGCCGGCGCCAGTAATACTTAGTTTAGTTCGCTCAGATTTCGATCTTGTATCCGATCTCTTCGACGTGTTCGCCCTTGAGACGGAAGAAGTCGGTTATCCGAGCGGCAAGCGGATGGAGGTTGCTCACGACCAGCCAGGGAATGTAGCCGATCTGCGAGCCCGTTCCCTTGCGTTCCACCACTTCGTGCCCGACGAAGAAGTGGGCTTTGCACGCTATATCTTCACCAAGAGCCTGAGCCACCGCCCGTTTGATCCGAGCGGTCTGCATGTAGCCAAGCTTGAGCGTGACTCGTTGGACGCGCTCGTTGATGACTACCCGCTCGACCCGGTTCGGCTTATAGACGATCGGGACCGGCATGGGCTCTACGGTCAGCAGGACGAGATTCTCGTGCATGCAGCCGTTTTCTTCAACGTGATGCACCCACACCGGCGAGATGGCGGTGGCGACTTTAGTCACAACCACCGCCGTGCCCGGCACCGTCTGAATTTTCTTCTCCACCAGCCGTTTCATGAATTCCGGCACCGGCATCGACAGCTCGTTGAGCCGCTGGCTAACGATGAGACGGAACTTTCGCCACGAGGTCATGACGAAGGTGCAGATAAGGCCAATGGAGATGGGCAGATAACCACCCTCGACAAACTTCATCAGGTTGCCCATGAAGAAGCCGAAGTCGATGATGCCGAAGAAAATGGCGAGAGCCATGGCCACATCCGGGTTCACTTTCTGGCAGCGCGTCAGCCAGAAGTACATGAGAATCGTGGTGATCAGCATGGTGCCGGAGACGGCGATGCCGTACGCCGCACCGAGTGCATCCGACGTCTTGAAGATAAGAACGCAGGCGATGCAGCCGAACCACAGCATCCAGTTCACCGACGGAATGAAGATCTGCCCAATCTCCTTATCGGAGGTGTGCTTCTCTTTGGTCCGCGGCAGAAGGTTCATCTGGATGCATTGATGCACCAGGGAGAACAAGCCGGTGATGAGGGCCTGGCTGGCGATGATAGTCGCTGCTGCCGCCAGGAAGATCATCGGCGCCACCGTCCAGCTCGGGCCCATCTTGTAAAACGGGTTATCGGCGATAGCCGGATGGACGATCACGGCCGCCGCCTGCCCCAAGTAGTTGAGGGTCAGGGCCGGGAAGACCAGGAAGATGAAGGCGCGACGAATAGCCGGCGCTCCCACGTGGCCGAGGTCGGCATATAGAGCTTCGCCGCCTGTCAGCGCCAGGAAAATGGCGCCGAACATCGCCGCCGCAACGCCGAGGTTGGCGATGCTGGACGTAATCAGCCTCAGGGCGCACATCGGGTTGAGGGCATTGAGCACCTGCGGATACTCACCGATGCCGTACAATCCCAGCAGCCCGATGGTGGTAAACCAAACCAGCATGACCGGTCCGAACAGCTTGCCGATGGCGTCGGTGCCGAACTTCTGGATGGCGAACAGCCCCGTGAGAATGACTAGAGTCACTGGTATCACGCACGGTGCAAATGCCGGGGTCAGGACCTTCAAACCCTCCATGGCGGAGAGCACCGAAATTGACGGCGTGATGATGCCGTCACCGATAATGAAGGACGAGCCCATGATGCCCAGCAGCCCAAGCACGCCCAGTTTTCCGCCCAGCCTCCAGGTTTCCGGCGTCACCAGGGCTACAAGAGCGAGAATGCCGCCCTGCCCGTGGTTGTCGGCCCGCAGCACACCAACCACGTATTTGAGAAGGATGATGATGAACAAAGACCAGAAGATGAAGCTGGCGATGCCCATGGCGAGCGCCGGCGTAGCCGTCTGGTTGGCCGCTGCAAGCGTCAACTGAAACGCGTACAAAGGTGAAGTGCCGATGTCTCCAAAGACCACGCCGAGAGCGACCAGGGCAAGGAGGTTGATAGATTGCGCAAGAGGATGGTCCGGTTGCGCATTTTGAGTAGAAGCAGTCATGTGACTTCCTCTGGTTACGTTGCGATAGGGGTAAAAGTGCTGACGAGGGCGCTAAGCATCCTCGTCCAGGTCGTCGAAGCGGGGCGCCATTCAGCGTCCTAGCTCCGTATTGGTTTCAGCAAGACGAGAGAGTTTCTCGTTCGCAGAGATAGGCGAGCACATGCATTCGTCACGCTGTGCGTCTTAGCACCGCGGCGGCAGCGTTCCTTTCCAGGGTGATGGGATCTCGCAAATTGCGGGTAGGGGGTTTCCTTGCTGAAGTGAAAACAATGACAAAGTCAGGTTATGACTCTGCGGGCTATGTCTCAAAAGAGTGTGTAGCTGACGATTACATGAAAACCCTTTCAGCGAAACAGTGAAAGGCTGTACTGGAGCCTGATACGGATAGCATCAACACACCATCCACGGTTTTTGGCTAGTACTGTTTTCAGGCCAACGCTCGTATCAAGATCTAGCGTAGTTATCTAAACTCTGTCGGCAAAGACCGGAGACTAACCCGGAAAACGCCATCCTATTGCGGGCTACACCTATACGGGCAGCCCGCTTCCCCATGCCATCGAATATGGTGCCAGAAAAACTTAATTACGAAACATTACTAAAATCGAGATCCTTCCTTTAGGAAGCTCGTATGGCGCGGAAGCGCGAGTCAAAGGTTTCGTATATACCTCACTGTCTAAGGACTGTTCTCACTCGCATCATGAAGAAAACTTCTTGGTCATTTGAGCTTCGATCAAGACATTTGCTAGAACTAGAACGCTAATTCTCTATCCCACTTCGGTAGACATAATCTCGCCAGTCACTGCCCCACCACTTCTAACAATCTTCGTCGCAACCACGTGCGCTGTGTCCGCTAGAGTCGAGGCAATACGCCAACTCAGCCCACGCGTTCGGACGATTTTGGAGTACCACATGCTATCCCACCGCCCTACCCTTGCTGACCGAACCCACAAATCACCTACGTTCAGCGGGCACAGAGCAGAATCAGATCTCTACGAATGGGTGTTCGCCACAGAGCATCCGCAGACTACGGACTCGCGACTTCGTCAAATTTTGGACATACGCGACCTCTTGCTTAAGCGGCTGCAGGATGGCGGTTGGATCATGTTCAAATCCGAGATCAACTCGGCGGCAGACTGCGCCGGCATGGACTACATTCTTCTGAACACGAAAGATGGACGTTACTTCATCTTCGATGCCACGCTGGCGTTACGAAACAAGCGCCATGTGGCTGATTTGCGAGCCGCCGGGGTAATCGAATTGCACACGCAGTTCGATGAAAACGACCAGATGCAGCTCCACGAGTTTTACATCATGCGGTTCATGCGTAAACTCTTGGACGTGATCGATAATGGGCACACACCGCTCAACATGCGGGATACGGCTTTTCCTGACACGCGCACGCAAAAGGACTTTGCCTGTCTCTACAAAGAGCTAGCTCAGTTTCTCGATCGCATCCGCAACCGTTGCAGCGCTCTGAAAGAAAAGATCGCTGCTCACGCTGCTGGAACCGACGTCAAGCGACTGAGGGAAGATCTCGAGCTGTTGGACGAATACATGGAGGACTTGCACAAGGCTGCAACGTGCATAAAGGCGCTGAGCGCTCGTTCTCACGATCCGCAATTCGAGGCTCACCTCAAAATGTTGACTCGCAACGCCAAAACCATTGCCATGCGAATTATCCGAGAGATTCGCGAAGGCAGGCAACCTCGTGAATATACAAAGATTCTGACCCGAACGTTGACTTCGAAAAACGGCTCGATGCTGTACTTCGGCAGCTGGCCTTCCTTCGAAATCAACCTCGACTCAGTCATCGCCGGCGCGGTTGCCCGAGTGCTCGGCACCAACCTGAGATTGGATGAGGCGAAGAATCTGCGTTTCGGCGCCAACCGAACCAAGATCGTGCACGAACTCTGCGCTCGTCTGCGTGAGCACAGAGAGGAATGGCTCATCTACGGACGATTACCGACAGATGAACCAGAGAAGCCTTTGTTCGAACTCGAACGTGAATATTTGCGGCGCCTCAGTATGGGCCAGATTATCCACGGAGTCGTCGTCGATCACGTTTTCGCCAGGGCTGGTCACGAGAGAGGTTTGGTCGTGCGAGTGAATGAATACGTCACGGCGTTCGTTCCTCGAACGCTGGCTTCGCTAGACCATACGAAAGGCCTGGTGGAGCAGTTTCCTATCGGTTCGCCGATTGCCGGCCGAGTCCTTGACATAATCTTCGACGGTAACCAGCGCAAACGAGCAGGGAAAAAGACCAACGTCGCTAAGGTAACTAAACGGCTTTTGCAGGCTAAGGGCCGGGACGTTCGCAACATTGAGTTGAGCGACGAGACAAACTTAACCCTCGACACTCGCAATTCTCTGTCATTCATCAATTCAATACACCTAAAGGAAGGAGACATTGTCAGCTGCACCGTTGTTGGCGTGGCTTCCACTGAGAGCCCGACTCGGAAAACGCACTACAACCACAAACTGCTCGTGGTCACTTCTTCCTCGCTACAAGGATCCATCTTCTGCGGACACCTGGGCACACGAAGAGTGGCGGATCTACACAAGCGGTTGCCGCCTGGCTCTCAGCTGCAAGCGCAGATCCGAAAGGTACTGCCTAACGGCAGGCTCGAACTCGATCCAACTCCCGAAAAAGAAAAGTGGATGGCTCGGCTTCTTGCTGCCAAAGAGGCAGACGAGGCGGTCGATGCGACGGTCATCGAGTGCGCCCGCTACGGTGTCTTTGTCACCTTTGGCGGTGTCATCGATGCCTTGCTGCACGAGAATAACTTCCGGCGGCTGAGCGACAGCGGTAACAGAGAGAAGCTAAATCTAGGGCAAAAGCTCAAAGTGAAAATGATCCATGTCGTCGCCGGTGATTACAAGAGAATCTCCGTAACCAGAAAGAACGTCGCCGACTAACTTGCGCCAAGGGCTCCATCCGGGCATTCTATCCTCCCCTGGTGGAGCCGCATCTAACCGGTCAGGATTCCCTGGCTGATTATCCGTTTCACCACGTCAATGGCGGAGTGATCTGCTCCAAATCGCAGGTTTCACCATCATCGAACTGCTCCCAACAGTGGGATCCGAACCGCCGTGAGATGATTTACCACGGTTCGAATCTCACTGACTCTGCCTTCTCAGGAATCTAACTCATATACTCATTTTCCGACACTTACGACATAACACAGTATGTTCGATCAGAAAATCAGAAAATTATGAACGCAGACGAGCTGTTCATCGTGTAATCTTGCTGTGGTAACCAAATGAAGCACTATTGTCAGCAGCCACTTTTCATTCAGCTTTCCGATAGTGCTTTGCTCCCAGACCGAACTCCGAGATGAACTTCCCCACGCCTCTTAGAATCGCTGCGAGTTGCCTATTAGCAATGGGTTTCATCACAGCCCAAACGGCTTTTGGGCTGGACGCTACTCAGGCCAATCCGGGCGTGAAGATTCAGGCATCTCAGGGCCACGAAACCACAAACAGCGTTCTTGACGGTCAAGTCGAAACCGATGTCGAAGCCGTAACGAAGGACATCCTTCACAACGAGATCAAGCTGCAGCGATACAACTTGATGTTCCGCATCAATGCTGCCAGGCAGGGACGGTGGAAGGGTTGGACCTATTTCTTCTTTACGGAATCTGCCCTCGGCGGCGCCATGGGCTCTGAAATCTCGAACCTGTGCGAGTTCGGCGATCACCTTCACTCCCGAGGCCGGCACAGCTTCACCAATGTCAGCCGAAACGTTGCCGGCAACGGCGGCGCCATACCGGAATCAGTGGGCGCCCTCATGGGAGCAGCGGGCGATCTGGTCATGCTGGAGATGAATACGAAACATGCGATCGAGGCTCAGCATGAAGGCTACGGCTCTAAGCAGGCGCGGGCAACGGTATTGCAGCTGGTGGCGGACATAGACAACAAAATAGCGGCGCGAGACAAGCTCGTCTCACAAGTAGCTTTTCAAGACAAAGAAATTGCCGAGGTGCAGCGCCTGGAAGGCAACGTTCTCAAAGATTTTCGCGATCAAGCCATCGCCGAGTTCGAACGGTATCATGCCAGCGCTAAGAAAACCCTTTGCCAGCAGAATTCTTTCTACTTCCTAGATCTAGCACGCAGAGCCACTTCCACGGTGGCGGGATTTTCACTTCTGCCCCTTTATCTCCGCCCCGATCCCCACTGGACGGACACATACTGCATCTTCTCCACTATCTATGGAGCCATGACGGCTGCGGATCCCGTCGTCAGCCGACTGATCGGCAAATACTATCAAAGCGTGGATCACAGAAATAATGAGAGAGCTGGTTTGCCGGAAATTTGGGAAAACAAAATTCCCATGGAAGAAGACTACAAGCGCCTATATGAATACTGCCACAACCACCAGGTTAAAGACCGTCCCGAGATGGCATCTATAGTGGGACGGTTGGAAGCGTTTGAAGCGAACCATAAATTCGTCACCGGCGAAATTCAGCGCAACGCCAGTGCCTTGAGGAAAGGCGACCGGTTTGCCCTCCAATACATGGGTGTCGCCTCATACGTGGGAGCATCGAAAATTGCCGAAGCAGCCGTGATCTTTCCTTCCGGTTCATCTCGCATTATCAATGAGGGCGCCCACGACATTCAAGTTTCAACCGACGAGTGTTTCGCCGGCTCCTGCATCTATCTGCCGGCCCTTACCATCGCCGCCATAGACAACTTACGCATCAATATGCAAAACGAGTTTCGTCGCCACAATCTGGCCAAGAACAACGCCCTGCCCAGTCAAATCATTTATCAGCGCTTGAAACAGCTCGATCGCATCGAGAAAGGCCTTTAGGGCGGATTTTCACAAGCATGGGGATCCAGGCTAAGAGCCCACTGTTCCTCAGGCATAAGACCTTTTCGGGGCACGACCTAGCGCCGGTGCGCTCGATACTCCAATGTGACCTGGTTTCAAATCCAATTAGTGAGGTCCGCAACTTGTCCCGGGCTGGCGGTTTCTCCCCCTGGCACAACTTTGTCTAGATTGAGGTGTTTTAGCACCCGCATTGCTTGTTGGAGTAGTCACAAAGAAACAACTACAGGCGACTACTACCAAGGCAAAGGAGTTTCCATGTTCGACTTCTTCTTTGGAATCTGCCGGTCCATCTGGTACACATTTGGTTTGTTCATCGTCATCGCCATTGCCTTCAACCTTATGAGTGGCGGCAGGTTGGACGTAAAAACCGTTTTGAATCCAATTTTGCATGCCATCACTCATATGGTTAAACTGATTCTTACTTGTTGCGCGGCCATAGGAAAAGCGGCCGCCAAACATGTTAGTCCGCCCCTGAAGCCCCTGGTGCAGCACGGACTCCCCGCTCTGATCATTTTGATGCTATTTGCCTGGCTGATCATATCCATGCATTAGGATTCTTGCCCCAAAAATAGGCACCGTATATGGTGCCTCAGCGGGCAATTTTTTTAAAGAGGAAAAGAGCGAATGGGCTAACAGTCGAAGAACCGTTCTCCCATTCGCTATCTCCTTGCTTGAGGCGGACATCAAACGTCGGGCGGCTCCGGCAGTCCGGCAGGCAGCACGACATCCTTGATGGTCAGATACTTGCCGGCAACGATGTCTCGATTAATGAACTCGAGATCGCCTTTTCCGGGACGCTTGACGGGCGTGGCGCTGTCGAGGGAGAACTTGATGCCCGCCGCTTCTGCGCCGAGCATGATCTCATCTTGAAAGTCGACATGCACGTGCAGCGGCGACTGCATCGCCGCCGCCACGATCAAGGCGTGCTTGAGGACAAGTCCGTAGTCGTCGCTCCAGTATTCCCAGCCGGAGGTTCCTTCCCACCGGCACTGGTTGAACAGCATGCTGAATGCTTTGCGAAGACGGGTGCCGAGACTTTCGTTGACCTCGCGGACGGCGCAGTCGAAGCGAAAGCGCTCGCTGTCGAAGCTTCGAGTCTGCGATCGAGCAGGATCGAACCCCTTATCACCGGCAAGTCCGTACGCCGTGAGATGGACGTACTTGTCGGAGCTGGGCTTTTCCAAAACCAGCAACATGGTAAGACCTCCGTTTATCTTCCAGACTAGGCGGCCGCCAGGTCGGGAAGCTTGAAGTTCGGCAGCTTGGCCGCCTCAGCGGTGTCAGCCTCCTGGACGGTGCGGATGGCAACATTCGGCTGTTTGGGATACTGGCCGAAGTCGGTTGCGGGTCCGCAAGCCTCGCGAACCACTTCAACCAGCGCATTGGGTGCGATTCGGTTGAGCCCTTGCACTGTGGCCAGAACGCAGGCAGTCGAGTTCACGCCGCAGGCACGAAAGAAGCCCATTCCGAAACCATACTTCTTGCAGGCCAGAAAGACTTCGTTAGAGCCGTCGTCATCGGACTTCACCATCCGCGCCAGATGGGGGTACCTGAACTCCGGAGTTTCGACCAGGGCATCGATGCGAGGGTCGGAAGCGCCGCAGTTGTTGTATTCGAGAATCACGATCGGCCAGCCGTTGGCGATGAAGACTTTCATCTGCCGAATGACGTTCTCCATGACCTCAGGAATCTGTGAATTCCCGAAATAAGGCTGCATATCAACCACGACAAGCACGGGAATGCTCACCCCTTCCACGAAGGATTCGCTGATAGCTCCGGGGTTCAATTTGGGCGCCCGGTCTCTGTCGGCGACTGGCAACCACGATGGTACAGACGTAGCCCCAGGTGCGACCCTCGACGGGGCGGTGTGCCCTTGAGCATTGAGAACGGCGCGGCGAAACCAAGTCCATGGCTTAAAGAGCGACATGAATGTCTCCTCTAGATTTGAAATTTTGATAAGGGGTGGGCTCAGACAGCCGTGGCTGCCTGAGTGGAGGTGGGAATGAATGTACTCGCGTCGCCGCGCGGAGACATCGAAGCCTCGGCGTTGCGCGCTTCTTCCTCGGTACGAGCGATCACGTTGGTAAGGCTGCTATAGCAACCGAAACTCACCGGGCTGCATGCCTCCTTGATCACCTCGATCAAGGCGCCGGGGCGTTCTACCATCAGCCCTTTAACCGTGTTGAATACGCACGCATCGGTGTAGACTCCGCAGCAGCGAAAGTAGCTCGTATCAAAGTCGAACTCGGGTTTGATGCAAGCTTCGATTGTCTCTTTGCCGCCGCCGCTGGAACGCTTGGTCGCTTTCGTCCAGCGGTCGTATTTATTCTCGACGAGCCCGAGCAGCTGGGCATGGGTGTCACCGTTGCCCTGATACTCGACAATCACTATCGGCCAACGATTTTCGATGAAGAGCTTCATCTGCGTGGCAACGTGTCCCACGCAATCATGGTCGGCGGTGATGAAGCCGGTCTGCATGTCGATAACGACCAGCGTAGGAATGCTGACGCCGGCGACGAATGCAACAGGGGAAGGAGTAAGGGGCTTGCTGCGATCAATTCGAGTCACAGTGTCGAGATCGGTGCGGCGAAACCAGGTTGAGGGCCGAAACCAGG
>Ga0206838_10034_pt1 | contig 37207 bp, 28 predicted proteins | sample Alteio_BWOrgCont_26_FD_152879 | JGI IMG/M metagenome (GOLD analysis project Ga0206838, IMG submission 152879) | Enriched cells from forest soil in Barre Woods Harvard Forest LTER site, Petersham, Massachusetts, United States -... | ecosystem: Environmental > Terrestrial > Soil > Temperate forest >...
AGATCGCTGCCGAGAATGTATTCCATGACTAGGTATCTGGAACCGTCTTGTTCGAACGTTTCCAATACCTGAGCGATCGCGTCGTTTTTTAACGACTTCAGAAGATGATATTCGCGATCGAATTGATCGTTGAGTCGAGCAGAATGATCTGCCGACTTAGGGAGGGCAAACTGTTTGATGACTACGTGGCGGTTTTCCGACGTTCTTGCCAGATACACAGCCGACATCGACTTTCCGGCAAGTTTACGCACCACTCTAAACTCACCTTCTTTCAGGTTGTCACCCGAATCGTGAGGTGTGAATACAGTAGACGAAAACTTATTGAGCTCGCACAGGGAGTGACTATCGTTCGTCTTGCTCAGGCGCGAGCGCAGGTTGGTCACTACCGGATCGAATTTGCACCGAGTCGCATATTCATCAGCAGCAGCGAGGAGTTCAGACAGCTTCTCTTTCGGCACATCTGCGATCTTCAGCTTAATGGTTACGAAGTAACTGAAATTCAGTTTGAGGGTCTCGTTCGCTCGACCGCAGTTGGTGAGAGAAACTCGCTTTAGATCGCTCCACAATTTGAGCGGAGACTGGCCAAGCACATTGGCTAAATCGTTGCTGGGGCACAGAACTCCTTGCGCACTCACTGTGAGTGTGCGGGAACGCTTGTTGGGGACAAAGGCACAGGACATGACGGCGACCGGTGCGGTTCCGAAGGCTGCCACGATTGAGGCGAGAAACAACCGCACGTTCTGGTGGTCACGGACATATGTCAGATTTTGAAGGTTGCCCTTGATCAAGTTGGCATCGATCAATGAACTGTTCAACCAGTTGGTGATCCCGGTTCCCAGTGGCGCCGGACAAAAGGCTATAAGAGCGAACAGTCCGCAGTAGCACAGTGTCACCCACTTAAGTATGCTGTAAATATTGCTCAGGTGGGGATGTGCTTCACTGAGCGTGATTCGGTTAGATCGAACTGTGGTCGTTTCCATCAGCGCTTCGAGAATACTATCGCCATTGACGATCAATCTATTGGCAAAAGTTTGAAATCCGGCACTCAATCTGACTGCGATGCCGCTGCCGGCAGCGATCAAGGCTGCCGCCACGGCGGCTGAGACTGCAAAAATGAGCGCTGGCGAAAGAATTGTGGCGACAGACGGATCGCTAACGTCGATAAGCTGGCTGATGTTGTGACCATGCTCAGAGGTGTGCGTTGCCGCTAGTCCATAGATGCTTGCATCGTTCATGGAGCTGGCTATCCAGCCTGTGACCAGTTGTCCCAATCCGTTAGGCAAGAAAGCAACAAGAATGCAAAAGGCAAGGAAGCCGTCGTACGCAGCTATATATGGATAACGCAGGCTGAGGAAGTGGCGCGACCCTTTCACCAGACTGTTTCGCATCTTGTGTATGCGTCCGGCTCCGGCTTTAGGTTGAGCAACTTGTGATACGCCTTTAGCTGCCTGGAGAGCGACAATCGAACTAAGGGGAAAGAGAATGGCTATGAGAAGGGCTTTGTCGAAGAAGTTGCTGGGGCTGGATGGCGATAAGATGATGCAGACGGTGTACTCAATCCACATCACCAGCAATCCGAACAAGGCCAGTATTATTGAACGGAACACGACCGGGTCGCCGAAAAACTCTCTGGGAAGGCGCTTGACCAGAACTTCCGCAGTTTCTTGCCTGTTGTCCGACTTGTTGTTCAAAAGCACGAAGCTTGGCAGATGTTTGGAGCGGAAGTAGATGACCGCAATGGCCAGAAGACCAGGAAGGGTAATGCAGAGCTGAGCCCCTATAGGGACCGGTACGAATGGAGTTGCCAGAAACCCAGCCAGCATGATGACTGTAAGGACATTGATCACTTTCCGCTCATCGCAGCAGAAATCACCTACTGGTTTGGGAAAAAGGAGACGCGGTTGGGCTTTAGCCGCTTCTGCGGCAAGGAAAACTTGACCGCCGGGACTCGGCTGTTCTGCTTCTGTCGTCTCCAAGGCGCGCGAAACCGCGCCTGTCTCCGCGATGGCGTGTGGTCTGTTCATTCAGTTAGTAATGGGTCTAATGACTGAATGAGCTTATATCCATATACGATAGATGTCAAGTAATTCTAATAAAGACCAGGGTTTTCCCTGGAATCTAACCGTTCAGGAACCAATTTTCTGAGCCCGCTAAAGCCGCTTTACCAAAGCCAGATCGGCTTTGGCGTTGGCGAGTTTGATTCGAACTCCGTCCAAATCTGCGATTGTTTTGTTAAGCCCGGAGTACGTCTCTCCCATGAGGGCTAGCTGCTCTTTCTTCGCTTCCAATTCGATTTCGATATCGTGGGCTTTGTGCTTGTATGAGGCGATTACCCCATGCACTACAGATGGTGCCAATGGCTTTTTCGGGTCGGGTTTGAATTTCTTTTCCAAATCGGCTTTCCAGGCAAGCGCGACGTCGCTTCTGACTATACCAGATGCATAAGGCAAATTGGAAAGGCGCTCCTGAGAGATATCAGCAGCGGTATTGATAAAGAAGGATCGCAAAGTCGATACATCTGTGTGAGGTAGCCCTGGGCAAAGTTCAATTGGAAAATGACTCAGATACTCTGTTTTCTGGGCCTCGGTACGATTGTCCATCAGTTCGCGAAGCTTCACTTTAAGCTCGGAGTCGAGCTTTCTGTATGCGTCGAGCTTTTCGTTCATGGTTTCGATAAGAGAAATGTCCGTTTCCGGAACTGCTGCTTTCAGTCTCGCTTTCAGATCGTCTCGCTGTTGGGCGAGATTGTTTGCGACTGCTTCGAGACGGTAAGCAAGACTGCCTTCTTTGTTTGTTATCACTATCGCGGCAATTACACCTAGAAGCGCAATTGCGACGATCAAAATCTGATTTAGTGCTACCGCGAAAACGAATACTGCAAAGCCTGCGATGATCAATAACTCCCCAGAATGTGTTGTATAAAACGCTTGCACTATTTTTTGCAGTACAGAGAATCCACTGGAGATGCCAGGTGGAATCGGATTGTCAATTGTGGTCAGCGGCTTCAGTCTCTGAAACAGGTTTTCGAATTCGTTCACCACGACTTCGCTGGCAAACCCTTTCAATTTGTCGATCTCCAACGAGCCTGTGCCGAAATAGAACGTTCCGTGTTCAGCAAACTCACACCATGGGCAGCGAGCACATAAACTTGGATATTTGTGATTAATGTCGTCGGCACAAGTGATCAAGCTGTCTTTGAACTGTTTGAGTGCGGTTCTCCATTCATCGGCGGTTGGTCGGGATGTGCCCTCCCGTCCATCGAAGAGAAACGCTCGCTCGAACAGGTTCATAATAGTGTCAGGAAATATGCTCACCGGCACCGATAGTGGTGGCGGTACGTATTGCATTGTCTTTTCTGAATTCCTGGCGTAAGCAAACATACGTCCACCGATCGCCTGCTCTAAGTCAGGTGGATCGTCAGCCCCGAGATACTTGCCGGCAAAGGGATGCCGTCCCATGAAAAGCAGGTCGAAAATGAGCACTGCTAGGCCGAACTCTTCGTTGTTTGCTGTTCTGACGACTTCTCGTAGTTCTTTGTGCTGCAACTCCGGAGAAGTGAACTCCGCCACGCCAACCGCACACGGAAACACCTTACCGGTGCTGTCTTTGATCTGGAACGAGTCGCAATCGATTAACGTAATGATTGCCTGATCGTTGACGAGAATATTTTTTTGATTGACGTCGCCGATTACATGTCCGAGGGAGTGCACGGCATCGAACGCCGCAGCAATGTTCATGGCAGCGTGAACGATGAAAGAGTAGTCGGCATTGGGGAATGCTGTTTTTCGGTTGGCAGGACTATAGAGCTGAAGAACCTCTTTGTAGTTCGACCTCAGCTTTGGCATTATAAAGCCGATGGCTACACCTCGATCGTTTCTCACTAGCGACAAGGGCCAGGTGGACATGGTGGTCAGTCGCTCGCTGCCGTTCTCAATCATGGCTTGCAGTTTTTTCAACTGCTCAGCCTGAGGTCGCTTGTGATAGACCTTTACGACGCGATCGGGATATCCTTCCACATCGTACACCGCACCTTCTCCGCCGGCGCCGAGCTTCTTCCCGAGAACGAGAGTGCGTTCTTTGTCATCTACAAGTTGTTCCTGTTCGACTGGTAGCATGATGCTGAATGCTCTTAGATCTTCTTCAGTTTAGCGTTCGTTTGGACTAGTTCTTTCCTAATAGAGTCAAGTTGCTTAAATTTGGACGCGATTGGCTGATATTTGCTTTCCAAATATATGATTTGATCTTTCCCCGCTTTCATCTCCATTTCCAAATCGAGCGCCTTGTGTTTGTAGGCTGAAACAATTCCGTTCACTACCTGCGTTGAGACTACTTTTCCGTTTGTGGGATGAAACTTGGACTTGAGTTCTCGTTTCCATTTGATGAGATCATTAAAAGCCGCGTCGCCCAGCCAGCGAAAGTCTTTCAATCGGTCTCTTGAGAGGTCGGCGGCAGTATTGATCGAGTAAGACCGCAATGTCGATAGGGTGAAATGAGATAAACCCGGGCACAGGTCGACTGGAAAGTGGGAAAGGTATTCTTTCTCCTGGGCCTTTACGCTGTCTTCCTTGACCATGTTGATTTTGCTCTTGAACTCATCGTCAAGGGCGTTGTACTTGGCCAAACTACTTTTGAAATTCCGCAGAAGAGTCAGATCCGTAGCGTCAATCTCTCTCTTTAAGTCTTGCTGCAGATTCTCAAATTTCAGTAGCAGGTCGACGCTTAGCTTTTCTAGTTGTACCCGTCCAGTCGGCTGGGTTTGCCCACTAGAGATAACGGCGGCAATCGCTAAAAATGAGATACCGAATACAAACAGTTGGGGGAAGTGTACGGCTGCGCAAAAACAGATCAAAGAAATTAAGAAGACCATGATAGCAGTTAGAGTATCGCCGTTTTGAGCGGGGGATTGCACTATCAACCGTTGCGGACCCGGCGGATGCTCAAAGACTGCCATCATGGGCTGAACTTGCTTCAAAGCATCTTCTATTTTTGTGACCAGACCCGCTTCAGCCAAGCTTCCCAACTTATCTAAATCGAACGAGCCGGCTCCGAAATAGTGTGTGCCGTGTTCGTCGAACTTACACCAGGGACAGTAACAACACGATTTCGGAAACTTATGATGCTCATCAGACCCGCAGGAGATGAGGCTCTCTTTGAACTGCTTCAACGCCACTCGCCAGTCTTCTGCGCTTGGCCTGGGTCCCTCGTGACTCATGCGCGTTTTCAAAGACTCCAGGGTCTCATGCAGTTGAGATGAGCCAATGGGGAGAACACCGCTGTCTCGACAGAACGCCGTTTCAAATAGGTTCATTATGCTATCGGGAAAGATAGAGACAGGCACCGAGAGCGGTGGCGGCACGTAATAACGCTGATGGGCTGATTGTCGTCTGTAGGCGAACAGATAGGACCCGATCGCCTGTTCCAAGTCCGGCGGATCGCCCGTTCCCAAATATTTACCAGCGAAGGGATGCCGTCCCATGAATAGCAGGTGAAAGATCAAGACTGCCAATCCGAAATTGTCGTGATTGAACGTTCGCAGCTCCTCTTTCAGATCTTTATGTTGGAGTTCAGGCGGAGTGAATTCCGCCACCCCAACCGCACAGGGAAAGATTCTTCCTTGTGGATTTGTTATTTGGAACGAGTCGCAATCGACCATCATGGAGAGGGCATTGCCATTTACCAGAATGTTTTTCTGATTGACGTCACCGATGACATGCCCGGCTGCATGAACAGCACCGAAAGCGGCAGCGATATTCATGGCTGTGTGCACGATGAAAGAGTAATCAGCTTCGGGAAAAGTTTTCTTCCGATTGGCGGGACTAAAAAGTTGAAGCACCTCTTTGTAGTTTGGCTTCAGCCTGGGCATGATGAATCCCAGAACGTCTCCCGCATCAGATCTTACAAGAGAGAGCGGCCAAGTCGACAACGATAACAGTTTTTCACTGGCTGTTTCGCTCATGGCTCGTAGTTTCGAAATCTGTTGTTCGCTGGGCATCTTGTGGTATATCTTCACCACACAGTCAGGGCGATCTTTGATGCCGAACACTGCTCCTTCACCGCCGGCGCCGATCTTCGAATCGACGTTAATCGGTTTTCCTTTATCATCTAGCAGTTGTTTTAGTTGAACGGACATTGTTGCACCGTATGTGGTGGCACCAGGCGAAGTGTCGTCAGTTGTCGCTGCGGACGGCGAGCACTAATGTTTTATCGTCGTCGGTTCGGGCATTGACTTTGTCGGACTTTAGGAAGTCACTGAGCAAAGGAACCAGTGTGTCGGCTGAATCGTCTCCGCGGAGCCGTTGAAACAAAGGGGTGAAGAAAGGTTGATGGACCTGCTTGTTGGAAAATTCCAGAGAGAGCATCTGCAAACCATCTGTGAACAAGGCTAGCTCATTTACAGGCTCTGAGCTGGAGACAAAATTGAGTCGCTCTTCTAAAGTTGGCGAAACGACAAAGAAGGTCGTGTTGACGTACTCACCTGATTCCGGCCAGAAGACGGTTTTGTATTCGTTGCCTTCTAGTCTAATGATGGCGCCATCGCCGATTTGAATAAAAGCGCTTCCGTTCCAGGCGTTGACTGCCACCAACAAGGTGCAGGCGTAGTCGTCGGGTGAAACCTGCATCGAGGTGGCGGTTTCAATCAAATAGTTTCGAAGAGCTTTCAGCCACTCCAGGAATGTGTCGCGGGTCAGCTCGTTAATGGAACCGCCATTGCTGAAGTGATCTGCCAGTTTGTTCAAAACGAACTGGCATGAATACTGGGAAGCCGTCGAAGCGTATTTGGCGCTGCCGGCGCCATCAGAGCAGACGATACACAATGTGGGACCGAGCGGTGAGTTGATTTGTGCGCACGCGCACGCATCTTGGCAGTCCAACATATCTTTCTTGTGACTGGTTCCCTCAACGCTATCTAGTATTACTTTCCACACTGTTTTCTTTTTCCTGAGACTAAGGCTAAGACTAAGAAGGGATCGGATCTAAGTTCTTCTCTTCATTCCCTAGCGTTGCTTTCGAGAGGCGAGCGCTATTTGATCTGCGATCGGGAGCACACGTTTTTGTTTGCTAGATAGCGGCCCAGCCGGCCGGTGAAGCCAGTAACACCTCGTCGCCGGGTTGAGAGCGAGATACCGACTGCTGCGAGCTGGAAAGCCACAAGAACAGCTCGGAGAACTGCAATCCCTTTAGCTTCAACGGTTCGCGCACGCTCAAGTCTTTGAGCTTGTCCATATTGGCGCCTTCGACACCAACAGTGAAGAAAGAGAATTCTTTCTTCTTCTCACCGGCTTTGATCAATTGGGCAGCGTTGGACCATTGGTCTGTCGGTTCGCCGTCAGTGATGAGGAAGATCCACGGCCGATAATATAAAACGCCGTTGGCTCTGTAGGTGCTCTTCCGTTGCTTCAACAGATCGAGCGCTTTGGTGATGGCTTCGCCCATGGGAGTAGCGCCGTCCGGTTTCAGCTCGGGAAGAGTGAATATGTCCGCGGTGGCCCAGTCGCTGATGTCGATTTTTCCACCAAAAGTTATAACGGAGATCTCGACCCGCTTCGAAGTCATAGCATCAGAAGCTAGCTCATTCTTGTATATTTCCAAACCGCGGCGAAGTTCGTCTGTCTTGGTACCAGCCATGGATCCGGAGGTATCGAGCAGCAGTATGCAAGGAACTCGGGGTTCTGGATTTTCCGCGAAGTCGTCTGTGCCGAATGGTATTTGTTCAGCCATTTTTTCTTTTCCCTTCCAAGTTTTCGAGGCCTTTTCAATGATTATGTACCTCGCCTGCGATAGGAAAAGCCGTTCTCACGTTTTGAATTAAGAATCAGTGTCTTATAGCCAACGCATTTCGATGTTTCGGGCTCGGTCATTTTGTCCGGCTTGCCGCAACAATTCAGCGTATCTGTGCACCCATTCTGGCGATGCGGGTTGTTTGGTAGAATCGAGTTCTTGGAACAGTTTGTCGTATTTTTGCAGCACCAGGTCTTTGTTTCCGGAATTCATATAACACGCTAGGGCCTGATCCTCTTCTATCCTGTTGAATCCTTTTCCGCTTTGGACATGAGCAGCAAACTCATACAGGCGTGCGGCTTGCAAGAACTTGCCTTCGCCGACATACGAGGTGGCCAATCTTTCCATGGTTGGACCGTCAATTTCGGGAATTGGGTAAGCCACTCCATGAACGTACCGCGCCAATGTGTCGAGCCTGGTATGTACCACAGGCTTGCTGGGCCAAGTGGGAATAGATCCGGGTTGTTCAATTGATGACGCGCCTGAAGGCGAAACTCCAAGCAGCTGAAAAGCATTGATGTTAATGGCAATGACGGCAGCGGAAAGGCATGTTACGACCGCGGCAATCATGACGGTGACGGTAACTGGGGAAGCTTTCTTGAATGTCTCTGTCAATGAGGGCCATAGCACCTGACCGGCTTCCGATTGCGTCGATTTTGGCAGCGCTTGTTTGACGGGCTTGCCCGATTTAAAGACGCGGAGATCCTTTTGCAAGGCGGCTATGTTCTCATAGCGATTGTTCCGGTCCTTTTCCAGACATCGCATGATTATGTAGTTCAGATCTTCGGGCACCGATTGTCGCTGCGATGCTTCAGAGATCGGAACCGGAACATCTCGCATGTGTTTGAGTATGGTCTGGATCGAATTCTTGCCCACAAATGGAGGATGCCCACATAATGTCTCATACATGACGCAGCCCAGGGAATAGATGTCTGAACGGGCATCGAGTCTCAGCCCTTCGCACTGTTCCGGCGACATGTAGGGAGGGCTGCCGATTACGTCTCCGGTCCGCGTTTTCCCGTTGTCGGTAGCCAGCAAACTTTTGGCGATACCGAAGTCAACGAGCTTGACCATTTCCGTTTCGCCTGAGCCGCGCTCGACGATCATATTAGATGGTTTCAAGTCCCGATGAACCACTCCACGGGCATGAGCGTAGCCAACTGCTTCGACCATCTGCAAGAACAGGTCGATGGCTCGGGGAATCGAGAGTCCATTCTCAGCTTTGATGATGTCTTCCAGACTTTTTCCGTCTAAATAGTCCATCACCAGATATGGTGTGCCGTGTCTGCCGATGCCGTAGTCATAAACTGCGGCGAGATTAACGTGGGTCATGGCTTTGGCGGCACGCGCCTCTTTGTGGAATCGATCCAATGCTATCTCTTCGTGAACGAACTCTGATCGCAACATTTTGATGGCAAAGAGCTTGTCGATTCTCGTGTCGCGCACCTTAAATACGGCGCCCATGCCGCCTTCCCCAAGGATATCGATGACCGTATAATAACTGGGCAGATCGGCTGTCATCATTTTGATCTGCTCTTGGTTTAAAGCGACTTTTGCAGGCGTCGCCGGCGGCAGAGAAACTGAATCATTCGCCTCGGAAACGGCGTGTTCAGGTAATGCGGACCCGTTCGCTGCAACGGTCTCTGGTTCCATATATGTCTCATTGACCAGCTCTGTGACTTCGTCGTTGGTCATTTTCAAATCTAGCTTTTCGTCGTTTTTGTCTTTGAGCATTCTTGTCACTTCGCCAATCGGCTCGGCGTGTTATCAATCTCGGGTTTCGTTCTTTCTTCCATAGGGTCCCTGGTATTTTTCGCTTCTTCTGGGTTTCCGAGATTGTCACGGCAGGTGCTGACGGCGGCTTCGACTTCTGCATCAAGGCCGGAGCGCGGCATGGACACAAGTGTTTCTTCACAGTATTCGAGAAGGGGCAAGGCGAGGTCGTAGCGACCGAACTTTATGTAAGATTTGGCAAGAGAGTAAACTGCTTTAGGAACTTCGATAGGTTCTTGGGCTGTTGCCACAGGCTGAGGAAGTTGTGAAGGCAACGGCTCCTTAATTGGAGGTAGCGGTGCAGTTACCGGCTGTTGGCTCCAATGGATCGCTGCATGCACAGCTACAACCAAACAGATGAGAAGCATTGGCACCTTGACTCTCATGTCGTCAGACATGCCCCGAGGCCGATCCGAAATCGACTTCACAGGCTGCGGTTGTGCATCCGGAGCCGGTTCAGGCAGGACGAAGAACTCGTCATCTTGGTTGACGGCTTTCGCCTTCTTGGCGTGATTTTTCTGTGCTCGTTCTAACCTCTCTTGGATCACCTTGGTGGTGGCATCGTTTTGGCTGAAGTGAAACATCGTTTCGCCGGCGTAATCAACGATTTTCTGGGACTTGGGCAGCGGTTCATGGTATTTTTCCGCCACCGGCATCCACTGTTTGCACGCCTCTAGCTCTTTAATTAGCTCCGACACGGTCTTGTAACGGGTGTGCAGATCCTTACTCAGACATTGATTTACAATATCGCTCAACGCTTTCGGAACGAAGGCGGTAGTGCTTTCGGTCACTAACGGTGCCGGTTTCTCCAGGTGGTCCAAAATCATTCTGATGGGGTTGCGGCTCTGGAACGGCGTGTGCCCGACTAAACATTCGAACATGACGCAGCCGAAGGCGTAGATGTCTGATTGCGCGTCTTGGGGTCTGCCCTCACACTGCTCGGGCGACATATAAGGCGGGCTGCCGAATATTTCTCCTGTCTGGGTTAGACCCTGGCTGACGGTCCCTTCGAGAAAGAGCGTTTTGGCTATACCGAAATCGAGCAACCTGACTCGACGCTCATCATTTCCGAGGTACTCGACGATGATGTTGGAAGGTTTGATATCACGGTGAACTATGCCTTTTGAATGCGCGAATTGAAGAACATCGCCAATCTGTATGAAGAGGTCGAGTGCCTCGCTCACCGGCATCGGCCTGCCTAGTGACAGATACTGAGCCAGAGTTTCGCCTTCAATGCACTCCATCACCATATATGGTGCGTTCTTCGAGCCGATGCCGAAATCATAAATTTCTGCCAGATGTTGATGATGCAGTTTGCTGGCGGCTTTCGCTTCTTGTTTAAAACGGGCGATCACATTCGCGTTGTTCACGAACTGAGGGCGAAGAGTTTTGATGGCGCAGATGCGGTGTTTTTTCGTGTCGAGGCATTTGAACACCGCTCCCATGCCACCCACTCCCAAAACGGACAAGACCTGGTAGTGCGCGGGAATGTTCTCCAGGGCAAAAGCGAATTTTTCTTTCCAGTTGACTGGGGGTTCTGAGGAGGAACCCTTGTTCAATATGGCTACGGGACTTGTCGACTTGCTTCCTTCATTAAGCCCGCCGGTTAGGACAGTTTGCTCAGGCGGGGGGTGGATGCAGCGGCACCGGCTCTCTTCGAGCAAGAATCGAGTAACGTCTGATTTCTCCTTAGCGGTAGCCACGGGCTTGCCGCAGACATCACAGAGGACGTCGAGAACCAGCTTCTCCTTTTGGGGCTCTTTAAACATGCGAACCAGTCATATCTCTATGACTTCATATGTTCCACCCACTAAGAAAAACTATACCGTTTCTTCCTACTTCAGCTTAGCTTTAATGAGCCTTAAAGGCCGCTGCTAAGTACGCCTTCGCAGAACCTTCGAACGGAAAGAAAGCTTGATTGGAGCTCGCCGATTAGTTTAGAGCATGAGGACCAATCTTCAGCTAGAGCTGCACTTTCGAGGCTACGGCTGATGGCCGCCATCTTGTTAGCCCCGACCGATCCGCAGGCGCCTTTCATTTCATGGGCAGCCGCTTTCAGTGATTTCGAGTCTCTCGTCTCATTGGCGCGGTTCATGCGCCCAAAGAGATCTTCAGTGGAATCGAGAAAAATCTGTAGGAGCTCTTGGGCTCCGTCTTCTCCACACGTTTCCTTCAGGGCCTGAAGGTTGATGGGCTCGTTATTAATCTTCTGCGGGTCGATGTTGGATGGGTCGCTAAATGGATACGAGATCATAGCATCTCCCTTATTCACCTTCTGTTTCGCGATTCCTGGGTCTTCTGCCGTGTTCTTCAGTGAGCGGCAAGCAAGAACGCGAACATTAGGCGTTCACTAAACTGGAACAAATCGCCATCATGGCTGTGGTCTGAGAACGAAGTAGTCGCCATTGGATGGTCTCGGGTGGTTTTATGTAACCTCAGACTATTATACTACATTAATTCCGGGCGCAAGCTCCGCTGTCGTGCGGTTGTGAGCACAGTTGAGAATGCAGTATAGCGTCACTCATAATCTGCAGCCGGGTGTCTGCGCCCGAAGACGTGTCTCGAAGCCGTCCCGATTTTATGTTAAATGTCTACCCGGGTCATAGAGTATGTCTTGAGCCGGTTTTGCGATAGAGGTGATGATAAGGGGCGAATCGTTTGAAGAACCTAAGCAAGGTCGGTTCGAAGGCGACCACTAAATCTTGGTCGTGGAGACCGAAGGGATAGCTGGGGTTAAACTCGGCCGCGGGGTTCGTCCTGACGGTTTTGATATTCTCGCCGCTGACAGGGTTATCCTGAAGTCAGGCGGACGAACTTACGCCGCCCAACTTGTAATACCTTGGCTGCACCAGGTTCGAGTTCTACGATCTGATTTGGATTTTTGATTTGGTCGTTGTCTAATCTGACGCCGCCTTCTTGAATTAGCCGTTTAGCTTCGCCACTACCGGATGCCAGACCGGAGTCGACAACAAGGCGGAACAATGCCGTCGGTTCTTTCACCACATATGATGGCATTTCATCGGGGGCTTGCTTTTGGCTGTGAACCTGATTCCATTGATTCACTGCTTTTTCAGCCGCTTCGGCACCGTGGTATTGAGTGACAATCTGCCTGCCGAGCCGTTCTTTCACTTCCTTCGGATTGGCACCACTCTCGAGATGGATTTTGATTTTTCCGATCTCTTCACCGGCTAAACGTGTGGCGAGTTCGAAGTATTTCAAAATAAGATGGTCGGGAATGCGCATGCACTTGCCGAACATCTCCGTAGGCTCGTCTTTGAGAGCGATGTAGTTGTTGAACGACTTCGACATCTTCTTCTCGCCGTCCGTTCCTTCCAGGAGCGGGCAGACGATGGCGAGCTGAGATTCTTGTCCGTAAGAAGGTTGGAGTTCGCGTCCCATCAGAAGATTGAAACGCTGATCGGTGCCGCCAAATTCAATGTCGGCCTTTATGGCGATGGAGTCGTAGGCTTGCAGCAGGGGGTAGAACAACTCGTGGAAATGCACGGGTTGCTGCTTGTCGAGCCGATCTCCGAATGCTTCTTTGGCCAGCAGTTGATTGGCCGTGACCTGACTGGCGAGTTTGAGCAGATCGGCCAGATTGAGGGGAGCCAGCCAGTCGGAGTTGTTGACGATCTCCATGTTGGCGGTGTCGAGAATTATGCCGACCTGATTCAAATACGTCTGGGCATTCTCTTCTACTTGTTGCGCCGTCAGTTGGGGACGAGTTGTGCTGCGTCCGGAAGGATCACCCACCTGAGCGGTGAAACCGCCGATGATCAAAACCACCTGATGCCCGCATTGTTGAAACGCCTTTAACTTATTTAGGATCACCGCATGTCCGAGGTGCAGATCCATCGATGTTGGATCAACCCCGAACTTGACTCGCAGTTTGCGCCCGGCGCGTTTGGCTGAATAAATGCGTCTGGCAAGCGCCATATAGCCTTCGGGCAAGACCTCGGTGCCACGCGCCAGATCTTGAGCTTCTCTGACAATCTCGGCCGGAATCTCGGCGTCGTTTGTGGACGCGAAAACTTCCTCGCTGCCTTGCGTACGTGCTTGAGTCATCGGACCTCCAGCCAGATAACGAACAGCTAAGAATCTTAGCATTCCTGGTTCGGCTGCTGTGCCTACGATAAGATTCTTATTTACACTGAAATAGGGTAGGTTATGGCGAGTCAATATTCACCGCAGGAACTGGAAGAGAAGTGGCAGAAAATTTGGGAAGATAAGAAGCTGTATCGCGCCGTTGATGGCGATTCGCGTCCCAAATACTACTCGCTCGTCATGTTTCCATACCCATCCGGCGACCTCCACATGGGTCATATGCGCGTTTACACGATCTCGGATGTCATAACGAGAAACAGGCGCATGCTCGGTTATAACGTGTTGAACCCCATGGGCTGGGACGCTTTCGGACTGCCTGCCGAAAACGCCGCCATCTCGCGCAAGATGCACCCGGGCACGTGGACGCGTTCCAACATCAAATTCATGCGCGATGAACAACTCAAGAAATTGGGAACTAGCTATGATTGGACGCGGGAAGTAACGACCTGCGACCCTGATTATTATCGCTGGACGCAGTGGTTGTTTTTGCAGTTCTACAAGAAGGGGCTGGCGATTCGCAAAGAAGCGCCGGTCAACTGGTGCCCCGACTGTCAGACGGTTTTGGCCAACGAGCAAGTCATAGATGGAACCTGCTGGCGCCACCTCGAGACTAAAGTCGAGCAGAAGCAGATGAGTCAGTGGTTTTTCAGAATCACCGCCTATGCTGACGAACTGCTCAACGATCTGGACAAGCTTGTCGGCTGGCCCGAAAAAGTGCGGATCATGCAGTCTAACTGGATCGGCAAGTCCGAAGGGGCGGAGCTGAAATTCACAGTCGAGAGCAAACCGAACATTCAAATCAGCGTGTTCACTACTCGTCCTGATACCGTATTTGGTGTGAGTTATCTGGTGCTGGCGCCCGAGCATCCTCTCGTTGCCGAACTGACTACCTCTGAAAACAAGGCTGCTGTCGAGAAATACGTCGATACCGCCAAACACAAAACCGAGTTGGACAGAATTACCGGCGAGAAAAAGAAGACCGGTGTGCCTCTGGGAACATCGGTAATCAATCCGTTCAACGGCGAGGTGGTGCCTATCTGGATCGCCGATTACGCCTTGATCAACTACGGAACCGGCGCCGTCATGGGTGTGCCCGCTCATGACGAGCGCGATTTCGAATTCGCTAAGACCTTCGACTTGCCCATTACGGAAGTAATCTCTCCCACAGGTCAACCGACCGGTACTCTGGAAGCGGCTTACATAGAGCCGGGAACCATGGTCAACTCCGGTTCGTTCAATGGCATACCCAACGAAACGGCCAAGAAAAAGATGGTCGAGTGGGCCGAGAGCAACGCCAGTGGAAAGGCGCGCGTACAGTTCCGCTTGCGCGATTGGCTGATCAGCCGCCAGCGTTATTGGGGCTGCCCCATTCCTCTCATTCGTTGCCAGAAGTGTGGCGATCAACCGGTTCCTGATGATCAATTACCTGTAATTCTGCCTGAGGAAGGCGTGGAGGTAAGCGGCGAAGGCGGCTCACCGTTAATCAGGATGGCCAGTTTCACCGACGTGAAGTGCCCCAAATGTGGTGGCACCGCCAGGCGGGAAACCGACACGATGGATACATTTATCTGTTCGAGCTGGTATTTCTTCCGTTATCCTGATGCCAACAACGACAAGCAAGCCTTCGCTGCCGACAAAGTCAATTATTGGATGCCGGTGGATCAGTATGTAGGTGGAGTCGAGCACGCCATCTTGCACTTGCTCTACTCGCGCTTCTTCACCAAAGCTCTGCGTGACATGGGTTTGGTTAAGTGCGATGAGCCCTTCACCAATCTCCTATCACAAGGCATGGTGACCAAGTTCTCGCCGACTTCCGGACGCATCGAAAAGATGTCGAAATCTCGCGGCAACGTTGTCGGCACCCTGGACTTCTTCAAGCGTTACGGCGCTGATGCTGCCAGGTTGTTCACCCTGTTCGCGGCGCCTCCCGAGCAAGAATTGGAATGGAACGAAGAAGGTGCGATCGGCCAATACAACTTCCTCGGTAAGGTCTGGCGCCTGGTCGGCGATTTGTTGGAAACCAAAGTCATCGAGCCGGAAAAGGTGGCTGCCGGTGCCTATCCCCCGATCGAGCATGACAAGCTCGACGCGAAGACCAAAGTCCAACATCAACTCATTCACAAAACCACCAAAGTTGTCACGGCCGATCTGTCGCCGGAAAGATACGTATTCAATACCGCCATCGCCAGGCTGCACGAGTTCCGTACTGCCACGCACAGATATTACGCCGAACTGTCCGATAACAATGGCTCGTCAGCCATCAATGATGAGCAGCGCGCCGTGCTGGTGGCAAGCGTGGAGCGATTGCTGGTTCTGCTGGCCCCCATGGCGCCTCACATCGCTGAAGAGCTGTGGGAACAGACTGGCTTCGCCCGCCGCTACGGTTGTTCGATCCACGTCCACAAGTGGCCGACCTTTGACGAAGCGCTCACTATCGATGATGAGATTGAATTGGTCTTGCAGGTAAACGGCAAAATCGTGAGCAAAGTGACGGCTCCGCGCGGTTTGGCTAAACCTGCAGCAGAAGAGATCGCATTGAAAGACGGCAAGATTATGAGCAAGATAAGTGGTCAGCCAGTACGGAAGGTAATCGTAGTTCCGGACAAGCTTGTAAATGTGGTAGTTTGAAAGTTTGTTTTTCCGACCGGGTATATAGGCCTTAGCATCCTGATCTCACGCTCTTCAAAAAACGGGCAAGAGCAATGCGGGTCAGGCATAGAACCATTTGAAAAGAGCGACTAATAATGCTGCAAAACGACGAGAATAAACGGTTCGAGTTTCAAAACAAAGACGTTCCAGCAATCCTTACGGCTGTGCTGGTAATCGCCTTGTTCCTGAGCTACTTCCTATCCAAATCAGGTGGACCGAACACTCACATAGACGCCTGGTTGCTCAAAAATGTGTACAGCCTTGCCAGAGCGACGGAGTATCTCGACGGCAAGAACTTCGCCGGGCTGCTAGGGATGGGCTATTTCACAGTCTTTTCGTCGTTCCACCTGGTTCAGATGGCGCTCAACATGTACTTCTTCTGGGTCTTCGGCAAGCACGTCGAGACCAAGCTGGGTGCACCCCGTTACTTGGTCCTTATCTTGCTGGGCATGTTCTTGCCATTGGTGGCGCTGCATTTCGACGTTATTAGAATGCACTCTGATTTGGCCTATGTCGGTCCCGTCTATCTCATTTGCACAATTATCGGAACCTACATGGTGTTCCCACCTATTCCCAAGAGTAAAATGGCTCAGCGTGAAGTCAGGCAAGACAAACATCAGATCTTCCGCCGCGGCGGCAGACCAGATCCGCTCGATAAATACACGGCTAATCCGTGGATTTTCGTACTCACGTTCGTAATCATTCAGGCGGCGTTCCATTTCTGGATCACCCTGCCGAAGCCATTCTATTTCATCGAAGGCATGATCGGATTTGAAACTGTCGATCTCATACCGTGCGCGGCCGGAGCCCTCATCGGATATTTGGTCGGTCTCGCCCTCGAGCAACAAGCAACTGCTGCACTGAAGGAGAGCCCTATGACTCTGATGGCAGTGAAACGCTATCACGAGCTCCTGGACCTAGACGTCGGGCACGAACAGGCCCTGGCTGGTACCGCTCGAACACTGGGCATTCCGGTAGAGAAGGTGCGGGTTTGGGTAGCGAAAAACAAAGGAAGCATGCGCATCAAATAGGGTTGCGGTCGCTTGCTCTTTTTTGTGGATTATGTGAATCTCATGAAGCTCTCCGATTGAGAAGGGAAAGTCCCTATTTAATAGTCCGTTTTTCCAGTTTGGATTGAAGAAACCGGATGGACTGGGTTGCGATCCATATATATCCAATGGGAACCCGTCGCTGCGGCTTCCTTCTTGAAAACCATTTCCCTTAGCATGGCATAAGCCTTCTTGCGAGTTTCTGAGCTAATATAGTTCGGTTCTTGACCACTCTGTCGTGATGGTCAAAAAGAGGAACTATTTTGCAGGAAGACTCGTTCACGCTCGAACAAAAGTTGGAGGAGCAGTGGCGCGGTACGGCGCTTGATTCACAGGTGCCGGTGCGCAGGTTTCCTTTCATGCGTCTTTTGCAAGTGGTGCTCGATGCACTGCTGATTAGCGGCTCGTTCATTTTTTCCTTTCTCATCCGATTTGACGCCCGGCTGAGCACCCCATACGTTGACCAGATCCTTCTTCTGGCACCCATTGTTGTGGCCGCTAGGCTGCTTGCAAACTGGCGTTTCGGCGTATACAGGCGCTTGTGGCGCTATACCGGATTGACAGAAATCATGGAACTGGGCTGCTCCGTTCTCGTGATTACGACGATTGTTCTTATTGCCCGCGCCCTCAAGCTGCTCAACATTGACGAGAATCAACTTTCTTTTGGCATCATTTTTATTGATGCCGGTTTGTGCTTCATGATGCTGGTGGCGCCGCGTGTAATGCGCCGACTGCAGACTGAGCACCAACAGCGTCGGCACTGGCGCCAGCCGATTCGGCGTCGAGCTCTGCTTGTAGGCGCCGGCGACGCCGGACAGATGGTTTTGCGCGAACTGAATATGCGAAATGTTGGTGTCGACGTCATCGGAATGCTCGACGATGATCCGGCCAAGGTGAAAAAGCGCATCGGCTCCCTCACCGTATTCGGTACCACAAAAGATCTGCCCAGGTTTGTCGAAGAGCTGATGATCGATCAGGTCATCATTGCCATGCCTTCTGCGCCGCCCAGCGAGATTCGCCGCATTGTCGACATGTGCCGAACGGCGGAAGTAGAAACCAGAATTCTGCCTGGTCTGTTCGAGTTGATCAACGGCAAAGTAAGCATCAGCCAGTTGCGCGAAGTTTCACTCGAAGATCTGCTCGGTCGCGAACCAGTGCAGTTGGACACAGCTTCTATTGCCGGTTACACCGAGGGGCGCTGCGTTGTCGTTACCGGAGCCGGTGGTTCCATCGGCAGCGAATTGTGCCGCCAGATCATGCGGTTCCAACCGGAAAAGCTGATTTTGCTTGGTAAAGGTGAAAACTCGATCTTTGCCATCGAGAACGAGTTGAAGAATCGCCCTGAGCCGGTGGAGATAGTCCCTATCATCGCTGATGTTCGGGACGAGATTCGCATGCGCAACATCTTCGAAAAGCATCGTCCTCAAGTGGTGTTCCATGCCGCCGCTCATAAGCACGTTCCTCTCATGGAAGGGAACGCTGCTGAAGCCATCTCGAACAACGTTCGGGGTACCCAGACCGTGGCCGAGTTGTCTTCTCAATTCGCAGTGGAAACGTTCGTTCTCGTTTCTAGCGACAAGGCCGTCAATCCGACTTCGGTAATGGGCGCCACCAAGCGCATGGCCGAGCTGGTAGTGCAAGACCTGGCGCGCCGCTCCCAGACGAAGTTTGTCGCGGTTCGTTTCGGCAACGTCCTCGCCAGTCGCGGTTCAGTTATTCCCTTGTGGCGCCAACAGATTGCTGCCGGCGGTCCTGTTACTGTCACTCACCCGGAAGCGACACGCTATTTCATGCTCATTCCGGAAGCGGTGCAACTGATTCTCCAAGCAGGCGCATTGGGCGCCGGCGGAGAGATATTTGTCCTGGACATGGGCAAGCCTGTAAAGATCTTCGACCTGGCCAACGATCTGATCAAGTTCTCAGGACTGCGACCCGGGCAAGATATCGAGATCAAGTTCATTGGGTTGAGACCAGGCGAGAAGCTATACGAAGAGCTTCTGACCGCCGAAGAAGGTCTGACCAAGACCATGTACGAGAAGATTTTTGTGGGACAGCCGCAACCAATCGATCGCGCCAGCCTGAGCTCATCCCTCGATGCATTGTTCCGCTACGCCAGAAGCGACGACGACGAGAAGATTCGTCTGGAGCTGGGATCTGTAGTGGGCGGGCAACTCTCCGTCGAACGCGTTGTTTGAACAGTGTTAACAGCTGCACGCTGAAACGCTCAAGTCTAGGCTGAAACCTAGTAGAATGCGATTCATTGCTCCTAATCGGATGGTCTCATGGATACACATGCATCTCTTGCGGAGAAAGAAAAGGCGCTAATAGACTGCCTGCGCGATACCGATGGCGTTATCGTGGCATACTCGGGCGGAGTCGACAGCTCTCTGCTGGCTTACTACGCGCGCAAAACTCTGGGTGATAAGGCGAAGATAGTTATCGCCGTTTCCGCCAGTCTGGGAAGCGAAGAGCTTGAAGCTGCTCGCTTGCAGGCGGCCCAGTTCAACTGGGATCTGATCGAGATCAAGACCGAAGAGGTCGAAAAGCCCGAATACCAGCGCAATGACTTGATGCGATGTTATTTCTGCAAGAGCACGCTGTTCGAAGAGTTGGACAAAATCGCGGGCGAGTTGAAGATCCCGCACGTGGCATATGGTGCCAATATGGACGACTTGAGTGACTTCCGTCCCGGTCACAAGGCGGCGCGCGAGCACAAGGTTATTAGTCCCCTGCAAATTGCCAATTTGGCGAAACCTGATATTCGTGAATTGGCTCAACAAGCCGGATTGCCATCATGGGATCGTCCTCAGGCGGCTTGCTTGTCGTCGCGGTTTCCCACATTCGAAATGGTCACCGCTCCTGCTCTTTCGCGAGTAGATGCGGCTGAGCGATTCATCCACTCACTCGGTTTCAAACAGATTCGCGTTCGCAATCACACCGTCGGCACTCCGTCAGCGGCTTTGGAAGGATCCGTCGAGAAGCGATCTTCCGAAGTTTTTCTCGCTCGTCTGGAAGTTGATACCGAAGAAATGCATCGTTTCTCCGAAGAACCTTCATTGCTAGTGAAGATTGATGCTCACCTTAAAGAACTTGGCTACTCTTTCGTGACTTTGGATATGGGCGGATATCGCCGTGGTTCCGGTAATGTCGCAGGGTTGGAAGAAGCCAAAGCCAGCACCGTGGGTAGCGCCAAGCATGGATAAGCAGAAACTGGAAGAACTTTTGCAGAGCGTGGCATCGGGTTCCCTAACCCCTCAAGATGCCTGCGATCGCTTAAAGGATCTTCCGTTCCAAGATCTTGGCTTCGCCAACATCGATCTGCATCGTGGGCTTCGCCAGGGCTTGCCTGAAGTCGTATTCTGTCCTGGTAAAACAGCCGAGCAGATAACTGAAATCATGCGGCGCTTGTTCGCCGAACATGATCTGGTGCTGGCAACGAGAGCCACTCCTGAGATTGCCCAGGCGGTCAAGCAAGATTTGGCCGGTGTTGTTTATCACGAGCAATCGAGATGTCTCACCCTTGGTGATTTCCCGGAACCGGATTCCGCACTACCGGCGGTGAACGTCATTACGGCTGGGACAGCCGACTTGCCGGTCGCCGAAGAAGCTTGTTTAATACTTGCAGCCGCTCGTGTCCCCATCTCCAAGACTTACGACGTCGGCGTAGCCGGTCTCCATCGCCTGCTGCATCGCCTGCCTGATCTGCGTCGCGCCTCCGCTTCCATCGTTGTCGCCGGGATGGACGGGGTGCTACCGACAGTGGTGGCAGGGCTGTTGCCCGGACCGGTCATCGCGGTTCCCACATCGGTCGGCTATGGCGCCAACTTCCAAGGCATAGCACCGCTTTTGACGATGTTGAACAGCTGCGCGGCCGGTCTTACTGTCGTCAATGTCGACAACGGTTTCGGAGCCGGCGTCGCCGCCTTCCGCATCGTTTCTATGGCCAATAAGACAGCCAAATCTATCTCTTAACCTCTCCAGCAGGCGACAATGTGAATTACGCATTAAGCGTAACGCAAGTTGCGTAATCCAACTAGTAGTGTGGCAGCTCATAAGGAGTAATGTGTGGACGAAGGCAATATAAAAGGACCAGTTGATACTCTGGAGAGTCTTTCACCACAACGTCTGCGGCAGGTGACTGAGCGTCTTTTCCGTGAAGGCAGCGTGGTGGCACAGATGGACGGCACCACTAACAAGGTCTTTCCGGTCGGTATTACCAAAGCCGAGGGTGAGGCGCTGCGTGACTGGGTGATCCGCGAACACGCCACAAGCATCATCGAGATTGGTCTTGCATACGGAGTCTCTGCGCTATTTGCTTGCGAAGGGCTTCTTGCCACCATGCGCGACAATGCAAAGCATGTCGTTTTGGATCCATTCCAGTACACGGGGTTCAAAGGCTGTGGGCTACAGATGTTGGAAGAGGCAGGAGTTGCGGAGCTCATTGAGTTTCACCAAGAAGAATCCCAAATCTTACTGCCTAGATTTGTAACCGAGAATCGGCGTTTCGACTTAGCTTTCGTTGATGGTAGTCACCATTTCGACCGTGTGTTTCTCGATTTGATCTATCTCGATCGCCTCGTGCACCCAGGCGGCATCGTCTTTGTCGACGACTATCAGCTCCCAGCAATTGTCCGTGCCGTATCGTTTTGCGTGAAGAACATCGGCTGGGTACTCGAGGAGGTTTCTCCTTCTGACGATCTTCATCAATGGGCCGTCTTGCGCACGCCCCGCGAGCCCATCGTGCGATCATTTCTCGACTTTGTCGAGTTCTGAATCAAATTTGACGCGTATTTCCCTTATTGACGGGCCCGGCGGCTGCGCATAGGATCGCTTCACTCTTTAGGAGGCAGTCCCGTGTCCGATTTTGAAGTCCATCGCAGAGTGGATCCAGAAGGCGTTGAGTTGGCCCAACGGTTGCTCAATGAGAACAGAGATAGCGTTCTCGAAGTCTCGCGCACTAATTGGTGGGGAATAATACCCAACGCCAATTACACAGGTTCCGGCTTTTTTGTTCGCACTGGTGAGCAAAATGGAAAAGGATATTGTGATGTTGTCACTGTCAATGACGTCATCAGTGACGCCAATGGCACTCCTTACCTGAAGACATCAGACAACAATTGGCACGCATCAAGAGTTCTACATCAGAATCCAGAGACCAATATCGCATTGCTGCGAATTGACGGAATTGATCATCCGGAAACCAATTGCAAAACAATTGCCCTAGGAGACGGAGAGCCCACAGATTCGGTGAGGGCCGTACGAGTGTCTGCTCGGGATGGAAAATGGCAGTCGGAGTACGGCAGCTTTATCGAGACTGGTTCGCGTGCTCATCTGAGAATGCATCCGTCTGACGAAGCGGATATGTCACAGCCGATGAACTTTTATGCTATCCCTGGAGACCATGGCGATTCGGGTTCCGCCATTGTAAGCGGAGCAACTGGAAAAGCAGAGGCAATCACCGAAGGCGGCAGCTGGAACGGAACCATAGCCATACCAGCACCTTACATTCAACGCGCATTAGACGAAACGCGTACGAGCAAATAATTTAGCCTACCTGATCCCTTGGGTCTTCACAGCTCGCTTATTCCGACCAAGAGTCCAAATGTGAGCGATAGAATCATAAAGGCAACAGTCTGTATTAGTACCTTTGTCTGGATGTGGCACTCCCTGCGCAGTGGAATCACAATCTTCGTTATGAGGCAGGCTATGCTGCCCATGATGGCTAACAAACTTGTCCCTACAAAAACATCATGCATTCTTCTTCACCAGTTGGCTTGCGTACGGAATGTAGCACCAAATGGTAAAGAGTCCTACACGGTTTTCCGTACAGCGCAGCAGGGGCTTAGGCACCTTCGTCTTTATTCTAAAAGGCCCGTACCCAGACGGTGGCAAATATATAGGCAAATTGCCACCGAAGAGGTATGATGGTATGGAAAGCTCAATGAGGTGATGGTTGCCTAAGAAGTTTGAGCATGTCTTTGAAAACGGCATTACCTTTGTCTTCAAAATGGACGAGGTAGATTCAAGCTTGTTGCACATTTATGCTCGCCACCTAACAGGAATCGACGACGCTTTAGATTTATTCTTCGATACGAAACCAAGTTGGAATGGGGAGTTTGCGCGTTACGAGAATTACTCAGATACTCATGGGCTGTATTGGTTTTGGCTCGATGAGCAAAAACGGATTGTGATGGTGGTTAGCTGTTTCAGGCTTTAGAGGTGACAAGGTGCCTAAGAAGAGACGCAATTACAAAGAACTCGGGAAATTCGAAATGCCGCCAGAAATGGCGACGAAAGTCGAAGTCATGATCGAACAGGCGGACGAAGAGGACGAACTTGCTCGAGTGAATTTCCGCTGGGCTAAGGAGCCGCTTGAAGTGGTTAAGCACGCCGCGAAATTGATGGGAATTCCCTACCAGACATTTATTAAGCAGAGTGTCTTTGAGCATGCGTTGAAGATCATAAAAGAGACGGAGATTTCAAAGAAATCTGCCTGAACTCCCCGACTCTGCTGCAGTTTCTTCTTTCAAGTTCAACTGCAACGATCAGATGCGTGCTGTCTTAGTTTGCATTGCTTCTGATTGGTGCTCCGCCCAGTTTGAGCCTTTCGGCTTCCGCAATTGCAACGTTCAGTTGGTCATCGGCTGAGGAGCCGTAAGGTTTTACACCGTAGGCGATTAGGTCGGGGGTTTTAACACGTTTGTCGGGCTGCAATGGGTATCTATGTCGCTCGGAGTCACCCATCCAGTGTTTGGTCGGTGTCAGGTATCGCCCACAGGTTGTCTTCATTGTCCAGCCACCGGTGACAGGCCAATTGCACTGAATGATGCCTTTTCCGTGTGATGGCTCCCCCACCGTCTCTGACAGGCTGTTATCGTGCACCGCCGCAATCGCGAGCTCCGCTGCTGATGCCGTGCCACCGTTGGTAATCATTACTATAGGCTTTCCGTTGGCGAGATATGATTTGCGCTCGGACCCTGTCGTCGTCAGATTGGCCGGCTGCATCGTCGGATTTGAGACTCGGCCTTCAACAGTGAAAAAGCGATCTGCAGTTAGCCTATATTGTGTGCTCGAATAAATTGGTTTATCTGGCGATGACTCTTCTCTCTTCGTCTTAAACATTAAACTGCCGCGCTCAACCAGGTTCTGAGGTAGTTTCAGGGCCTCATCAACCTCTCCGCCGCCGTCGTCGCGAAAGTCGAGGACGTATGCTTTAGCGTCCGGCATTTTCCTCATCGCTGCTTCAAATTGGGTCGATGCATCCACGTGGAAGTTTTTGATCTTGATGTAGGCGATGTCGTTATCTTTTCCTCTGTATTCAGGGTCATCGACAGAAGTGGTTTTGATCTCGGCTCTGGTTGCCTTGAGCTCGACAGGCTCTCCGTTTCGCAAGACTGTAACCCGGATTGAGGTACCTAAGGGTCCGCGGATGTCGCTCACGACTGCATCTTCATTTCTGTGCAGCTCGTCAACGCCGTTTATATTGCTTATGACGTCATCTGTTTGGAACCCGGCTTTTGCCGCCGGCGTGTCTTTTCTTACTTCACTGACTACAACACTGCGCGGTAGGCTATCGTCCGCTTCCATTCGTTTTGCTTCTTCAACGTTGGTTGGATGCACCGGCCGTCCATCGGAATCGACTACTGTAAGGTCGATCCCAAGCCCTAATCCGCCGAAGGATGATTTGAGCGACTCTTTGTGCTGTTTGTACTCTTCTTTTGAATAGGTGTAGTTGTACGGATCTTTTGTAACGCCCTCAATAGACTCGTTAGCTTTCTTGCGGGCTTCTTCATTCGAGCCGACTAAACAGTCGGATCTGCCCTTCATTTGTCTTCGCTGTTCTGCGGTTGGGATGTCGTATCCGACGTGGAAAAACTTATCGACTATGTTTCGATAGAGTGGAGAATTCGAACACGGCTTAGTTTGGTAATCGACAGCGACGAGATGCTCGCTATCAGGCGACGAACTATGAGGTTTGGAGTTGTTAAACTCGAACGGCATTTCTGGACTTCCGGTGAGAATGCCAAAAAACTGGTGGTTTTGGTGGACGAACGTTAGGCGCTGGCTCGGAATGTTCCGGCCAAGCGGCAGTCTAGTCTGGAGCAAGGGCCAGATCAATGGTAGAAACACGCAATGGTTTCTAGCCGATGTGACGACGAGTCAGGAACCAGGGGACTACATCAATCGCGATCTTCGTCTTGTGTCCGCGCTCCGATCGGTTGATCGGGGTATTGTCCGATGAGTACGGCGACCGGCTTGAGCGCGTTGTCACGAATAACGGCAAAGTTGAGAGTGTCCCTTACCTTGTGGGTCCGAACATAATCTTGCACTTCTTTGCTCGTAGACATGGTTTTGCCGTCTATCTTTTGGATTATGTCTCCGCGCAGCAGTCCGCTAACGGCTGCTGGACTTCGTGGGAAAACTCGGCTTACGTAGACACCTTTGGAGTCGCTCGGCAGTCCGAGGCTCTTAATCACCATATCGTCGATGTCGGCCATGCCAATACCTAGCCACGGTCGCAATATCTGTTTGTGTTCGATCAGCTCTGCGGCTACTGCTTTGACCATGTCGATGGGGATAGAGAAGCCGACGTTTTGAGCCCGCGTATCTATGGCAGTGTTCACTCCAACAACTTCCCCTGCCATGTTGAGCAGCGGACCTCCGGAGTTGCCGGGGTTGATGGCGGCGTCGGTTTGAAGGAAATTGACGTTGCCGTTGACGTCAACCAGGTTGCGGTCTTTGGCTGAGATGATGCCGAAAGTGACTGTATGATCGAGATTAATTGGACTGCCGATGGCGATGCAAAACTCGCCGGGGCGAAGGTTGGCTGAGCTGCCCATGGTCGCCGTAGGAAGATCGGTGCCATTGATCTTAACGATGCCGATGTCTGAAAAACCGTCGATACCTACAATTGTTCCGTCGTAGACTTTCTTGTCGTTGGTCGTGACTTTGATTTTAGTAGCGCCACGAATTACGTGGGCATTCGTAATGATATAGCCATCTGGTCTGATGATGAAACCAGAGCCCGTGTCATGGCTTTCGATCGGCGGTCCTTTATCCCTGCCGTTGCTATCGTTAGGGGTTATTCGCTGACCGTTGAAGTTGAAGAAAAAGTCGAACGGTGATGACATTGCTGAGCGGGCGACTTGATGGTTGCACTCTATGTTCACCACCGCTGGTGCCACAGCTTGAGCTATGTCTGCAACTGTGTTCGACTGCAGGGGAATGCCTGCTTTGATGAGGGCATCGGCTGTCGCGGCCGCGACAAATGATGGTTGGTTGGGGTCGATTAGGGTTGCCTGAGCGCTGCTCGCTGCCGCTAAGAGAGTTGACAGTGCGAGGAAAAACGCGCCGGCTTGAGTGGAGAATCTCCGTGATACGGACATTCTGTATTACCTCCTGTTTTCGGGTCGGGGTCTACGAGCGGCCCATTCCAAGCTGCTGTGCATTTTGGAATACTTTGCCTTCGGTCAAAATCGATGGGGCGATAATAACTTCGACGTCCTGCATCTCTTGAAGGTTTCCGGCACCGAGTGTGCCCATGCTCGTTTTTAATGCTCCGATAAGGTTCTGGGTGCCGTCGTCCGTATGGGCAGGACCGTTCAAGATCTCTTCCAGTGTAACGGTGGTTCCAACTTTGATTCTTGTGCCTCGCGGCAGAACTGGGCTGGGCGTCGCCATGCCCCAGTGGAAGCCATGACCTGGGGCTTCTTTGGCCCGTGCCAGTGGTGATCCGATCATGACCGCATCGGCACCACAGGCGATGGCTTTGCAAATGTCTCCGCCGGTAACCATGCCACCATCGGCGATGATGATGGGCACGTTCTCAGTGCGGCTTGCATGCGCATGTTTTGCCGCGGCGCAATCAGCAATAGCTGTTGCCATCGGCACTCCGATGCCGAGCACGCTTCTAGATGTGCAAGCAGCTCCCGGTCCGACTCCAACGAGAATGCCGGCGACTCCGGTCTCGAGAAGTTCCATTGCTGTTTCATAACCGACGCAGTTGCCGACGATAACAGGAATACCTATTTGCTTGCAGAATTTTTGCAGGTTCAGACTGGGCGTTCCTGCCACTGATCTGTGCTCGATGCCGGTTACGGTCGACTGTACGAAGATAATGTCGCAGCCTGCTTCGACTGCCAGGGGCGCATATTTTTCGGCGGCGTTAGGTGTAATCGAGATTGCGGTAAGGACACCGGTTTTCTTGATTTCGGCAACCCGCTGGGAAACTAACTTGTCTTGCACCGGTTGACTGTACAGACGCTGCATGACCTCGACAAAGCTGGTGTTGTCGCAGCGGATAACTTCTTCGTACGCTTCCCTGGGATCGGCGTATCTGGTTTGCAGTCCCTGTATGTTCATAACTGCCAGACCGCCCAATTTGCCCATCGCGCCAGCCATTCTCACGTCGACAACGCTGTCCATCGCGCTTGCCAAGATTGGCATTGACAGCTTGTGTGGACCCAACTGGCAAGAGACATCGCACAGCTCGGGATCAATTGTAGTTGAGCCAGGCACAAGGGCAATCTCGTCAAAACCGTAGGCGCGGCGTGTAGCCTTACCCCTGCCGATTGTCATCGGCGCAGAAGCGGTAGAACTCTTGTAATCAAGCGATTTGTTGCTAACCATTGTTGAATCCACGTGTTCGGGCAGTAGCGCTGATTCTAACACCGTTGCTGGTCTGCGAAGATGTTAGGAACAGAGATTCTGACTAAATGTAGCTTTGCTTCATGGCTGCCAAAGCCCTCGTCATTGCCTGGTAATTGGCCTGGTTATCTCTGGATATCGCTGGATATCGCTGGATATCGCTGGATATACGAATTTTGGTAGTTCCTTCAGGATCTGAAAACCTTTCCGAAATTTTGTTGGCTTCCAACCATCGCCTCTGCCGGTAGACCGATTGGCGCGAAAACCCCTTGCATGCCCAAATTTCTCGTATATGATGGGGCTATGGAGTTTTTCCAGAGCGATCCGCCCGCAAGACTAGCCCGGGAGACAGTGCTCCCTGACGATGTTTTGGCGCAGGAAGAGTCTCATCCGGACGACCTAATTGGCACGATAATCGCCGGTCATTACGAGATTACTGAGCTGTTGGGCAGCGGCGCGTACGGCGTCGTTTATAAGGCTCGGCATACTCTAATGAACAAGCCGGTCGCTATGAAGCTGATGCCATTGAGCAAACGTGCCGATGAAAGGGCGTTGCGACGATTCCACCGCGAAGCTAAGGCGGCAAGCCGTCTCGACCATCCTAACCTGGTGCGTGTTCTGGAGTTTGGTGTTTACGGGAAGACCACGCCTTATCTGGTCATGGACTTGGTTGAAGGAACACCGCTTTCAAACATCCTTGCTGAAAAAGGACGGTTGAGTGTTCAACGTGCAACAACCCTGGCGTTGCAGATTTGCGCTGCCCTCATACATGCGCACAAGCAAAAGGTCATTCACCGGGACATCAAGCCCTCGAATATCATTGTTTCCGAGGGTGGTCACGGTATTGAGGTCGCCAAACTTGTCGATTTCGGGATCGCAAAGCTGGTGGGGCCAAACGATTTACGCACTACGACAATTACTTCGACCGGTGAGATCATCGGCACGCCTTTGTACATGAGCCCGGAGCAGTGCGCCGAAGAAGAAGTAGACGAGCGCACCGACATCTATTCTCTGGGATGCGTCATTTACGAGATGGTTTCCGGACGACCGACAGTTCCTGCTGAAAATGCCATAGGTGCCATGATCGCTCACGTCAATGATCTCAAAGCAGATTTTGACGACCTCGATATTTCTCCTTACTTCAAATCGGTAATCGAGAAGTGTTTGAAACGCGATCGCCATCAAAGATTTGCCAATGTTTCTCAGCTGTACAAGGCACTGGCACGGTCTTCCGAAGAAGACCTGGTGACGTGGCTGGGCAAACTGGATCTGACTCTTGAACAAAATCCGACCGTCGCAGTTCTCCGTAACTCGACGCCAAAGTTCTTGAAGATGCTGGTCATATTCATTCTCGGCATGATTGCCGGCAGCGTCGTTACCAGTTCCACCATCAGTACTACTAGCCCGGTGGGAGAAGCTCCCAGAAAGAAACCAGACAATCGAAGTTGGCAGCTACTTATGAATCAGGCCGACGATGCATACAACCGTGGATCGTACACTGCCGCATTGCGTTATTACGAAGAAGCCAAAGATGTTGCCCGAGAGCAAAATAACAAGCAGCATCTGATGCAGTCGGAAGCTGCTGAGGCAAGTCTTTTCAACCAGCATTCTGCTCGCTAAATTTAGTTCCGATTCGCGCTATATTTAGGTGAATCTGGGGGCTGAAATGCGAAGACTAAATGTAATTGGCTTGAATAGCGGCACATCGATGGATGGCATCGACGCGGGACTCTTTTCGATTGCTCCAAGAAGTCGTCATGAGAATGGCGGTGTTCCCGATCTTGATATTCGCCTGATCAAGGCAAACCTCTATCCGTTTGAGCCGTTGTTTCAAAAGCGATTGCAAGCCGTAGTGGCGGCACAGGCGATCAATTGGCAGCAAGTTTGTCTTCTCAACACGGCTCTGGGTGAAGTGTTTGCTCGCGCCGCCAACAGTTTGATCAAAGAGGCGAAGAGCGATGTTGATAAAGTGCATTTGATCGGATCTCATGGGCAAACGGTTTGGCATGCACCTGTTGAAACCACATTCTGGGGCGAGCGTACTAAAGCGACGTTGCAATTGGGTGAGCCGGAAGTAATTGCTTATCGAACCGGTGTTACCGTCGTCGGCGATTTCAGGTGTGCTGATGTGGCTGTCGGAGGACAAGGTGCCCCACTCGTCTGCTTCGCCGATCAGATTCTGTTCGGGGCCAACGGCATTCCTTCTATCGTTTTAAATCTCGGTGGCATTGCTAACATGACCGCTATCGATGTCGCCGGTGCCGCCCTTATGGCTTTCGACACCGGGCCGGCGAACGTTCTCGTCGACCGAGCCGCCCAAGTTCTCCTCGGTATTCCATATGATAAAGAAGGCGCTATTGCTCGCACCGGACACATCGATGAGAAGTGGTTGGCGCAATTGATGGATGATTCTTACCTGCGCCTGGACCCGCCCAAGAGTACCGGCAGAGAGTTGTATGGAAACGCTTATGCCGACCTTGAGATAGCTAAACATAAGGATCTGCCGCCGGCTGATTGTCTGGCGACGCTGACGGCCTTTTCAGCCCTGTCGGTGGCAAAAGCCTATCAACAGTTTGTTTTGCCCCGTGTAAAAGCACACCGGCTTATCGTCGGTGGTGGCGGTGCCTACAACGGTTACATGATGGATTTGATGAAAAAGTACTGGCCCCACCCAATTGAAATCTCTCAAACGGAAGATCATGGTGTGTCGACCAAATTTAAAGAGGCACTGTTATTTGCTCTGCTCGCCTATACCACCTATTTCAAAATTCCCAACAACGTTCCTGCCTGCACGGGAGCGGCTCGACGAGTGTGTCTGGGCAAAATTGTCGATCCAGGCATCTCCTAATCCTGACGATGTTAATTCGAGCTGGGCTTACTCGAACCGCGAATTCGGGTATAGCTAAGTTGCGAGGAGAATAAATGGGCGACAATCAACTGACGCTGCACATTCCCGATGGGATCAACTACGAATGCACTGGTTGTGGCAAATGCTGCGGCGGTTGGGCTGTTCCGATGACTCCCGTCGACTACGAGAGAATCTCGGCCACAAATTGGGGTGAAAAGCTCGATAAATTTGCAGGCCAAGCTCTGTTTCGGGCCCTCAAACCGTATGAGGCAGCCGGTACCCCCTACGATCATGCCATAAGGGAAGGTGGAGACGGGCATTGTCCCTTCCTGGTGGACAATCTTTGCTTTATTCACAGTCAGTTTGGGTCGGAGGCAAAACCATCCATTTGCCAGCTTTTCCCATACTGCTTCAACGAAACTCCCAGCGGAATTTATGCGACAGTCAGTTTCGTGAGCATGGGCGTTGTTCACAATTCAGGAAAAGCTCTGACCGAACAACGCCAGTATTTGAGTGACAAGCTGGCTGAGTTTCGAAAGCTCTATCCCGATCACCATCCCAATTGGGGCAAGCTCGAGTTGATGGGCGGTCAAGCATTGACGTGGGACGAGTATCTGGCGATCGAAAAACAGCTGTTGGAGTATTTGCAAGCACGTTCGGCTGCTTTCGAGCAGCGATTGCTGAAAGGCTCGGCTTATTTGCATTCGCTGGCATCCAGAAAAAATGGGAGTGATACCAGTGGGAGCGGTGAAAGTGCTGCCACCACAATGGTGACAAAGCTGCGCCCCCTCGATAAACATCTTCTAGTAGCCCTGCACAAAATCTATTTTCCTGTTCGTATTTTAGGGCGCGGAGAAGGTGATTTCAGCCCCTGGAGATTTGCATATCAACTCACTTTTCAGGGCATTATTCCAGGACTTCACATCAGTCTGCCCGGACACTCTTATACGTTCGAGCAGTTGGCGCAAGTTCCCTGGCCGGCCCAAGATAAAGACATAGAAGATTTGCTTTATCGCTATTTCTACTCGCGCATTTTTGCCAAGCTGTATTTTGCCGCCGGATTCGGTCAGCTCTCATTGATCGCCGGCTACCATCATTTGATCTTGCTGTACGCTTTGCTCAAGTTGCAAGCACGTGCCCTGGCTCTGTCGCGTGGTGCCAGTGTGGTCAGTTATGTCGATGTGGTGGCAGCTGTGAGACAGTTGGAAAAACGACTTGGTGAAACCGCGGTCGGTGCTTATGCAGCCGCTATCTATGAGCTTCTCATGTTTAGCCATCTGAGAGCGTTGCGAATTCTGGCGGCCGTATAGCTGAAACGCAAAAGCGGCAACTTTCGCTGCCGCTTTCACTTTTGTTTTGTTGCTTCTTGCGAAGAAGTTAGCGAACGTTTGTCTCAGTTGTTTCAGCAACCTGACCGTTGGGATCCAACGGCATTTCGAGGTTTAGCTCGTGCGGTTGGGCTTTCGCCATCACCGGTTTTACATCTTCGCCCAGGACAATGACGTTGCCGATGTCTTTCAAAGAAGTGATCTCTTTGTCGCCGACTTCTTTTGTAGGATCGCCGATTGAACTGATGATCTTGGCGTCCATCAACTTCTTCTCGCTATTCTGTTTACCATCGTAATAGACGCTGATGATCGGCATCTTGTCTTTCGAGATGGTCGCCAGGAACACGCCCGGTTGTTGCTCCATTGATCTCTTGAGCGATCTGGCATGGCACGAGCAAGATGGTTTCAATATCTGAACTTGCAGTTCGCGGGCGTTGCTGTGATAGGCGACAGTGGTGGCGTCACCGGTATCACGCATGAGCGGGAACGCATCAATCAAGTTGGCTCTCAACACGGCTTCAAAATGATGTTGCACTTCTTGTGGAGATGTGTCCATATCGATCTTGAAGGTTTTCAGATTGGTTGGCAATGCTTCCTTCATGTCTGACAGCGATTGGCGCACTGCCGTATTGTTGCCCAACTGATCTTGGAGCGACGCTTCCACAATTCTGTATTTGGTGTCGAGAGTGTTGCGAGAGATGGCGTTTTTGTCAGCCTCTTCAGCCTTGATCAACCACGCTTTCTGCTGGGCTGGATCGGTCGCGGCTGTTGCCTTTTGAATGAGCCCGCGGCAGACGATGAAGAAGGCCTGGTCAACTTTGGCGTTCTGCAAATTAGCCGCTTGCTTGATCAGATCGTCAGCTTGCGCCGGATCTTTGGCGAGCATCGTGTTTGCTTGCAACACTAGCTCGGGGCGCTCCTGCTTGTATGTGTCGCTCAACTGATTAAACGTCTGTTCCACCAGAGAAACGTTTTCTTGCATGAGAGCAGCAACGAAAAGAAATTCGTTGGTCTCTTTCTTGGTGTCTGCGGAAACATTGGGCATAGCTAAGACTTTTTGGAAATCTTCAACGGCATGGTGCGCATTTCCCATCATCATTTGTCTGACGCCGATCTGCTCTACGCATTCTGGAATTGAGAGGCATTCCGGCTTGATGTATTTGATACTCTGTTGTGCCGATTCCATATTGTTTTGGGCGATCCAGGCATCACACAGCTGAAGCCAGCCTTGCCAATTTTTCGGATCATTGTTGGTGGCATCAACCAGTGCCTTCATGGCTGGTGGCATCCAGTGCAAGTAGTTGAACAATCTGCCGGCGTTGCGCTGGGCGACTGCACCTGGTTTTCCGTACAGCGAGAGGTTGGCTTCGTTGATAAGTTCATGCGGCTTTTTGCCTTCGGAGCGCATGATGTATACCATGCCGGCATGAGGGAGCCAGAAATGCGGAGCGGCGGTGATGGCTTCTTTTTCGGTGGCCTCGGCTTCGCTGAATGATTTCGCTTTTGCCTGTTCCATGGCTTTAGCATGCAGGGTCTTGGCTTTCTCTACAGCTTCGGCAGGGTCACGAATGATCTCCGCCTCGGGCATTGCTCCGAATTTGAACGGCGCTGCCTTATCGTTGACATTGGGAATGCCGGGAATGTTGGCATAACTGCCTGGTCTTACCGATTTGCTCTTATGAGGCGACTTAGCGCCGACTGTATTTACTTGATTGATCGGCTGCTTGCTGTCAGCGCTTGCGCCGGCATTTGCATCGGCAGAAGGATCAGGTGCAGTAGCGCCTGGTTGATTAGACTTACTGTCGGCCGGTTGTGACTCGGCTGTGGGCGTCGCCTGGGGAGTGGTCGTCTGTGCCGATGCGTCTTGGGCTCTGACGTTGGCGCCGGATACTAGCAGGACGGTACCGGAGAGCAATAGGGCGGCTGGCAGGTTTATTCGCATGCCTAATTATCCTCAGAATATTAAAGTGGGCTCAGGATCTGTTCATCCCATGACAATGGACAAGATCATACAACACAGGCTCACCCACTCGCGACGCCATTCTTCTCATTTATGACGATTTGTCGCACCAAATATGGTGGCACCAAAGGCGACTGCCTCGACCTGTTCCACCTCTGTATATGTATGACTGTATTTATAGATCATATAAAGGTAGTGGCTAAGATCGGGCGAGGATCAGGATCTTCACAGCCATCCATCGATCGTCAGCCTCTTCTTTCAATAGTGAATCCCGAGCTGTACCCAGTCAGGGAACCCAAATGTTAAAAAATGAAGTTTCTTCTTGACTTGCTTGGAAACTTGGGCTACATTGGCACAGTCGATTTCCAAGAGGTCGCCTTCTGCGACCAGATTTTAAAGACTCGCTCTTACTAATCAAAATCTATATATATCTGTTCGGCAGGAGGTTCTGTATGAATATTCTTCGCAAGATTACTATGGCTGTTCTCAGTCTTTCCGTAGTGGGCTTTGTTGCGGCAGCCCCAGCACATGCGCAAGCCACAGGCTCTGACGAGTTCTCGACAGCCGCTGAAGGTAATGCGCAGAACAACGGTCACAACACATTTGCGCAGTCAACCCAATTGGGTAATGCGACTGCCCCAGCCCTGCAAGGTGCTACCAACGGTACAATCGGTCCCCAAGGCGCTGATGCTACATACGTAACCGGTTTGAACACTGCCGGTACAGTACGCGTCAACAACTTGGCTAACTTAGAAGCATTGCTGAACATCATCGCTAACGGTATGGAAATCCTCGGTATTGCCTGGGGCGGACCTACCATGATCATGGGCTTCATGCACATGGCTGCCGGCACCCAAGATGCTATGAAGAGAGTACTCTTCGGAGCTGCTGGTGTAACCGGTGGATTGGCAACCCCTGGCTGCATCAACTGGCTAGTTGCATCAGCCCGCGACGCCAACCTGTTCAACTAAGACCAGGAACATACATAAGAAATACTGTGGGGGAGCGGAAGCTCCCCCTATTTTTTTGCGATTGAACCAGTCTTCTACTAGTAGAAGGTATCCTTACTGCCGCTCTTCATCTGGAGAATTGCTGGGCAAGCCCCAGTGTTTTTACCGTTGATTTCAAATTCGGACCCATCTAATCTACTTCCGGATTCGACTTTGGGTCGGATGTTCTAGCAGATTTCTATTACTACCTAATTTCAAAACCTTTACTTGGGAGGTCTCTTTCCATGCGTATTTCTTTTACTAAGACTCTTGCGACGATGGGCATTCTTTCTGCATTCGTTTTTTGTTTTTCGGCTCCAGCAAATGCTCAAGCTTTTGGTTCCGACGCCCTTTCGACAGCTGCTCAAGGCAACCCTCAAAACAACGGTCCAAACACCTATACCCAAACCACACAGCTGGGCAATGCTACCGCTCCGGCTCTGCAAGGTGCTACTTACGGTACAATCGGTCCCCAGGGCGCTGATGCTACATACGTAACCGGTTTGAACACTGCCGGCACGGTACGCGTCAACAACTTGGCTAACTTAGAAGCATTGCTCAATATCATCGCTAACGGTATGGAAATCCTCGGCATTGCCTGGGGCGGACCGACCATGATCATGGGCTTCATGCACATGGCTGCCGGCACCCAAGATGCTATGAAGAGAGTACTCTTCGGAGCCGCTGGTGTAACCGGTGGACTGGCAACCCCTGGCTGCATCAACTGGCTAGTTGCATCAGCCCGCGACGCCAACCTGTTCAACTAAGACCAGGAACATATAAGACCAGGAACTTATTTAAGAACTACCTGTGGGGGAGCGGAGGCTCCCCCACTTTTTTAATTGCCAGAATTACATATAACGAGTTACATATATTGTTCGAAATAGCCGTATGCCGGCTATTATAGCCACGTCGTAAGCCCAGCATACGCCTCTGCGCGTCCCTCCGTCGTGCCGGTATGGAAAGAGCGATGAATTCCCCCGCCCAATTTGGAGCACGAACAACCGGCTCTCAGACAGCCTCTTGTTGGCTGCTGGGCACAGCGTGCCGGACCGTGTTTTGAAATTGTTCCCAAAACCGGCCGCTAGTGTCTCCAAAACTCCTTCTGGCGGAAACCATCGACTGGCAGTTTCGGAGCCTCTTTCGATGTTGCTTTAGAGGAATGATTCTCGTAACTAACAGATCATGTATTTGATCTATATGCGTAATGGCGATCAAAATGGTTTCCACCAAAGTCTATTGGAACCGGCTTGCCCTCGGAGTTGTGGCTTGGTTGATTTCGGCATCAAGAAAGTCCGCTCTAATTCATATTGATGGCGGAAAAACTCCCTTTTGTAGGCGCGATCCAATCAGTTTCGCAAAAACCCGCTTCATCAGCCGTATTTCAGCGGCCATCGATGCAAGTTGGGCGATTCGTCTCCCGTATCTACATGTATGCAATTCCATTTGTGGCATTTTCGTGACATGAAAAGTCGCATGGAGAGCGAAATCTTTTCGAAAATGTAGTGTGGAATACAATTGCAACCTTGACTTCAAAGTTGGATGCGCTTAATCTACTTGAGATTCGACCGCTGGTCGACGTTTCTTCCAGATTCACTTACTACCAACATTTTTGAAAAGCTTCACTTTGGGAGGTTTTCCATGCGTCTTTCTTTTACTAAATCTATCGCTACTTTGGGTATTCTCGCAGTCTGCGCATTCGGTTTCACCGCAGCCCCAGCACACGCGCAAGCCACCGGTTCTGACGAATTCTCGACAGCCGCCGAAGGCAATGCGCAGAACAACGGTCATAATACTTACGCTCAGACAAGCCAATTGGGCAATGCGACTGCCCCAGCCCTGCAAGGTGCTACCAACGGTACAATCGGTCCCCAAGGCGCTGATGCCACATACGTAACCGGTTTGAACACTGCCGGTACGGTACGCGTCAACAACTTGGCTAACTTAGAAGCATTGCTGAACATCATCGCCAACGGTATGGAAATCCTCGGTATTGCCTGGGGCGGACCTACCATGATCATGGGCTTCATGCACATGGCTGCCGGCACCCAAGATGCTATGAAGAGAGTACTCTTCGGAGC
>Ga0206838_10054_pt1 | contig 36224 bp, 27 predicted proteins | sample Alteio_BWOrgCont_26_FD_152879 | JGI IMG/M metagenome (GOLD analysis project Ga0206838, IMG submission 152879) | Enriched cells from forest soil in Barre Woods Harvard Forest LTER site, Petersham, Massachusetts, United States -... | ecosystem: Environmental > Terrestrial > Soil > Temperate forest >...
AGTGCCAGAGCCGACAGAGCTGGTGCCCAGGACCAAAGCGCGGTTATTAACCAGAGTGACATTGTTTGCGCCCGAGTTACTGAGAGACACCGCCCCCGTGAGGGCATTGCTTAAACCCAGATTGATGGCATTGGCGCCGGCGCTAAAGCTCGTCGTGCCGCCCACCGTTAAAATACCCGCTTGCCCAATACCTGCGCTGGCGGCGGTTGCAATCGCTGTCAAGTTGCTCCCAATCGTGGAGGCAGCAAAATTCAAGGTCTTGGTATTGGTGATGGTCGCGGTCGTCCCGCTCGTCAGGGCTACATTGCCAGTCAAGCTATTGCTGCTGCCATTGGTGGTAAAATCAATCGAGGTGCCGGCATTCAAAGTGGTGGTGCCGGGCACAGTCACGGTGCCTGCTTCACTGATGGCGGCGCCTGCGGTCAACGACAAGTTGCCACTGTTGGTCAGCGTGATACTCGGTAATGCAATGCTGGCTGCGGCATTGCTGAAGTTCAGTGTTAAATTACGCAGATTGCTCAAGGCTGTCAGATTGGTTGGGACAGCGGCGGAAGCGCTACTATTCGCCAGATTGAGATCTTGCACATTCGTAACACCGCCAAAGGTGATACTGCCCAGCAAACTGTTGGACGTGTTGCTTAAGAGAATGTTGGAAGCAGCAGTATTCTCAGTCACGGTGATGGCGCCCGCGCCTGACTGTGTCATAGAACCGGTTTGCGTGATATTCCCGCTCGCGCTCAAGCCGAGCGTGCCAGAGCCGATAGAAGAAGTCCCAAGGACCAAGGCGCCATTGTTGACCAAGGTGACATTGTTCGCACCCGAATTGCTGAGGGATACGGCACCGGTGAAAGCATTGCTCAAGCCCAGATTGATGGCATTCGCACCGGCGCTAAAGCTCGCCGTGCCGCCCACCGTTAAAATACCCGCTTGCCCGATCCCGGCGCTGACGGCAGTTGCGATCGCTGTTAAATTCGTACCGATATTGGAGGTCGCAAAGTTCAACGTTTTGGTGTTCGTGATCGTCGCGGTCGTGCCGCTGGTCAAAGCGACATTGCCAGTCAAGCTGTTGCTACTGCCATTGGTGGTGAAGTCAATCGAGGTGCCGGCATTCAAAGTGGTGGTACCGGGGACAACCACCGTGCCTGCTTCACTGATGGCGGCGCCTGCGGTCAACGACAAGTTGCCACTGTTGGTCAAGGTGACGCTCGGCAAGGCGACGTTTGCAGAAGCATTGCTAAAGTTCAGCGTTAAATTACGCAGATTGCTCAAAGATCCCAGGTTGGTCGGAGCCGAGGCGGAAGCACTGCTGTTGGTCAGGCTGACATCTTGAATATTGGTGACACCGCCAAACGTGATACTGCCCAGCAGGCTGTTCGAAGCATTGTTTAAAAGAATATTGGAGGTTGCTGTATTTTCAGTCAAGGTGATCGCGCCTGCACCGGATTGAGTGAGACTCCCGGTTTGCGTGATGTTGCCGCTCGCGGACAAGCCCAGAGTGCCCGCACCGACAGAACTGGTGCCCAGAATCAAGGCACCGCTATTCACCAGCGCGACATTGTTCGCACCCGAGTTGCTGAGAGAGACTGCACCCGTGAAGACATTATTCAGACCCAAGGTGATCGCATTGGTACCCGCAGTGAAGCTCGAGGTCCCCGGCACGGTCAGGATGCCACCCTGTGTAATCGCTCCCCCAGCAATAATTGTTAAGTTCTGACCGACAGTGGAGGCCGCCAATTGCAAGGCACCGCTGGTCGTCAAGGCAACATTGTTTGCACCGCTATTACTGAGAGTCACAGCCCCTGTCAAGGCATTGCTTTGCGTCAAGCTGATGGCATTGGCGCCAGCAGTGAAGGAAGAGGTGCCGCTGACGCTCAAAGCACCATTTTGAGTCAGAGCGCCCGAGTTAATAATCAGATTTTGCCCAATCGAAGAAGTTGCTAAGAGCAAAGCGCTGCTAGTGCTCAGAGAAACATTATTTGCACCGGAGTTGCTGAGGGTGACCGCTCCCGTTAAGGAGTTACTTTGGGTCAAATTGATGGCATTGGCGCCGGCATTAAAGGTTGCAGTCCCACCGACCGTCAAAGCCGCCGCTTGCCCAATGCCTGCGCTAACGGCGGTTGCGATCGCTGTTAAATTCGTGCCGATCGTGGAGGCGGCAAAATTCAAGGTCTTAGTGTTGGTGATGGTTGCGGTTGTCCCGCTGGTCAGAGCCACATTGCCAGTCAAGCTGTTGCCGCTACCATTGGTTGTGAAATCAATCGAGGTGCCGGCGTTCAAAGTGGTGGTGCCGGGCACAATCACGGTGCCGGCCTCGCTGATCGCGGCGCCCGCGGTCAGCGATAAGTTGCCACTGTTGGTCAGCGTGATGCTCGGTAAGACAATGCTGGCTGCGGCATTGCTGAAGTTCAGTGTTAAATTACGCAGATTATTCAAGGATGCGAGATTACTGGGGAGAGAGGCGGAAGCGCTGCTATTCGCTAGGTTAAGATCTTGAACATTGGCAACGCCGCCGAATGTGATACTGCCCAGCAAACTGTTGGAAGTGTTGCTTAAGAGAATATTGGAAGCGGCTGTATTCTCTGTCAAAGTGATGGCGCCCACCCCCGACTGTGTGAGGCTGCCCGTTTGTGTAATATTCCCGCTGGCCGTCAAGCCCAGCGTGCCAGAGCCGACGGAAGTGGTGCCCAGAATCAAAGCGCCATTGTTGACCACAGCGACATTGTTGGCACCCGAGTTGCTGAGAGACACCGCACCCGTGAAGGCATTATTCAAGCCCAGGCTGATCGCATTGGTACCGGCGCTAAAGCTTGCCGTGCCGCCTACCGTTAAGATGCCCGCTTGCCCGATCCCGGCGCTGGCTGCTGTTGCAAGGGCTGTCAAATTAGTGCCGATCGTGGAGGTTGCGAAGTTCAGGGTCTTGGTGTTGGTGATGGTCGCCGTTGTCCCGCTGCTCAAGGCCACATTGCCGGTTAAGCTGTTGCTGCTGCCGTTCGTCGTGAAATCAATCGAGGTGCCGGCATTTAAGGTGGTGGTGCCGGGTACAACCACGGTGCCGGCCTCACTGATGGCAGCGCCTGCAGTCAATGATAAATTGCCACTGTTGGTTAACGTGACACTCGGCAAGACAATGCTTGCAGAAGCATTGCTAAAGTTCAGGGTTAAATTACGCAGATTGCTCAAAGAAGCGAGATTGATCGGTACCGCGGCCGAAGCACTGCTATTCACCAGGTTGAAATCTTGAACATTCGTAACACCGCCAAACGTGATACTGCCCAGCAGGCTGTTCGAGGCGTTGCTGAAGAGAACATTGGAAGCGGCGGTATTTTCAGTCAAGGTGATGGCACCCGCCCCAGACTGTGTAAGGCTCCCCGTTTGTGTAATATTCCCGCTAGCCGTCAAGCCCAGCGTGCCAGAGCCCACGGAAATGGTGCCCAGGACCAAGGCACTGTTATCCACCAGGGCGACGTTGTTATTGCCGGTGTTACTTAAGGAAACACTGCCGCCGAAGTTGTTGCTCTGCGTCAAACTGATTGCGTTGGCGCCCGTGCTAAAGCTTGCATTCCCACTCACGGTCAAAGCACCGTTTTGGGTGAGCGCTCCTGAGCTCAAGGTCAGGCTGCCAATGGAGGAAGTCGCTAATTGCAATGCGCTGCTCGAGGTCAGTGTTAAGCTTCCTGCGCCTGTCAGCGCTAAATTAAAGCCCGCGCTTGAGAAGCTGGGGATGGAAAGAGAGTCGCCGCTATTGGTCACCCCGATGGTTGCATCCGACCCCAGGGTCACGGTTCCATTCACCGTATTTGCGGTTCCACCTGTCGTTGCTAACGCACCTGCAGAACTAACGCCGTTTCCATTGAGAATGAAGGTGTTACCGCTGGGCAGGGTCACATTGTTGAGCAACACTTCACCGCCATTACTGACCGTGACGCCTCCCGTTCCCAAGCCGTTATTGTTTGTGATCTGGAGAATGCCAGTGGAGACGGTTGTCCCATTGCTGTAATTATTTGAATTTGAAAGTGTAATGCTGCCGCTGCCGACCTTGGTCAGTACGCTGGCGCCGCTGATGATGCCGCCCAAGGTGCCTGAGCCGCTGCCACCGATAAAGGTATTCGAGCTCAGCGAGATCGGATTGTTGATGATATCGCCAGTACCGCTCACCGTGAGTGCCCCGGCTGTAGCAACGCCACTGCCATTTAAAGTGATGGTTGCTGCGCTATTGCTGAGCGTGCCGGAAGCAAAACTAAAATTTAAATTCGCTCCCGTGGCGCCAACGGTAATGCTAGCGCTATTATTGGTTCCATTCCCTAAAGCATTTGCATTTTGAGCATCCAATGAACCAGCGCTGATGGTGGTGGCTCCTGTATAGCTGTTGCTTCCAGATAAGACAAAGAGACCGTTACTGCCATTTTCAGTAATACCACCCGCTCCACTCAGGCTGCCCGTGAGGGCAATGGTGCCGGCTGTATTGGTAATGTTCAGTATGCTGCTGGTATTCAAGACCCCATTGTTACTCAAGCTGAGACTGTTGCTGCCGCCGATCGTGCCGCTACTGCTGGCGAGCACGCTAAAAGGATTCGTGATTGTGAAGCCACTCGCGCTGGCCGTTAAGCTGCCGCCATTGAAAGTCAAATTCCCAGAGCTGCCCAAGGGGCCGCTGACACTGCCTGAGCTACTGATGCCCACATTAATCGTGCCCGCATTTAAATTTGTACCGCCGGCGTAGGTGTTTGCTTGATTGAGGTTGATCGTTCCCGTGCCAGCGGCTGTCAGAATACTACCGGCGCCTGTGCCGCTCATAACCCCTGTTTGATTAGCGGTGCCTGCGGTCGTGAGGGTCAGACCAAAGCCTGCCAAGTTGGATGCGGCCAGACTCAAGACATTGCCGATACCGCTACCGGTATCTAATAAGGCCGCTGCGCCTAAAGTCAGTGTGCCGCTATACGTTTGATTCCCACTGGTATAGACAGCGCCGCCATTCAAATTCGTGGCGCCTGTGATGCTAACGCTGCCTAAACGCTGGCTGGTGCTGCCTACAGCGCCACTAAAAGTAACCGCGCCCGAACCGCTGCTGGTTAAACTGGTTAAGGCAGTGGTCGTGCCCACCGCACCGGTGAAGCCAACTGTTCCCGAGCCTGCGGCCAGCGTCAAGCTGTCCGCGCCATTCACCGTACTGCCAAAGCTGATGCTGTTATTGGTCGTGGTTAAGGTAGCATTCGCTCCAAGAACCACCGCGCCATTATAATTTTGTACGCCGGACGTCGTAATATTGCCATTCAGATGGATCGTCCCCAAGAAAGAATTAATGGCGGTTGTTCCACTCGCGACGGTGCCAATCGTGCCGTCTACATAGTAGGTGGTGGAAGCGGTGGACGCTAAGGTGGCCGTCGTGTGTGTCGCATTACCAAGCGTCAAATTATCGCCCGAGAGCGTGAATAAAATATTCGCCGATGAGATCGAGCCCATGGCCAAGCCCAACAAGGCATTGGATAAATTAGAAGCGTAACTGGTGGCGCCATAACTGATGTTGGTCGTGCCGCCGAGTTGAATTGTATTGTTTGCAACAGTTGGCAAGGTAATCGCGTTTGAGGCGGCGCCTGTTCCCGGCATCACCAGCGCATTCCAGAAAACAGAACCGCCGGAGTTATAGATCAAAATAGGACTGACCGAAGACAGTCCAAAGTTATTTAAGAGAAGGTAGTAGGTGAGGGCAGTCGTTCCCGTGGTGGTTGAAATGGAGGGGGTCACTGTTGCGCCATTCGCTGCGACGGTGATCGCGCCTGTGGCATTGGTTGGAATAATAATACCTTGCTGGAGTGAAGTGAGGTAAGGGTAGGACTGACCTTGCGAGCCGGTGGTCGTCGTTAACATGCCCCAAGTGGGTGTGGTGGAAAAGTCCCAACTGGCGCCGGTAAAGGTGCTCAGAGTTTGCATGGCCGCAGTGGCGTTACCGGTGACACCGGTGGCACTGCCGGAGCCGACGCCGGTGGCTGTTCCCGATGTCGTGGTGTTCCAGAAGTTACCGGCATAAGTGCCTGCCGTGTGTAAACCAACAAAACCACCGACCGCGGTTTTTGTGCCATCGATGGTGGCGCTGCCGATCGCATAGGAGTTAGTGATAGCGCCCGCCTGACCCTGGCCCACTAAACCGCCGATGTCTGTGCCATTAAAAACACCGAGACCGGCATTGCTGAGGGTGATGTTACCCCAAGCATAACTATTCAGAATGGGATTGGTGGCCGAGCTATTTAAAAGTCCGACCAAACCACCGACGCTCGTGATGGTTCGAGTGCTTGTCGAGTTGGTGGTGATAGAAATATTCCCCGTGGCATAAGACCCTGAAATAGATCCCGTGCTCTGGCCTACCAAACCACCAAAATCAGAGGGCGTTGTGGTGCCCGTCGAGGTGGCGGAGACCGTGCCGGTCGCAAAAGAATTGACAATGGATCCGTTGTTAATACCCACCAAGCCGCCCACGCTGACCGGTGAGGTGCCAGAAGCCGTGACATTCACGGAAGAAAACGAGTTGATGATCGAATTGGTGGTCGCGGTGCTCGCGCCGACCAGACCGCCGATGCCCGCTGTGACCGCATTCCCTGAAGCCGTGAGTGTTCCTGCGACACCAAAGTTTGAAATGGTGGCGGACCCTGCCAAGCGGCCGAAGAAGCCGATGGGGGTTGTGGTGGAGGCGTTCGTATTATTAATCGTGACGGTATATTCTTGACCATCAAACCGCCCCGTAAAGGAGGTGGTTGCATTGCCGATGGGGGCGGTGTTCGTGGTAGCGGTAAAGCTTTTCCCTAAAGCAAAGTTGGAGGCCCAAGTGCTGCTGGTGGTGCTGATCGTGGTTAAGTTGGCCGCCGTATTGACCAACATGGAAGGAGTGAAGGAAGAGCCCGTGCCCGTGACCGAGACATTACCGGAGCTTACATTCCCCGTAAAGGCGGTGGGGCTGGTGTAGGCAGTCGGATCGTAAAAGAATTTCACGAGGGAATTGTTACCGGAGAAAGCCACCTGATTGGCGCCGCTCGAACTCAACAAGCTGATCGTGCCTGTGCCCGTCCCCGTGTTGTCCGCTTGCAGCGTCAGTCCCGCGCCGGCAGTGCTGCTGCTGATGCTCACGCCATTGTTCAGAATGATATTGCGGAAAGCGCTCAGGGTTAAGCTGGTTGCCGCACTCCAGCTGATATTACTGGCAACGGTGATATCCCCGCTTTGGGCGCCGACGGAGCCGGTGGAGATCACGACATTATTCAAGCCGAGTGCCGCGATTAAATTGTTGACGTCAATGATGGAGTTGTCACCCGTGGCGCCATAATAAGGCACCGAGCCCACCGGCGCGTTCACATTGCTGCCGCTGTTGCTTTGAATGGTGACGTTCTCCGGATCCAGCAGCCAGGTGCCGAGTTCCCCAACGGTCGCGCTCGTGTTGACGATAGCGCCGGTGATATCCAGATGCCCGCCGGAGGTTTCAACGGAGCCGCCGTTGCCACCGCTGCTGCCGCCCATCGCCAAAAAGTGGCCATAGGCCTGCGTGTTGTTATTCGACCATAAGACGATATTGCCGCCATTGCCATTGACCAGCGCATTGGCCAGGATGTTTACATCGGAGCCCACGAAGGCCGTCGCGGCGTTGGGATCTAAGCCTTGCCCACGAGCGTCACCACCAATCAGCACACTACCGCCGCCGGCACCGCCAGAGACATTGAGCAAAGCAGAGCCGCTGAGATTAATCGATCCTTGGTTGGCCAGAATCTTAATGGAGCCGCCGGTTTGATTTTTGTGTTTGCCTTTGGCAAGCAATTTTCCCGTGACCTTGACCGAGCCACCCGTGCCGGCATCAATGATAATCTGCCCGCCGACTTGATGCACCGTGTTCGCGACCACCACGCCTTCCATGTTAATGACATGGTCCAAAACATCCGTCGCCGCTTTGGCCGTCATCAACACCTTGCCGCCCTTGGCGACAATCTTACCGCTGTTGTTCACACCATCCGGCAAGGGATTGCCATTGCGGTCAACGCCGCGCGTCGTGGTTTGCTGGTCCACGGTAAAGTTGATCAAGCCGCCGGCATCGAAGCCCACGGTGAACGCTTCCCCTGAAGCCAAAATCACATTGCCGGAATTGGCTTCAATGTAACCGCTGTTCTCAACACCATTGGCCATGAGTGCCACCAAGCCATGCTCTGCCGCATGAATGGTGCCTTGATTGACGATGGCGCCGTGATAAGGAGAGGCTTGATCGAAGATCAAATGCCCATTCAGGAAATTCGCATTACTGATATCGGCGGTTGAAGCAATAATGCCGGCGACATTGACGTAGGCTGAAGGCCCAAAATAAATCCCAGCGCCGTTGACCAAGATCAGTTGGCCATTCGAGAGCAGTTTGCCATAAATCTGCGAAGCACCATTGGCGGGATTGATGCGGTTCAAAGCAATGGAAGAGGAATTGGGCTGATTGAACTGCGTGGTTTGATTGCCACTGATGTTAAACGATTGCCAGTTGTAAATGGCATTGCCGCTGCTCTGTTGAACCGTGGTGGTGTTTTCTGTTTGCGTGATGGTTGCACTGCCAGCGGCAACCGTGCCGCCTTCCGGGTTGGCGTACGAGGTACGCGGCAGTTGCGAAAGGCTGATCAAGGCGAAACAAGTCGACAGGGCAAAGCCCATCGAAAAGGAAAGAAATCGTTTTATGTAATTACCCGAAGGTCGTCGGTAAGCTTGGTAACTCCCCTCGGGGCGATGTCGGCGCATGACATTCACCTCGGCTTATTGGAATTAACTATCTGAAATTTTTTATTTATTGTTGTATTAAGGCTTTCTTAAGACTTACAGTTGAAGTATAGGAGGGAATATAGAATTTGCTCGCTTTTAGGAGGTATATATATGGTGGTGATTCAGGCACTTAGAAATGCCTAATAAGTACTTAAAATTGCAGTAAAATTCGCGAGTCCCCCTCCCTCCATGCTGTTGATGGAGGGAGGGGCTAGGGGTGGGCGGCCCTAATATCCTACCCCAAATCCCCAAACCGCCCCTGCAAAGCCGCCAAAGCAGCCAAAGGCGCCGTCTCCGTCCGCAGAATCCGCGGACCCAGTTGCAGCGGCTGAAAGCCGTTCTGCTCAGTAAGTGCAATTTCAGCCTCACTGAGTCCTCCCTCAGGCCCCACCAAGAGCGTCAGCTTGCGATCCGCCGGTAATTCGAGGGTCGATAAGCGATTCATAACGTGCGGCGATAAGGTTAACCCCCTCCCGCGAAACGTTTTCAGCCACTCTTCCAGGTGAAGAGGCATCGCCACCTCCGGCACCCAGGCGCGTCCCGACTGTTCACAGGCACTAATCACCACTGCCTGCCAATGTTGCCGCCGTTTCTCACGTTTATCGGCATCCAGTTTTACATTACTGCGCTCGGTGAAGAGGGGAATGATTCTTTTCACCCCGAGCTCCACCGATTTCTGGATAATCAGGTCCATTTTCTCCCCACGGGCCACGCCCTGCGCTAATTCCAAGTGTAAAGAGGACTCATTGGCAACCGCCTGATAGGACTCCACTAAAACAGTGAGCTTTTCCTTCTTAAGTTCTAACACCTGTGCTGCATATTCGCCGCCTTCGCCGTTAAATAAAATAACGCGGTCGCCGGGATGCATGCGCCGCACATGGCCGAGATAATGGGCAGCATTTAAGGAGAGGGTGAGGGTTTCGCCCTCGCGGAGGGCAATTTTTTCAAAGATTCGGGGGGTGGGCATCGTCGCTTACTTCCTTAGCTTCTTATCGACCTTGAAATTTACTAAAAAACGGTCCAGACCTTCTTGCAGGAGGTCCGAAAACTCCGGGGTTTGGCGCTTCCCATTCGCGCCGCGATCATATTGCGCCGCGATAGCAGCTTTTTTGCCAGTCGCCTTGCGTTTTTTGGGACTTTTAAACAGCGGTTTTATATTCTTATAAATAGACTCATAAAACTCCCCCATCGCGGTTTCCAGATCATAGGCGTTTTGCAGGTTCATCCAGAAAAGCGGGTCCATATGGAGCAGGCAGCCAAGGCGCACGGCCGTGTCTGCGGAAATGGCACGTTTGCCATGAATGATTTGATTGATACGAATGGGGCTCACGCGCAACTCTTTCGCTAGGCGATATTGGGTGAGCGCCAGGGGCTTCATGAATTCGTCTTGCAATATTTCACCGGGATGCCGGTGTTTACGCGCTGCGATTGCCATGAAAGAGCCTGTTTTCAGGAGGTCTTGAAAAATCATATCGCAGGGCAATAATATCGTCAATCGATACTATTGGCCTCTCGCTCGGCCAGCACAAATTCTTTCACGGGCTGCCCGCCAATCAAGTGTTCTTGAATGATCCGCTCTAGTACCGCCGGCCCACAAGAGTGGTACCAAACCCCTTCGGGGTAAACCACTGCAATCGGGCCCGATAGGCAGACCCGCAGGCAGTTGGCCTTGCTCCGAAAAATGCCACAATTTTCGAGGCCCAGCTCCTCCAGTCGATTTTTCAAATAGTCCCAGGCCTCAAGACCGGCGTCTTTCGCACAGCACTTGGGCTTGGTTTGATCGCAGCAGAGGAAAATATGCCGTTGAATGGTTGCCAAGTGAAGTTTGGCAATTTGTTTTTTTAAGGGTTCGGTGATCATAAAGAAGTCAGAAGCTCTAGAGAAATTGGTAAAGATTGTCTATCATACGCCAATCCTTGAATTCGATAAACCAGAAGCCATAACCCATGCCCAAGCTCTACATCCAAACCTACGGCTGTCAAATGAATGCCTACGACTCGGCAAAAATGGCCGATGTTTTGCACGCCTCGCACCAGTTGGAAAAAACCACCGATCCCGACGAAGCCGATGTGCTGTTGCTGAACTCCTGCTCCATTCGCGAGAAAGCCCAAGAAAAAGTCTTCTCAGACTTGGGCCGCTGGCGTCTTCTGAAAGAGAAAAAACCCGGGGTGATCATTGGTGTCGGCGGCTGTGTGGCAAGCCAGGAAGGCAAAGACATCATCAAAAGAGCACCGTTTGTCGACCTGGTTTTTGGTCCGCAGACGATCCACCGGTTGGGGGAAATGGTGACGGAAGTGCAAAGCCTACGCCATGCCGTGGTGGACATCAGCTTCCCAGAAGTCGAGAAGTTCGACAACCTCCCGGAACCGCGCGCCGAAGGGATCACTGCCTTGGTTTCCATCATGGAAGGCTGCAGCAAATATTGCAGCTTTTGCGTGGTGCCCTACACCCGCGGCGAAGAAGTCAGCCGCTCTGTCGACAGCGTGCTTGCCGAAATTGTGAGTCTAGCGGAGCAGGGTGTGCGTGAAGTCACCCTTTTGGGTCAGAATGTAAATGATTACCGCGGCGCCTTGCACGAGGGCGGCATCGCCGATTTTCCCCACCTGCTGCACTACATCGCCGCCATCGAGGGCATCCTGCGTATCCGCTTTATCACTTCCCACCCGCTGTCTTTTAGTCCGCGCCTAATCCAAGCCTTTGCTGAACTCCCCCAATTAGCAAATTATCTACACTTGCCCGTGCAAAGTGGCTCCGACCGTATCCTTGCTGCCATGAAGCGGGGGTATACCGCGCTTGAATATAAGTCGAAGATCCGCAAACTACGCCAAGCCCGCCCCAGTCTGAGTCTGACTTCCGACTTTATTATTGGCTTCCCCGGTGAAACCGAGGCCGACTTTCAAGCCACCCTCGATTTAATTCGTGAAATCGGCTTTGACCACTCCTTTAGCTTCGTCTACAGCCCCCGCCCCGGCACACCCGCCGCTCAACTGCCCGACGACGTAACCCCCGAAGAGAAAAAACGCCGCCTGCAACTCGTCCAAGAAACCATCGACGCCCAAGGCCGCGCCCTGAGCGCCGCCATGGTTGGCACCGAACAAGCCGTTCTAGTCTTTGGCCATTCCGAACGCCACCCCGGCGAACAAACCGGCCGCACCGAAAACAACCGCGTGGTCAGCTTCAAAAGCGGCCGCAATTGTCTAGGAAAATTGGTCAAAGTCAAAGTCACCGAAGTCCACCGCAACTCCCTCCGCGGCGAATTCATCGAAAGCGTCATCCCGACACGCTTTTAGTCAGGACCCAGCGCCTTACTCAAAAGTGGAGCTGTAAAGAATAGTCATGTCATCCCGACATGTTTCTAGTCGGGATCCAGCGCCTTAAAGCAAGGCTAGAAAAGACGCTAGATCCCGACTAAAAACGTGTCGGGATGACAACTGCAGCCCCCAGCTTATTTAACGAAGAATTCCTAAACCCCTTCCACTACATCACTGCCTACCATGAAAACCCGTCATCCCGACACGCCTTTAGTCGGGACCCAGCGCCTTAAAAATCCCCGGATGCCACCCCAAAAAACTACTCGCCTGGCAAGCAAGCAACGAGGGTTATTTCACTAAACAGTCCTTGGCATATATCACAGAATTCATATCTGCTTGATAATTCGCATCCTTCTCTATGCCGATCCTTTTTGAACCAGATCCCCCCAAAAAATCCCCCACAAAAACAACAATTTTAAATCCAAATGCATTATACTATTAGTAAGCAGCTTGGAGGATAGATAAACAATTGAACAGTACAACCTATTCGCAGGTATTAACTCTAGTCCCCGAAGATAACGGCCGCTTGTTCAGACTGGTCGGCAAACTCAATGAGCATCTCCATCTTATCGAAAAAATTCTCGGCGTCGCTATTCGGCAGCGCGGCTATACTTTTTCCGTGAGTGGCGAACCGCAAGCCGTGGAACAGGCTTGTGAAAGCTTGAATGAGCTGTATGAAGAAACAACAAAACAACCCTATTTAATGCCACAAAAAGTCCACGTTTATCTGCAAGCCAAAAGGAATGAAACCGCTATGCAAAGACAGAGCGAAAAAAATGGTACGCCTTCTCCCGAGGGCAAACCCAAGGACCCCCATTTTATGGAAATTCCCACGCGGCGCGGCGCCATCAGTGCCCGCGGTGAAAACCAAGTCCGTTATGTGCGCAACATGCTTGAAAATGACATTAACTTCGCAGTCGGCCCAGCCGGTACGGGAAAAACCTATCTCGCGGTAGCTTGCGCCGTGCATGCCCTGGAAACAGAACGCGTCAGCCGCATTGTGCTGGTGCGCCCCATCGTCGAAGCGGGCGAACGGCTCGGCTTTTTGCCCGGCGATTTGGCTGAAAAAGTGCACCCCTATTTACGCCCCCTCTACGATGCCCTTTATGAAATGATCGGCTTTGAGCAAGTGCGCCATTTGCTGGAACGCGACGTCATTGAATTAGTCCCCTTGGCCTATATGCGTGGCCGCTCTCTGAATGACGCCTTCATTATTTTAGATGAGGGCCAAAACACCACCACCGAACAAATGAAAATGTTCCTGACACGCATTGGTTTTAACTCCAAAGCCATTATCACCGGCGACATCACCCAAATCGATCTCGTCAACCGCAAGGACTCTGGCCTCATGCATGCCATGGAAGTGTTGAAAGCGGTCAAAGGCATCAGTTTTACCCAATTCCAGCCGAGTGATGTGGTGCGCCATCCATTGGTGCAATGCATTGTCGAAGCCTATGAAAAATTCAATAAAGATATAAAATAATCCGACCATGTACCGCATTCACATACAAACTGAAACCAAACGCGTTTTCGTTCCTTCGGCCAACAAGATAAAACACTGGGCAAAAGCGGCCCTGCGTCATAAGCGCCGCCGCGGTGAGCTGACTGTTCGTTTGGTCACACCCAGAGAAATACAAGCCCTCAATAAAACCTATCGGCACAAAGACAAGCCCACCAATGTGCTCTCTTTCCGCGCGGAAATGCCGAAGGCTGTGCGATTGCAATACCCGCTCTTGGGTGATCTTGTAATTTGCTCTGCAATTGTCAATGAAGAAGCCGGTTGCCAAGGAAAAACACCCGAAGCCCATTGGGCCCATATCGTTATTCATGGTGCTCTCCATTTGCTAGGCTATGACCATGAGACAGAGGTAGAAGCCCGGGTGATGGAAGGCAAAGAAATCCGGTTATTAAAAACCCTCGGGTTTAGCAACCCCTATTCCTAAGAAGGTAATAAAAATGAAAGAAGAATCCCAACCCGAAAGCCAGCAGGAAACAAAACAACGTTCTTGGTTCGAACGCCTCAGCGCCTGGCTGATCCGCGAACCCCAAGACCGTGAGCAATTGATTGATGTGCTACGCGAAGCCGAAGAAAGACACTTGCTCAGTGCCGAACATCTCACCATGATCGAGAGCATTTTGCAGGTTTCCGAAATGCAGGTTCGTGAAATCATGGTTCCTAAAGCACAAATGGCAGCCATCAAGGATAACCAAACCATGAACGACATCCTGCCCCTGGTTGTCGAGTCCGGCCATTCCCGTTTTCCCGTGCTCGACCACATCACCGAGGACGTCATTGGTATTTTATTAGCAAAAGACATCCTCAAATTTTCGTTCGCACGCACCTCCCAAGACCTTTTCAAAGTGCGAGAACGCATGCGCCCCGCAGTCTTTGTGCCGCAGTCGAAGCGCCTGGATGTGCTCTTACGCGAATTTCGCGCCAACCACCAACACATGGCCATTGTCATCGACGAATACGGCTATGTCGCCGGCCTTGTGACCATCGAGGATGTCTTGGAGCAAATTGTCGGTGAAATTGAAGATGAATACGATGTGGGCAATGATGAGCACATTAAAAAACATGCAGACGGGAGTTACACTGTAAAAGCCTCCGCCCCCATTGAGGAGTTCAACAGCTATTTCCACTGCAAGCTCAACACCGAGGATTTTGACACCATCGGTGGCCTCGTATTAAAAACGTTTGGCCATTTGCCAAAGCGCGGCGAGACCATCAAACTAAAAAACTTCCACTTCCGCGTATTGCACAGCGATCAACGCCGCGTTTATTTACTGGAAGTGCGCTTGGCCGTAAAAGTGAAAAAAACGTAAGAGGCGCAACACTGTCTTGGTCATTGCGCTTCGCCCGCTGCCTCGAGAAGTCGGGGCAACAAAATGAAGCGCCGAATCAAATAAAATGGCTGACTAAAATGGGAGAACATTTTAAGACCTCTCAAACGCCATTGTCTTTTGCATTTTACCCGCCGACCATGAGTCCAGCTTTATGACCGCCAGCAGCACTTCCTTTGCCCTGGAAATAAAAAACGAAAGCGCCGCGCCCTTGCGTTTTTCTGATTATATCCAGGGTAATAAGCTGAATTTATCAAAGCAAGGTTTGACGGATGCGGACATCGCAGATGTCCTCGCTGTACTAAATAAAAATCCGCATATTAAAAACGTAAATCTCAGCGATAATGAAATCAAAGCGCAAGGCGCCAAAGAGTTTGCGCAAGGAAACAAGTCTGCGATCCAGGTGAACCTCAACGATAACCAAATCCGTGATCAAGGCGCTAAAGATTTTTCCGAAAACAACAAGGTTGCGACTGCTGTGGATCTCCGTGATAACGGAATAACGGATCAAGGGGTCAAAGATTTTGTGGCAGAGAACAAGATTGCAATCACCGTGAATTTCAGTAATAACGAAATCAACAATAAGGGGATCAAAGCTTTTGTGGAAGGGAATAAGATTGCGACCACTGTGTTTTTTAATCAGTGCCTGATCGGCGATCAGGGTGCTAACTATTTTGCCGAAGGAAATGAGCTTGTAACCTCAGTGGGTCTCAGCGAAAATGCCATTGGCGATCCGGGGGCCAAAGCACTTGCGGAAAAAAATAAAATGGCGGCCATTGTAGATCTCTCCTCCAATTATATTACCGATCTAGGCGCCCGCGCACTAATGAAAAGCAAAGTCATCCAAGAACTCGATGTGGGTGCGAATATGATTTCAATCCCCCTTTTAGAGCAACTCCAAAAAGAGATTGCTTTAAATAAAGGATATGCTCGCGCTTGGCTCGAAACCAGCATCAGCCTTGCCGGTGTTCGAGCCACTTTCGCCCACCCTTTCGCCTCTAGCATTTTGCCCGTGGTTCCCCTCATCATGAAATTTGCCGGCCTTCCGAAGCCATTAAGCGATTTCGAAGAAAAAGAAACCAAGAGTTCCCCAGGGATGATGCGCTTTTTTAACCAACATCTCGGCCGTTTATCCGCCCCCACTCCCCCAAGCCAACCCAAGGTCACGAATCAAGCAAAGATCCGATCAAAGCTCTAGAACAAAACCCCCTCCCCCTCTATTTTCCCCCCCTGTCGAAAGCCCGTTGTCATGCCAGCATGCTCTTAGCTGGCATCCAGCGACTTGAGGCCAGACACAAAAACTTCAGCGGAATAACAAAATGACCCCACAGAATCCTATACTGTTTCAGATAAATACCTTGGTAAAAATCACCAAGTTATTTATCTGAAGATTATTATCCCAATTTGTTTATATGCTGCGCACAAATTATGCAAATCTCCGCCTTAAACAAAACCGGACCGGTCAACAGACGAATAAATTGAAATAAAAAGAGATTTGCAGTTCTAGAAGCTCCCTTATACTTTATAATGGAATCCAAATGATTATATGGATGTAATCACCATGACCCTTTTTAAACGCTTCGCATTATTTTCCCTCCTTGCCATTGCATTTTCTGCAAATGCAGAACCCGCATCAGATGCACCCGTGACAGTGTTTATCGCAAAAAAAATTATCACTATGGATCCTGCTTGGCCACAGGCAACTGCCGTTGCCATCTGCGAGGGTAAAATCCTATCAGTCGGTTCCCTACAAGATTTAAGACCATGGCTTTTAAAAAGGCCATATAAAATTGATAAAACCTTTGAAAATAAAATAATGTTCCCCGGATTTATTGAGCCTCACGGGCATCCTTTGCTGGGCGGCATTGCGATGTCGCAAGCATTATTAACCTATTTGCCCCTTCCGAATCCCTATGGCCCCGGCTTCCCCGGTGTAAAAACCAAAGCAGAGGCTTTAGCCAAATTAAGAGAATATGTGCAGTCTGCAAAGCCATCCATCCCCTTGATTGCTTGGGGATACGACATTGTGGCCATGGGCAGTCCTTTGGATGCAGTAGAGCTTGATAAAATTTCAACGACACAGCCCGTGATTGTTTGGGATGCTTCCGCACATATGAGTTTTGCAAACACTGCGACCTTGAAACTCTTCCAAATCAGCGCTGCTACAAATAAGATTCCCGGTATTCGCTTTGATAAGAATGGCCAGCCAAACGGACAATTTTACGGTGTCCCCGCAACCGTATTCCTCCTCAAAAAAGCACTGGCCCTGACCATGACCCCGCAGTCTGCTTACAAAGACATGAAATACCTCATGGACCTCAGTCATCACTATGGAATCACAACGACCACCGAGCTCACCTTTGGCATTGTGGATTTTTCGAAGGAATTAGCACTTTATAATAAATATTTTAATAATCCCAACACCCCCCTGCGCCTGGTTGCCATCACAGACGCCGCCAGCGCCCATCAATACAAGGGCGCGGATGCAATCGCCTTTGTCAAACAATTCGAAAAACAAAACACCGATAAATTTATGTTTAATGGCGTGAAGTTTTTTTCAGACGATGCCTTTGTCAGCTTAAACATGGTCATTGAAAACCCCGGCTACACCGATGGCCATCACGGCCAATTCATCACCCCGCCCGAGCAATTGGCGGCGCTCATGCTTCCCTGGTGGAATGCCGGTTTTCATATCCATGTGCACTCCAATGGCAATGGTGGCAACCGCTCCACTCTTCACGCACTGTCCCAATTGATGCAGAAAAACCCCAGAGTAGACCACCGCTTTTCAATCGAACATTACGGCATATCCACGCCCGCCATGGCGCGCGAACTTAAACTATTAGGCGCTGTTGTGAGTGTTAACCCCTCCTATTTATACGCACGCGCCGAATTAAACGAGCCTTACCTCGGCACCGATCGAGCAGACACTGCTGCAGCCCTCCACTCCCTCCTTGCAGCCGGCGTTCCGACATCCTTGCATGCCGATGCACCCGTGGCCCCTCCTCTGCCCCTCAAAGAAGTATGGATGGTCGTCAATCGCCAGGGCCTGTCCGGCAAAGTCCATGGCCCTGCAGAACGCATCACCGTGGACCAAGCCTTACGCATGATTACCATCGATGCTGCTTACACCATTGGCGAAGATGATAAAATAGGCAGCATTACGCCCGGTAAATTTGCGGATTTTACTATTTTAGAAGAGGATCCTTACGTCGTTCCCAAAGAAAAGATTAAAGATATCGCTGTTTGGGGGACGGTGGTAGGCGGGCGTGTTTATCCCGCGAATGATTATCGGGATTAAGATATTTTTATAACCAAGCACTGACGGTCGGCGCTTTATAGCTAAAAAACCGCTTCAGCAAGGCCTGTGGCGAGTCGTCAATGAGAATCATATCGCGATGATCGGCGTGTAAAAATTTTTCATTTACCGTGTGGTCTAAGAATTTTATAATTAAATCATAATAATTATTTGTATTTAAAATGCCACACGGTTTTTGATGATGCCCGAGCTTGGCCCAGGTGACCATTTCAAAGAACTCTTCCCATGTTCCAGGACCGCCGGGCAACATGATAAAACCATCAGCCATCTCCGCAATCATCGCTTTTCGGTCATGCATCGAATTGACAATGCGGAGATCCGTTAATCCCGCATGCGCAATCTCCTTGCTCATCAACGATTGCGGTAGCACACCGACAACTTTACCCCCCAGCTTTAAAACAGCATTCGCAATGTTCCCCATTAAGCCCACGCTTGCGCCGCCATAAATCAAAGTGAGCTCAGCTCCAACAATAGCCGCTGCGACTTGACCGGCCATTTCACGGTAGACTGAATTATTGTTTCCATTGGAGCCACAGTAGATGGCGATGGCTTTGATGCTGTTTTGCATAGAGAGGGCCTTGGAGAGTTTTAATGGGAATGATTATAGCTTGAAAGCCCAATAAAGCCAGGGAGATTTTTCACTGGATGCAATAGAATTTTTTATTCTCTTGTCGAGAAGACCCTTTAGTTCTGTAATTAATTCCCCTGATTTTCCATCATTGACGGATTTGTCGTTAATCATGGCAACCGGTTGTATTTCAAGTACAGAATTCGTTATAAAAACCTCTTTTGCGCCTAGGACATCTTCTACAGTTAATTCTTTTTCAATTAGAGGGATATTATTTTCTTTGCAATCTTCGATAATGAGTTTCCGGGTAATTCCAGGCAAAATGCCATCTTCAGGTCTAGGCGTTAGTACTGTGTTGTAATGGGTTACAATAAAAATATTTGCAGCACTGGCGCAAGCCACTTTATCTTTTGTGTTGAGCATGATGGCATCATCTGCTTTCTGCTCGACAGCCTCCATTTTGGCTAAAACATTATCTAAGTAGCATAATGATTTAAGATTAGATAATGGAGATTTTTCATTTCTTCGGGTATTAGTGCAGATATGAAGTTTCAAGGGTAGATGTTCTGCGTGAGGCATTGGTGCGACAGTAATCATAATAGTAGGTTTAGGTTCTGCGGGGGGTAATAAGCCTCTTGGGCCAGCTCCTCGGGTCAGTGTTATTCTTAGTGTCGCATCCCTATTTGCTAGGTCATTTTCTTTAAGCAACTTTAGTAGAGTATCATTGAGTTCTTCTAATTTCAAAGGAAGTGGTATTTTTAAAGCGTTTGCTCCTCTCAGGAGTCGTGCGTAATGTTCTTCTAAGCAAAAAACCTTCCCCTCGTATACACGCATTGTTTCAAATAAACCATCGCTAAGCAGTAATCCTCGATCGTTGGGTTCTATTTTGAATTGGGGTGATGGTATGAATTCGCCGTTTAAATAAATCATTGGTTTATCCTATAGTGTTTCAGATGAACAAATTGGTAAAAAGTACCAATTTGTTCATCTGAAACACTATATATTGAAAATGCTTCACACAGCAACTGAATCATTGCAAGGATGAAAAACTTATCATGATTGCTGTTTTAGTAGCGCTCGAATATCATCTGCAGTAGAGTCCTCCTTCTGGGATGCCTCATATAATCCCTTATATAATTGGGTGACACGCTTTTCTCTTTGGGCGCCTAAAAAATTAAAAGTGGGCTGCTTTTGTTTTTCCACCAAGAGCTGTTGCGCTTTTTGAAATGCTTTATTTACAGCCTCCGTATCGCTATCGGAGTTAAGCGAGGCCACGATTTGTCTTAGTTTTACTATGCCATCAGGAGTCTTTGTGCCACCAAAAAAAGAATGCCCAGCATTATCCCAGGTGGCTAGTTCCACTTGAAATTTTAAGACGGATAAAAAGTTATTCTTGAAGTCGTGAGAAAGTTCAAGAGAATCTAAATAGCGTCCATTATATAATTTAGTGACACTTGGATCTCTCGTTCTTAATCCAAAAAAATTTATAATGAGAGGGGCTCGTCGTTTTTCTAGAATAGTTTGAACCTGAGCAAAGACTTGCTGAGTGGTTGTGGAGTTACTGTTGGGTGTTATTTTTTCCAATTCACGCTGAAGCTCCATAATGCCATCGGGTATTTTCTGGCCACTCCATATTCCATGGCCCAGAGTTTCCCAATGAGTCGTCATATCCAGCTCCTCTTTTAAGCGGTTTAAAAATTTTAATTTTTCTACATGCGGTAGTATTTTTTTTTGGGGGCTTGCTCTTTTTGCTTCCAGAGAAGCTATTATTTCCGCCTCTTCGTGGAGATCTATTTCTTCTAAATCCATCGGTCGTGAAGCAGGAGGTAAAGTGAGGTCAAATCCACTCAGTTCATTCTGATCGAATTTTGCAACAAGGGAGTCTGGCGGATTTATTTTCCCACTTAAAGAAAACAATACTTCAACCGCGCTTGCTTGCTCGGCCCCGCCTTTTACCGGGGTTATTGTGTTTATGTACCGCTGCTGATCATAGATCAATCGATGTAATGCTTTTAATTCAGGAGAGAAGGTCGTTTGTTCATCAGTTACTTGAAAGCCACAGCGTCTCACATATTCTTGGTAAAGTGCATTCCCTGCCACATAACCGCCTCTTAATAAAGCTTCACCGCTTAAGCTCTTTATAAGCAAAAACACAGTGTAAGTTAATTTGAAGAGGTCGTTATTCGATAATTCACCTATTGCCAGGTTCCAAGCATTGTGATCTAAATGCTTACGTTTTCCTTCTAGTAATTTAAAAGCATTTATTGCGGTAGGAGAAGGTTTAACTTCCCCTGTCTCCGGTGTCACTTGTGTGGGGGCCTCTTCGATAATAGCCCACATTAATTGCCGCTCATTTGCCATAACATCTCTCCGCGCTAGGACTATTGATAAGTATAGCGCAGGAAATGGAGAGTTTTAGAAAAAATAATCTGTCAGTGAAACAGCATAACTCTATGGTTATAGAGGATTTTACCCGATTCTTTACTACGTTCAGGGTGACAAGATACTTGTGATTTTCATGATGGAAAGCTCAAATCTCAATCAGAGAACGCACAAATGAAGCTGGCATAGAAGATTGGCTGGGGCAATGGAAAAAATTCCGCCTTTATTCTAGCGCTTCAGTTCAAGTTTAAATTCCAGATTCTGTTTCTCCAGCTCAACCAATCTTTATGGGCGGATTGCCAAGCTAGTGAGACGGGATTTCTGTGAGAAAAGAGTGGCGCGCGTATTTGCAAAAAAAGGTTTTTTGCCGGTCAAGGCAGCCCAAGTATTGACAAAAAGGCTACCATTCCCATTCAGCCAGGCTCTGGTGTTAGCGTATAGCTTCCGATCTCCCCGTAAAAGAGGGAGCGTCATTTGATGTGTGTAAATGGCCGCTGAGGTGTTGCTTGAATCACTCACTTTGACTCGACTGATGATCGGACATAAATAAATACGCGTGTCAAAAATTATTTAAATAGCACCCGCTACATCTGATGACCCTTCATTAAAAGCGGTCGTCATTGCGAACGCGAGTGAAGCAATCCAGACTTTATTGCTGCTTCATAAGAATTAAAGCGGGTAGAAATTGAGATTTGTTTTTTTAAGCGAGGGGCAATAAAACCTGGATTGCTTCACTCGCGTTCGCAATGACGGCGGCAGGTTGTTTTTTATTTTTTTGTGAAGACTCGTAAAAATACGGTAATCCAGTGATGGCTGTATTGCCAGTCTGGATTACCGTATAGAATAATACCGCGGACTATTTCATCAACACATCATGAGAACATCTTATTTGGGAAGCGATCAGAAAACATAATGGAAAACTGATTTAACGCTTGCTTCTTTCAACTTTAGCTCTATTCACGAGCCTCAAATGAAGAGACTTTGGAACTCGTTGAACCCATTTTCCACTTTGACTTTCTAGCTCGCCGGGTTTAGGGATAGGTCTATTTCCTCCTCTTTAAACGTATCGATTAGGGATGCGAATTTTTTGCATCTATTGGCTTTATAGGCCTACGGGCTGGCACTGTTAAAATATCCACCCACTTAGGGTGGGTAAATGATACTCCGATCGATTACTTATATCAGCAAGGTGGAATGCAGTAGGATTCACCATGAATATAGGCAAATTCACCCCAGTAACCTGACACATTTAGGCAACAAGAATAAGAATTCCCTTGGTTCTGAGCTGATTTCAGTTCTGATGGTTGTGCCTTAAATTTACTTAAACAAGAATCGATATCTGTGCCATTGCAAGAGTTCAATATATTGGTATATGCTTTTAGCACTTCACTACCTGATCTACCATTAACCCTATCATGCTTTGAAATTGCAGCAAACGATTCACAACGATGGCCGTTTGAGTCGGAGCTATAAGTGGTATTTGCAAGCGCTGTAATACTCGCAGACAATAAACAAACTCCTAATAATAAATTTTTCATCTTAAAAACCCCGCATCTTTGTTTGATTAAGTTATGGACACTTAAACTCCATTAAGCTGCAAATTATACACGCGTGCTTGAGAATATCAAAATATTGCGTAATTTTTAAATAATGAGAATTAAATGTACTCTATTTGGCTTGCAGGTAATTTTAGGGGGGCTATACAGCGGTTTGTGTAAGTGAGCCGTAGTGTTGTCATCCCGACACGTTTTTAGTCGGGATCCAGAAGTCCAGATTGCAAAGGTGCTTAAGCTGTCAGTAGTATATTTTTATGCTGAAGCAGATGACCTTGCGTTTTTTATACAAAGGCTTTCTCGGTTATCCAAAAAGCAAAAAGTCGCTTTTATGAATGTTTTAAATGGAAATCAATTGAATAATATTGCTTAATTAGAGAAAATGCAGGTAAATAAACGCCCAGAACTTCGAATATCTTATATCTTAGGTTAATATTAACTCTATGCACACTAAAATAAAGCCTATTAATAAAGAGCACGCAGTACAAGAAGTGAGTTTTTCGCTCCAATTAAGTGAAAATCTTACTGAAAGTTCTATTGCAAGACTTATTGAGCTGAAAGAAGTCCTTAAAAATGAGTTTTCATTTGGAGGCGACTTAAAGCTGCAGATTAATCCTGATCAGTTTATTGGAAATAAGCCTGCAAATATCCCTGAAAATACCATCGTTGGAATAATCTTAAGAAATGTTCAAGAAAATGGAAAAGTGGATTGGGCTGTGCAGGCGATGCAAAATATTATCGCGGTTTCTTGCTCGGATTATAAAGGATGGAAAAAGACTTGGCCCAAAGCACGTACCTATCTTGAAACTTTGGCGGGACAAGTGATTGACACAAATCCTATTAAGGTAATTAATCTTCAATATACCAATCTCTTTATATCGCCTTCCTCATCTTCAGTGGATTTAAGTCAGTTGCTTAATTTTAGGTCGCACTATCTCAGTGAAAATATTAAGAAAACTAATTCATTATGGCATATGTTCCAGGGCTGGTTGGAGGAGGATGCTATACTTAAGTGTAAATGCTTAAACAATTTAAACTTGGCTACCACCTTTAAAGATCAAGATTTTATAACTTCAATTACCCTATTAAGGCAGGCCCAACTAGGTGAAGAGAGTTTTGATTTGGAAAGATTAGATGGAGTTATGAATCAGTTGCATGTGAATTTAAAGAAAATATTAGAAAATATTTTGACATTGGATATGGCAAGAGCTATTGGCCTAAATAATGAATGAGAGCTTTATTGTGAGTACTAAGATTTTACAAAAACCAATGCTTCAATCTAAAGCCCGAGCTAAAGGTATGGAGCTTGTGGCTTCAACTTTAGCCATAGCCACTTTGGCAACCCCATTAGTTCCAGCAGATGTTCCTACATATATTTCAAATTTACCATCTGAATTAATTAATTCATTTTTTTCAGAGAAACATATAAATTTAGAACTGGAGAATCTATTTTTTTCAATCCGTTCATATAGTACATATCAAGAAAATTGGGATGGTTATAGTGGAAAGCCGCCAAGTGCCAAAACAATAAAAGACACCCTATATTTTTTAAAGCAATTGCCTCTTGATATTCCGTTACCATATTCTGGTTTATCCGGCGATGGTGAGATTAGTTTATTTTGGGATAAGAATGATATTTTTGCTGACCTAGGATTTACAGGGGATGGTAAGTATTCATACTATGCACGTGGTATGGATGGCAAAGAATACCATGGAAATTACATACCACTGTCTTCTACTTTGCCAGAAGATTTTGTAAAGGTTCTTAAAAAAATCATCACATAAAGAAAAAAAGATGTCACAAGTTGAAAATCCACCCACTTATTTCCCGCCTAAAGATATTGCTCCTGATGAGGATCTGCTTCGGGTTATTTATCATCCAGATCATATAGATGATTCTGGGAAAATAAAGAGCAGCGCTATACCTGGAGACCAGTTAAAATGGTGTGATCTTTTTTTAATGCCTAGGTGCGAAGATGCTAAGCTTGAGAAAACAGAAAAAATTAGACTAGCATTATATGCCAATGATGCTGGATCGTTTAAATATAGTTTTAATGGCTCTCTTTTTTTCATTAAGCGTGGCGATAATGAAAATGAACTTAAGCCTCGTGATTTTGATGCTATTAAGGAATTGTTTTCTGATCTAAGCAAGATAAGTGTGAAATTGTTTTGTTCTACAAAGGAAGAAAAAGAAGCTGAAAGGGCTCTTCTTGAAATTACAGCAAATAGGAGCCATACAAATTTCAAAGGCGGATTTTCGGTTGATAGAAAGCAGTATGCCAATAAAGCTTATATTCAAGAGAATATTGATAATTCAGTAGTAAGAAAACAAGGAAGGAGCCTGTCTGGTTTCAGCTTGATAAAGCATGAAACTATTTTGAGTATAAGGAACGAAGGGGTTCCCGTTTTTTTTGTAAAAGCGGATCCAATGAAAAATAATCCAGCGCATGCACTTATTTATCTGGATAAAGACTGTCATCTGCCAGCCCAAATAAAAGAGCATCGAAAGAAGCTAATGGATCTTTTAAACTCAAGAATGGTTAAAAGTCTTGATGAGGTATTGAGTTAGTTGGTTTTCATATAAACAAATGGGTGTAATAATTTTCAGATAAATACCTTGGTGATTTTTACCAAGGTATTTATCTGAAACAGTATAGCTTGATTAAATACGAGACACGAAACACGAACATTTTAGGCGCCGTCGCCTTTGATATGGCGAAGCAATTAAAGTCAACAGCGCCTAAAAATTATTTTACCTTACATCACAAGACAGCTCGACGAGCTCTGCTCTGCCACTGTTTCTCTCTCTTTCTCCAGCTCTTTGTCCGCTTCCTGTTCCAATTGCTTGACTAGGCAATCCAAATCATATTCACGGGCATGATAATAACGTTCCACAGCATTTGCATCACGCTCCGCATTCGCTTGATCATTAGCAGGAGAAAAGTTACATCTAGATTGTAACTCCAAGCGACCGTTCTTATCTAAATCTTTATTTAAAAAATAACCTCTGAGCAGAAGTGACGTGGAAGATAGATCCAGAGCAGTATCATAAAGCCCGTAGGACAACCAGCGTCCTGGTGGCAGGCTAAAATCAGTCCAGGAATCAAACTCAGCGCTATTGGCAAAGTACTGCAGAAGATTAACCACAGAGCTAAACTGCGCTTGCCCTACTGCGCGCCAAAACTTTAAACTATCTTTGGACCCTGCATGTTTACAAAGAGCCTTGTATGCTTCGAGCAGCCGGTAAACAGCACATAAAGGCCGACCATGCTCCGTCCCCGTATCTCGGAGGTCTTTTAGTTGCATCAAAGCCTCTGGCTTGTCCTCAGATGACAGTTTACTTAAAAAATAATGCGCCATCTCCATATCACCTGCCCACAAAACATATTGAAACGGGCTGATATTTTTCCATGTGCGCCCGCCACACCACTCTTCTTGGAAATAGCCCTTTTTTAAAATTAAATTAGGATTCGCTTTTGCAACCTCATGGAACTCCCCTTTGGCGGCACATTGCAGAAGGTTTTCATGTTTTGGATCAATGACGTGTTTAAATTCCAATCTGTCGTCATCGTTCCAGGGTTCCGGCGTTCTTTTGTCTTCATTCCTTGTATTAAGTGCGACAAGCTCACTTTGGATAAGGCCCGTAGTACTTTTAAGTCTCTCTCTCATAATTATCCTCATTTTGTAATAGTAATAACGTAATAATAATTTTCTCTATAGTATTCTTTTTTGGTTATATGTTGCAATATGTAAAAATAAATGAAAGATATTTATTCACAACCTGGAGCCCTTTGGGGTTTGGGTGGATCCTGTGAGAGATCCCGAGCAGTTTTGGGTTTCTATTTTGACCTTGTGAACACTCAATCCTTGTGTCGGTAGGTGTTAAGCTCTCTTTTGCGAGTGTGTGTTTTTTTTGGAGCGATTGAACCAAAGTTTCCAAATCCCTAAGACATTGAAGGTTGAGTCGGGCGAGCTATTTCCCTCTATAAAAACTCTTAGTGTTATATAGTTTCGATGAAGCAAAAGCAGTTACTAACCCCCTCTGTATTATTAAAGCCCTTTTTTAAAAACAAGCATATATATAATGTAGCTTTAAGATACATTTTATTCAAAATTATGCTATTCTTTATATAGGATACATGGTAGTGTGCGGCCTAATGTTAGGACGGCATAAAGGAAGTTGAATGTGAAAGCCGCATATGAATTTACTGATTTTACAAGCGCCTGTGCGATTGGCATCGAGGCTGTCCACGTTATCAGAGGAGCTAGGGTAACTGCTGAAAGTGATTTTAATTTAAAAACAAATAGCGAAATTTTGGGGTTTATATTTAATGGAGGGCTAGAAAAGCCGAAATATATTAAAACTAAGCCTTGGGAAAATGACCCAAAAAATAGCGGCATTATGGTTGATTCATATAATTTTTATTCGGGTAATACTAAGGGCTATATTGCATACCTGTATCAGCCTGAAACAAAAAAATGGCTACTTAAGTCATTTAAAAAGGACAATCCACCAGGAGGAAAAAATTTACCATTTGAAGGGCTGAAACAGATGTTAGAAGGTAAAGGGGGTGCTAAATGAGTAAAGATAAAGCAATTTGTCCTGCATGTGGTTCAACAGATACTCATCGGCATAAAACTACTAGCACTGCGCATGTGACATTAGGGCCTACTTTCACTTATGCGGATGTTTATTATTTGTGTAATTCCTGCAAAGAAGAAATTGATATTTTTAATGAAACTGAACAAAACTTCCAAGCAGGCGAGAAAGAAGCCCAGAAACAATTTGTTCAACACGCCATTGAGTATATGAGCAGCAATGGTGTAGGTATGGCTCTTTTTGAGAGGGTATTCGAACTGCCGACTCGTACTCTTGCAAGGTGGAAGGAAGGTAATTTTTCTTCTAGCGCACTATCATTGCTACATATAGTAATTACATTTCCTTGGATAATAAAAGTTGCTGAAAAGAAATTTAGCCCTGAATATGCTAATCACGAATTGATTTGTGCTGCAGCTAGCAAATTTGTAGAGCAAGCGAATAATTCAATTTCAAATTCTAATTTTTCAATTGAAGTAAAATCAGGAGCCATTTTTTTGGCAAAGATAAGTGTGCATAACGAAAGTGATACAAAGGTTGAATCTAGAGTAACTTACGATAAACCTGCAAGGATAGGCTAATGAAACTTCTAGACGTGTTATTTTGTGATGATGTGAGATTTGAGGCAAACAATAAAATGTCGGTAATGGGCCTATATAATGATAGGATGGTATATCCAAAAGCTGCGCAATGGCCCGTTACTTCTAGAATGGCTGTGTTGATGAGGTTTAGCATTGATCAGCAGGAACAGCTTCCGCGGTCTTTTGAGCTTAAGTGTTTTCTTAAAGACAAAAATGTCATTGAAGTAAAAGGGGAAATTCAACCAAATTCTTCGCAGAGTGTCGTATGTTTAGTGGTTAATGCCGAAGGAGTGCAGCTTGATATCGGCGAATTGGGTTATGAAATTTCTATGTATGATGAAAATAAAGAAGTAATTTTAAATAAGAAAAGTAAATCCGCTATAAAAATCATGATGGAATAATCTTGATAGATAAGTGGCTAAGCAATGTTGTAATTTCATTTTACTAAATTTATTTTTATCCTCCTGTCACTTGTCCCGACGAAAATTTGATGTTCAGGCGCTGTTGTTTTGCAAGAGCAGCAGGGTAAGGCAATTAAAACGTTAGCTTCTTGGAAAGCCTGATGGCAAGAGTTAATCAGAAGAATTTAAATAGCCTTGCGGATAAATTACTTAAGGAAGCAATAGAAGCGTTAAGGCATGCTTTAAAATTTTATCGGATTCCAAGTGTGAAGATGAAATAACTGGCAATGCGAAGGAGCATCGAGCATCTTAGATGGAAAAAATAGTAATTTCTCAAATGATTTCGGTAAAATCAGCAGAGGTAAAGCCATCGAGGGCCGGAATCGGTTTTAGCACATGCCCCTTTTCTTTTTAAGCCATGTACCAATAGGGGGTCTTTTTAGCCCATTCCGAATCTTTGTACTTATTATGCAATAAGTCAAAATAGAATTTGGGATTGTAATCGATTTTTTCACCCCAAGTACATCGCTGTCTATCTTCTAGGTAACGAGGGCACTTGGCAAGATAAGACAAGGCTCTTGCCTCTATAGAGCTAGAAATGGAAAAGGCTTGTATTAACTGGAGGGCTTTTTTGTAATACCATACAGGCGGAACATAGTTTCTTGTTCTTTCTAAGAATATTTTTTTCAAGGTCTCTTCAGTGGTAAATAATTCATTCAGCCTTGCATCGGGGCCATAATAGGGGTCTTGCATATCCGGCGCACCAGCAAAAACATAATGATGATAAATAAAAGTGCCTATTTGTAGCAAGGCAAATGCATTATTTATATCTTTAATCAGTGCAAGAATGTCAGGCCTAATACTATTATAGGCTGTGATTTCTGGATATTGCTCTAACAAGGAAATAAGTTTGGCATAATCTCGGTTTAAGAGGTATCGCTGTGCGAGTTCTTCAGCAAGGATGCGGTGGTTGGTCTTGGAAATATCTTGCATGGTAAGTCCTCGCAACAAATCTGTATCTGTGAGCCCATATTGAGCAAACAAAGCAAGTTTTTCTTTATCATGAATAAAATCTTTATTGCTAAATAACCAAAGTGCTTGGTTTTCTTTTATTTTCATTAAAGCAAGGTGACGTTCTATGGATGAATCGTCTGGCATTATAGTGTGTATCTTTATTAAAGAAGCGAGCGCCTCTTCATTTTTATTTAAATTAAATTCAGCGCGATAGCGTAAAAATTCCAAGCTGATGGACAGCGGAGTGTTCGATAAAGGCATTTTTGGTGTTTGACTTAAAAGCGTTTGATACTCGTTGAGTTTATACAAGGTCAATGCTCTTAGGAAAGAAAACAAGCCGGGATAATTAATAAAATCTTGTTCTCTCGATTTTAATGTCGCCAAATCAGCTTGGTTAGCACCATCATGGTGAATGAGATTGTAAGCGATTAAAAGAGGCGGAGTGTCTTTTGCAATAGCGAAGTTGCCTTTGTAGTGATTGCTATACTCATCCAAGAGATCTTGGCTAGCGTGCGGCCCTTGTTCCGCAATGGCTTGTATTATCGCTTGATTGTATTCATCTTGGCTGCCTGACAATAACAAAAAATGTCTTTTAATGTTACGTGCTGAATTGGCGTAGAGGCCATGAGGGTATTCCTCAAGATAGATTTCATAGCTTCGCTTTGCCTGTTGCAGTACAGTTTGATTTATCATTTCAGCAGGGCTGCTTTCGTTATTTTCAATGGCATACCACATGCCATCCCAATTTTTTTCAGCGAGATTTTTTTGCGTGCGAGCAATCATGTAAGTCGAGGCTTCTCTCGCCCAGCCGGAGCCGGACTGTTTTAATCCGCTAAATATATTCAACGCTTCTTCATAGCTTGCTTGATTGAATTTTTCTACGCCCTTTCTGTATTCGGTATATTGCCCAGGCTGTTTTTTCTGGCTTAACTTGCGTGCTTCACTGTCATTTTTATAAGGGGGTATCTGTGGCTTGCGCGCCAATGATTGCAGGATAAATCGAAATTGTGTGTTTTTGTTATAGGATTCCTCATCAACTGAATTAAAGTCCTGGCGGAATTCAGGGTCAATATAATGTGGTTGATGAAAGATATTTATATAGAAAGGACCGCAAGCATATGCCAATTGAATGGAATTCAAGATAAAAATGACCACGATGAAAAATCGTAACATGGCTAACCTCGTTGTATAAAATAAATGATGCCTAGAAAATGGGGATTCATTTTCAGTGGGCTTGTTTCATGAGAAAGGGGGAAAGTTTTTAGTACGCCCAGGCGAAATGGGTAAGGATAGTTTTTTAATGCCTGAATGTAGTATGAGGCATCAGTTAATGGATGCCTATTGTCATATAATTGAAAAACAATGTCCTCGGTGATGCCTGCGATCTTTTCTAAAGATTGGACATTGCCCGCTGTGATCCAGTCACATAATCCCGTGATGTCCAGTTCATATTTGGAAGGCAGATATTTTCTTGTCTCAGCTAAAAATCGACTGTAAAGAGCAAGCTTAGTCGTAGGCGAATCATAATCAATTTGTAATCCTCGAATGGCAACGTGATGCCTTTCCCATTTTTTAGCATCATTAAGAAATACAGCCACAACTCGTTTGGCATCTGGCAGGGGTGGGTTTAAACGATAGACTAATGTACATTTTTTGCAAAAAATGGGGTAGGGATAGAGGCCTCTGTGCTGGTAGTCCAAGGGTTTTTGGTTATTTTGAATGAGGCCTTGATAAATGTATAAATCTGAATTTTTTGGCGCTAAATTTTCGGTAATGCCTGCCCATAGCCAATAAGCTTCTCGCGGAACATTGCTTTTGCTAAAAGTTGGCCAAAAACAAGAGGCGGCCAAAATGATGGCTATACCCGGCATAAGAAAATATAAATGGAAGCGCATATGGGGATTGCCGTGGAGTGCCAGGATTTTTTATTGCTTGTTAGGAGGATTTAAGATGCTACCGCATTTTTTTATCGAAAACAATCTGATAGAAAGTTCGGTTGAAATCATGCTGGGCTTTCTTTAAAAACACCCTTATTTTTCATCGCGTCCCGGAGAGGATTCGAACCTCCGACCTGCCCCTTAGGAGGCGGGCGGCACTATATTCAATAGTGTCCATTAGCATACAAAAAAACATTTAAAATAATACAGTTATCATGTTGCCAAGTTCAATAGCGTTCTATAGAATGCGCCATCATCCGATAATTTTTAGGTACCTATTTAGGTACCAAACTCACTCATCATAAAACATCGCAAGGATAACACACGATGGATAAAAAAAATCCAGATCAAAAGCTAACTATTCGTAATAGCACTGCCGAATTTCTGATTTTTACACAACAGGCTGGCGAAAAAGGCATTGAAGCACGCTACGAAGAAGGAACTATTTGGCTGACCCAAAAACTAATGGCTGACTTGTTTGCTGTAGATACCAACACTATAGGCGAACATCTTCAAAATATATTCAATTCTAATGAACTTGATCAAAATTCAGTTACCCGGAAATTCCGGGCAACTGCAAGTGACGGAAAAAATTACAATACTCAGTTTTATAATCTCGATGCTATTATCTCCGTTGGTTATCGTGTGAACTCAAAACGGGCAACTCAATTTCGTCAATGGGCAACGCAAGTGCTGCACCAGTTTGCAATAAGAGGCTATGTTTTAGATAGAAAACGATTAGAAAATGGCAGCTTTTTAGGCGAAGACTACTTTGAGAGGTTGCTAGCTGAAATTCGAGAGATCAGGCTTAGCGAGCGCCACTTCTATCAAAAAATTACGGATATTTACACAACGAGCGTTGATTACAATAAAGATGCGCCTACTACCCGAGAATTCTTCGCTAAGGTACAAAACAAGCTTCATTTTGCCATTCATGGACACACAGCATCCGAGCTTATCATTGAGCGTGCTAACAGCAAACAGCCACGCATGGGGTTAACAAGTTGGGAAAATAGCCCAAATGGCAAAATTCTTAAGACCGACGTATCCATTGCAAAAAACTATCTATCGGCGGATGAATTAGACTCCCTTGGCCGCATTGTCAACGCCTATCTTGAGTTAGCTGAAGGCCGCGCTAAACGCAAAATGCCAATGACAATGGAGGATTGGGCTATACAGCTAGACAAGCTTCTTGAGTTAGATGCTCGCGATATATTAAAAGATGCAGGAAAAATAAGCGCAAAAATTGCCAAAGAGCACGCAGAAAGCGAGTTTGAAAAATATCGCATCATTCAAGACCGACTTTTTGAATCTGATTTTGATCGAGAAGTTAAGGCGATTGTAAAACAAAAAGACTCTGAAGATAAAGAAAACGGTCAAAACTAACTTTTTTTGTAATCAGCCAGCGGCTTGCTGACAAATTGTGCAGAGCCGTCTGCACAAATTCTGCAACGGGCGTTGCACAATTTAGGGGACATGATTATGGTCAAATTGACCGCCAAAAAAATTGAAAATGCCAAACCTAGAAAAAAAGAGTACAAGCTCCACGATGGGGGTGGTCTATTCCTTAGGGTCCGTTCTAGCGGCGCGAAAAGCTGGTTATTTGCATTTAGCTTGCCCAAAGATCGCCGCATTTTTCGCATGACTTTGGGTTCAGTTGATGAGCTTAGCTTAAAGCAGGCACGAGAAGTAATACCTGGCTTGCGAAGACAGGTGGCGGAAGGCATTGATCCAAGAAACGCAAGGGCAGCAACAAGGACTGAAAATGCCCAAGCGATAACCATGCAAAAATTATTCAATGACTGGATCGAATTTTTAAAATTAACTAGCGAAGTGACACCGACCTGGATCAAACGCCATGAAGACCGTTGGCGGTTACATCTTAAAACACCTCTTGCGAATCTATTTGCAAAAGACGTTACCAGGGGCCATCTTGCTTCTGCTCTTGATTCGATGGTGCGTAAAGGAATCAGAGAAGAAACGAGAAAAGCACTAACAACGTTGAATTTGATGCTCGATTATGGGCTCACGCGCCACTTTATCGAGCAGAATCCCGCACGCATGCTGAAACCTAAAGATTTTGCAGCTAGCGCCAATCACCCATGTGAAAGGGTTTTATCGCTAGAAGAATTACGCCAATTGTGGGTGGCGTTAGATCGGACTGTGTTTTTAAAAATCAAGAAAGAATATAAACCGGTAATGAATCCTGTGGTGAGAACAGCCATCAAGCTATTAATTTTGACAGGTGCGCGTAGAGGCGAGGTTTCCGGTATGCGCTGGGATGAGCTAGATTTGGAAAAAGGCCTCTGGAAATTACCATCTTCTCGGACTAAAAATAAAAAATCACATTTGATTTATCTTTCTTCATTTGCAGTACAACTCATTAGTGACTTAAAACCCCTAACAGGGGAGTCCGATTTTGTGCTTGATATGGGGGCTGGGTCGATTCATAAGGATTCACTTACTGGCGCCATTAAAAGATTGCAGACTGTTCCATCTCATTATAAAGAAAAAAAGAAAGCCAGTGTCGCACCCTTGGCGCAAATGAAGCCTTTTTCCACACACGACCTCAGGCGCTCAAGCTCAACTGCTTGGGCGGAATATCTGAAGGTGCAGCCGCATGTTATCGAGCGAATGCTGAACCACCAGCCGCTTAATAAGCTTGTGGCTATCTACCAACGTGCAACCTATGCCGAAGAACAAAAGGCTGCCTGGCTGGCTTGGAGTGAAATGGTGGAAAATCAGATTGCGCGAGCCCCAGGTAACTTGATTTCCATGAAATGGGCAGCGAATGATTAATGCCTGTGAATGTTTACGAATAAGAATACAAGAAATGATCTGACAAATTTCATTTTGCGAAATTTAGAAACCGATAAAAGCGACAAAACCAGCGTAAGCAACAAGGGCGGTGAGTTAAGTCGGTTTCATCGGTTTTATCGGATTCCAAACCTGGGAATGAAATAATTGTCAATGTGGAGTGTTAATTAGCCCCGTAATGGACATGGGGGAAGCATCAGGTGTTTCAGATGGCGGGTAAATGGTGATTTCCCAAATGATTTCGGTAAAATCAGAGAGGAAGTGAAATAAATGAGGGTTATAAGTCCTATAATTCGGGTCCGATCCTATTTGCTCCCTCTCGATTAGAGCATTGCTATTAGAGTAGAATGCTGTATTGGAGTACATTTTTGAGGTAGCTATGGACTGGATAAGAGAGTTGGCAAGCAATCATCAGCTAATTAATACTGTCTGCAATATTTTAACCTCATTCGGCACGGTCGGCGCAGTCATTCTTTCATTGTATTTTTCATATAGAAGTAATAACCCAAAACCGAAAATTAGAATATGCGCGAAGGCCATGATTTACCAAACCTTCAACCCTGAAACCAATAAATATGATGATGGGAAAAGGTATGTGTACATAGAGGTTTGTAATCTTGGGCTTTTCCCAATGGAAATAAATTGTTTCATATGGCGCACAGGACTGTTCAAGAAAGATTATCATTATCAAAGTCCCAGTGCATTTGATCGCACTATTAGTTATCAGGAACATCAAACGCTAAACTATGGTCAAGATGTAAATTATTATATTCCGTTAGACTTGTTCCTCGATGGTGCGGCTGATATTTTAAAAGAAAGAAAAAATAAAATCATTAATTGGTTGTGCGTGAAATTTTATTATGTGCTTGTAAAAAGCAATCTGGGCGTTTGTTATCAATCAAGAATTGATAAATCTTTACAAAGTGAAATTTTAAAAAGACTAAAGGGTTGATAAATAAAAGAGCTCAAATCTTCTGCGCTACCCAAGCAGTCGCCTCGCCACATTCTGGATCACGAACTTTATGAATTAATACCTTAAATGATGCAGCTTTGAGAAGGCTTTCATATTCGTGGGTTGACAAAGAAGCATGATAAAGCTGCTGTCCCCCGTTATCGCTCCATGTCTCATCTTCTTCCTCGCCAGAAGTAAAAGCTAAGACCCCGCCTGGTTTGGTATGAGTGCTAAATAGTTTAAACATCCTGCGCTGACTGTCATGGTCAAGATGAAAAAAACTATGCCATGCCAAAACGACATCAAATTGTTGATTCAGGTTAATATCGCGCATATCTGAAACAATCCATTGTTCGCTGGGGAAACGTTTTTTGCATAGTTCGATCATTTTTTTGCTGCCATCGATGCCTGTGACTTTAAAACCTTTATCTATGAAGAACTGCGCGATAGGTTCACCTGTCCCGCAGCCCAAGTCCAGTACTGAGCCACTTATGGGAACAGATTTTATGATTAAATTAAGATACTCAGATTCCATGAGGGTTTTAGTGCGAGCCTCATCAAACCAGGCCACGATTTTTTCGTACGACTCATAAACTTTTTCTTTATTGTGTTTTGTCATAACTATTCTAAGTAAAGCATTATTCTTTTATCTTATCCGCAAGATCATGCAAAGCTTGTTGTATGGTCCTGCCAAACCCGCTAATCCCGTTTTGCAAGTTCTGCCCAATTAATGCGCACCATGAATCGCCATCTTTAGCTATAGAGACTTGGTATATAATGTTGCTTAGGCTAACCCTATAATTTTCTAGGACCATGTTATTTGGTTTCAAGGAGGTTCTTTCTAATGGTTGCTTGGATTCAACTTCAGTCATCGGCTATCTCCGCTGTTGCTTATCAAGGTACTTCATTATTTGTGCGATTTATAAATAATCATGAATATGAATATTATAACGTCCCTAAAAATATTTACGATGGACTCATCAGCGCTCCATCAGCAGGCCGATACTTTAATGCATATATTGAAGGCCGGTATAACTATCGCCAAATTTCTTAAAGCTATATAGCAATCGATTTATAGGCACCTAAATAGGTACCAAATAAGAAAAAATCAAGATAACTTAGGCGGCTGCACTTAAAAAATTCATTATCTTTCAACGCGTCCCGGAGAGGATTCGAACC